>ENA-ORUQ01001986-ORUQ01001986.1-human-gut-metagenome-genome-assembly--contig:-NODE-1986-length-17560-cov-7.469523_pt1 | contig 17560 bp, 34 predicted proteins | sample MGYA00242081_ERZ509211 | MGnify/ENA primary metagenome ERZ509211 (study PRJEB26280, sample SAMEA2338785) | human gut metagenome | biome: human gut; feature: human-associated habitat; material: faeces...
TAGTATAATATTTATACTAATTATGAATGGATACATTCAAAAAAGCGGTGTTCCCAACCATTAAGAGGGAGTTAAAAAAGCGGTGTTCCCAACCATTAAGAGGGAGTTAAAAAAGATAGGGAGCTATTGATTGCTCCCCTTTATTTATATTAAAGGAGAATTTGTATGTCATTTCAATATAGATTAGTAACTGTAAATAGTAAATACTGTGATTATTTAAGAAAATATGATTATAGAGTTAGTTATAATGCAAATGAAAAAGAATTAAGACCATTTGTAGGTGTATTATTTAAAATAGAAGAAATGGAATATTTTGCCCCTTTATCATCTCCAAAAGAAAAACATTTAAAAATGAAAAATACAATAGATTTTTACAAAATAGATGGTGGTAAATTAGGTGCAATTAATTTTAATAATATGATACCAATACCTAAAAGCGAATATGAATACATAGACACTAATACAACAAGTCTTACAAAAACTGAACAAAACTATAAAGAATTATTAAAGAGCCAATTAAGATGGTTAAATAGATACGGACAACATTTAAAGGAAAAAGCACAAAATTTATATGAGGCACGAATAAATTCAAAATTAAAAACTAATGTTGCAAATAGATGTTGTGACTATAAACTACTTGAAGAAAAATGCAAAGAATATACAAATATTAGTAATCAACGGACAAGATTAAAATCTATTTATGATGATTTTGATATTGAAAAATAAGGTATTGATAAAACATATTGAAAGTAATACAATAGATATGTAAATAATAAGCATTGATACATTGCAAATGTGGAAGTACTTCCACATGAAAGAAGTTACTAAAAAGAGTAACTTTTTTAATTAAAATATGAGGATAAAGTGGTGTTTCCCAACCATTAAGAGGGAGTTAAAAAAGTTGGGGTGTAATGTGATACTCCATATACATTCAATTTCTAAATTGCTAAACGAAATGAAAACAGCAATCGAATACCTTTGCGAAAGTAAGGAACTAAAAAAGATTGGAGAACCCATGCCAAGAATGTGAACAATAATTCATGGTGTTTTACTACCTAAAGTTGGGGCTATTTAAAGTTGAGTTTCATGATTTATCTAAAAAATCATAAAAAGGGGATATAAAAAGTCCCTTTAAAAAAACATACAAAATGTGTTGACAGCAATACACATAAATAGTATAATAATATTGTAATAGGAAGGGGAGTTCAAGATGAATAAGATGGAAAATCTAAAAATAGAAGTTGAAAAGTTGAATAGAGATAAGACTTTTGAATTTGATTTTAAAATTAGAGAAGAAGATAATCTAATTGAAATCTATGATGCAAATGAAAACTATTCTATTGATTGGTTGCAAGAAACAAATGCTAATCTACATGAAGTGTGTTTAGAATTTGGTAAAGAATTTAAACCATGTGAAAATGATTTAATTCATGATAGATTGGAGATAGCAGTAAAAAAAGATTTTGGAGAAGATGCTTATATTGATTGGATTAATAAGGTAATCATGATGGTTGCAAAAGAATAATAAAGCAAAACAAAGGAGAAAGAAAAATGCTAGAAAAAGATTTAAAAATTGATAAGTTTGTAAAATCATGTATGAATAATACATATAGTAGTGGAGCAAAAGAAAACAATGAATGGTATGTAAAATGCCTAGAAAAAGCTAAAGATACAGAAGATTTTTTACAATATTATTTTAGTACTTATGATAAAAAAATCATCTGTTGTCAAGCATACGGAGAATTATTAAAAAGAAGTACGCACTATGCGGGATTTGATATGCACGTTAAAAATATTCTTTATAATGCAAACAAAATCTTCTTAACATATTCAGACGTAGGAAGTTTAAAAATTGGTAATGAACAATGTTCGTTTTATATTCGTAATGGATATGGAGATGGAGAAATGTATGGGTTCATCTTTGATAAAGACAATGAGTATATTTCAGCAATAGACCATCTTATGGAGTATTCATCATTAGTTGATGGAAAATTTGATATTTATAATTATGATTGCGGAGATGATGTTTTATGTTCGATTGAAGGAAAATATATGATTTATTATTTTAATGGAAATGTAGCATTTGTTGAAGTAAATTAAATTAGGTGGAAGTACTTCCACCTAATGATAAAATAGAACAAAGGAGAAGAAACAATATGGTAAAAGGTCAAAGATATTTTAAAAAGATGTTAGAACAGGTAGGAGATAATTCAAAATTTAAAGAAGTATTTCCTACAGTTCAAAAACCAATATTAGAAGTTGGAAAGAATGTGATTTTATTATTGGATAATGGAGATACAATAATGACAACTCCTGTAGTTGATTTCTCGATTAATGACAGTGGAAGAATTGAAATAATTACACAAAATACTATTTATATAAAACTATAAAGGAAGGCAAAGAAAATGTACAATATGATTGAGTTATTTGGAAAACACTCTAGGATTATTCTTACAATCCTTGTATGGGTATTAGTTTTAATTAATATGATTGATAAAAATAAAAACTTTGAAAGCAAGTATAACAAAATACAAAATATAAAAAATTATGTTGGCTTTGCGGTAACTTTTACTTTGTTTGCTTTGCTATCTAAAGTGATTAGTGAATTTATTACTACAATTAATATATCAAAAAACAATTCCACTGATATGTTTGTATTAAATTGGTTTATTCATATTCTATTAATGATTTTAGTTTTAGAATTTTTTAAAATTTTACTTGGCATTGAGGATAGGGTATTTTTGGTATTGTTTATTCCTGTAACATTAATTATAACAGGTGTAATGAAAAGATTTGTAGTATCATTAATAATCAACAATACAGCCAATACAGCAGTATTTTTATTTACATTGTCTATTCTATTACAAACTATTGTAGGTATGGGATTGTTCATGGTTTATAATTTATGTATATATGAAAGGATTGTTTATAAAGATGAAACGAATTAGAGGATTTAAAAGGGATTTTGAATTAGATTTACTACTAGCATTAGACGAATTAACTCATGTGATGGATAATTGTTTTAGTGATGTATCTATCTTACTTGAAATGAGAGAAAGAGGTTATTTTCAAGATGCAAAAGATGATGAAAAAATAGTTGATATGATAGAAAGATATAAAAGCAATGGAAAAGACAAATGATGAACTTATAAGAGAATTTGCTAAATCAATGTATGATATGCCTCAATCATTATGTTGTTCTTATTGCACAAAAGAAAAATGTATTATTGATAAAAAAGGTGATTTAAGCCATAAGCGTTGTGTTGATTGTATAAGTGATTACTGGGAAGCAAAAGTAGACCAAAAAATTCAAGAGGATATATTTTTAGAAATAAAGGAGAAAAAACAATGTATGCAATAAAAAATGAACATGGAGAGTTCTATACAGGAGATGATTATTATTTCCAAGGCGAAAAATATGCTGTTTTTGCAAGATATAGAGAGGAATATAAAAAATATAAATCATTAATAGTTGCAGAGAAAGTAAAAATGAGATTAGAATTGAGTTGCAATGGGTTTGATAAACTGAAAATTGTAGAAATTGAAGATACATTAACAGCAATGAAACCACTTAATATTAAAGACGAAAATTTGAAATGCAATGGCGGTAATCCAATTTATGGAGAATGGATTACAGGTACTTGTCCTAAATGCAAACAAGATGTGCAATTAGGAATGAATTATTGTCCTAATTGCGGTCAAAAACTTTTGTGGGAGAATGAAGGAAAGGAAAGTAACATATAACAGCAATATTTTGCGATATACGGGGCAAACTATAAAATACAATAATCTCTATACTATATAGTAAAACAACTCATACAAGCCAAAATAAAGCTATTTGAGATAAGAAAGGAGAAATAATACAATTATGATAAAACAATCAACAGGGTGGGCAGTTAAGTATATAGAAAAAAATGGAGTAGAAAATTATATTGAAAAAATCAAAGAAGATTATGAAAAACTAGAAAAAGACTTTGAAAAATATAAGAAAAATCATGAGGATTGGTTTCGTTTTACTAAAAGAGAAATGGGAAAAGAAGTAATTAAATCTAATACTTTACTTTATAAAGATACTGAAACATTTCTATTAGAACTATATGTAGATGATAATTTGGAGATTATACCAATAAAAACATTTCAAGAATTAGAGAATGGTATCAAGTATGTAAGAGGAGATACATTTGATACAATATTTATAACTAATGATAATCCAGAAAAATTAAAATCGACATATAGATACAGAGTTCGTAGTATTCATAAAGAAATCAAACTTCTTTGGAAAGCACAAAATAATGAAGATGAAAAAAAGGAATAAGCATTATGCAAATTCCTTTTTTATTTATATATAAATTTGGGAAGGGAATATGAAAGCTACATTGTAATAATAAGTTATATTTATGATTGTAGATAAATGATAGAAATTAATTACAAGCATATATTTTTTGAAGTTCTATCATATTTGCATAGATACAATGTAACTCATATTTATATAAGCAGTATTTTCTACTACAAAGAAATTATAAATCAAGGAAAATTAAAGTCAACGTTTTTCTTTATATATTAATATGTTTTTGTATATATTGTATATATTGTATTATGTGTGGAGGAAAGTCCACGCAACTGTGGAGGAAAGTCCACGCAACTGTGGAGGAAAGTCCACGCAACTGTGGAAAAAAACAACTTGACTTCCACACATAATAATGTAGAATATTTTATATAAATAAAAATATTTGTTGAAAAGGATAATGAAATTATGGAGTTTAAAGAAATAAGAATAAAACAACGGAATGAACTAATTCAAGCTACAGGAAAACTTGACTATTATCAACTGAAACTGTTCTTCTATGTTTTATATAAAAGGAAGAAAAATCAAACACAAATTAAAGTACCAATGAAAGAAGTATTAGACACTTTAGGAATTATTAAGGGTGGTAAAACATATAAAGAAATGATTTCAAGTTTGGAAGATTTTAATATTAGAATGCTGACTACATTGACGGTGTGGAGTGATGAGAAAAAACAAAAAATCATTGATGAAAGAAGGAAACTGGAAGATAGAAAAATTAAATTGTTACTTGAAGATGAAGATGCTAATAAAAATCAAGTTATGATAATAGATGAAGAACTTCAAAATCTATCTTTAATACCACCTTATACAGTAGATGAATTAAGTGAGATGTCATCAAATGAACGTAGGGAACTTGATGTATATGTATTTCCAAAAATACAGTTTATTTCTGGAATTGTAAAAGAAACTAGGAAAAACAATATAATTGAATTTAATATACACAAAGACCTTGTTCCTTACATTGATGAATTACAAAAAAGATGGACATGGATTGAATTTAATGAAATTATAAAACTAAAAAATAAGTATGCCATTAGGATATATGAGTTCTGTAGAGAAAAACTAGGAGATAATCTAAATGTTTTATCTTATGATTGGTATTTGAAAGATTTAAGGATTTATTTAGGGATTGAGGATAAATACAAAAGTTGGAGAGATTTGAATTCAAAAATAATAAACAAAGCCATGAAGGAAATAAACGAAAAATGTAGTGATGTGTCATTTGAATATGAACCTTTAAAAAATCGTGCAGTATATGGTATTAGAATGAAAATATATAAATCATCATTCCTACCAAATTTTAATAAAAATAAAGATAGTGATAAGCCAAAAGAAGAACAAATAGAAGAAACAAAAAAAGCTAGTGAAAATGATGAAGTAAAAGCAGAAAACAATACTGATAAGATAACTACTGAAACAAACAATGTAACTAATTCTACAAAGGTTGAATATACAGATGAAGTGAAAAATTTCAAGTGGTGGGAAGATTAAAAATGTGCTATAATATTAATGGATATAAATTGAGATGAAACGAAAATACCAACCTAATACAATACACCATCAAAATTTATATTCTTGATAAACGTTAAAGTATGCTTATTGCATACTTTTTTCTTTAAGTAGACATAAAATGCAAAAAATGAAAAAAGATGTTAAAATAAAAAGGGAAGGATAATTAAACAAAAGAAGAAATCCTATAAAACCCATTTTGCAATTAGAATAAGAATATAAAAGTGATATATTCATAAGATAAGCCTTACCCCAGATTGTGGGGTGGGCTTTTTTTGGATTATAGCATCACTGAAAAAGAATTTGATACATATATGAAAAAGACAATAAAGAACACTATTATTAATTATGCTGAAAAAGAAATGAGAAAAAATACAAATGAAATGTCTTTAGAAACTTTTGATTATGAACAGGCTACAACAACGAGTGATGATGATTTGTTTTTAACTGACATTAAAGAAATAATAACAGATGAAAGACTATTAAAGATAATATTAAAACTCTCAAATGAGAAAAGAGAGATATTAAAATATTCGGCTATAGATAATATGACATCTGTAGAAATTGCAAAGATAACAGGAAAAGACGATAGTACAATTAGAAGAATACTTATAAATATAAAAAAATATATAAGAGAGGAATATTTGAAATAGTATGAATTTAGTAGAAACATTGATTTACGCAAAAGAGGGAAATGAAAGTGCTATAAATCATATAGTACAGCATTACAGCAGATATGTAGAAAATCAAATGATAAGATACAATATTGTTGATAAAGAAGATTGCAGAACAAATGTAAAAACAAGAATGATAAGAGCGATTGATAGATTTAAGATATAAAGTGTTGACAGCAATACACATAAATAGTATAATAAAAGTGTAGAAGAAAGGAGAACTAAAATGACGGAATATAAAATAGGAGATATGGTTATTGTTGATAATAAGTTTGATTGTAAAATTAAAGATATTGTTCAAGGAGATTTTGAAGTAGAATACAAAAATTATCTACCTACACGGTTTATTGAAAAAAAGATAATGAAATTAAATAAAGTTCAATTCATTGTTAAAGAACCAAATAAAAAACCGAAAGTTGTTCATGCAAAAGAACTAAAAAAAGATATTTTCCTTTTGACTTTAGATTGTAAAACAATAGAAACAGTTACTATAAAAGAGTTTGAAAAGAGAAATATTATCATGCTAAAAGATAAAGATGCAAATGAAGTTGATAAGCAATGGAATTTTGACATTTACAACGGTGGAGTGGATATAACCAATGTTATTGGAAGTGTTGCTTTTGTTGGAATAGATGAAAAGAATAAATGGATAACTTTAACCCAAGAACAAATGGATTTTATAAAAAATGAATTTAAAGGAGAATACTAATGAAAAAGACAATAGAATATTGGAAAAAGATTTTTAGTAAAGTAGATGATGAAGTTGAAGTTGTTAGAGTTGAACAAAATGAAAACAAAACAAATATTAAAGTAATCTATTTAATGCCATATTCAACGCAAGAAGAAGAATTTAGTTTTGATATGAATTTAGACACCAAAGATGTTATCAATAAATTTTGTGTATCTGTTAAAGAACGTGCCAATGAAATGATTTATCATATAAAAGAATGTGCAAATGCTGTAGATGATATGTTTGATTAACAAGGTGGAAGTACTTCCACCTTGTATAAAAGGAGAACAAGAATATGAAGATGAAACATTTAGATGGAATAGCAAGAGATGGCTTTTATAAATATGTAACTGAAAATTATAAAAGTATGGAAAAAGAAGATTTAAAAGATTGTATAAGAGAAATTTGCTATGCGTTATATGAAAAAGATGAAATGCTTTATAAATCAATTCAAAAAAGTGCCTTAAATGAATTGACAGGTACATTCACACCAGAAAATGAATGTGAAGATGATGAACTGATAAACATTATAACTAGAATTAATATGATGGGATAAAGAGGAGAACTGATAATGAAAAAATTAAGACTATGTTTATTTGTATTTACTATTACAATTTGTATGGTATTTTTGACAGGTTGTGAAGATGAAGAAAAAACATCAAAGAAAGAAGATACTAAAACTGAACAGGTAGAAGAAAAAGAGATTACATATAAAAATTCTATGGTTCGTATATATAATGAATTTTCTGATGAAATTTATGTAGATAAAGATACAAAGGTTATGTATTGGTGGCATGAAGGTACTGAAAAAGGTGGACTAACTGTTATGTACAATGCTGATGGAACACCTAAACTATATGATGGAGATTTGAGTAAATATGAGTAGTAGAAATAGATTTTTTTAGTAAATAATTAACAAATTAAATTTAAAGAAAGAACAGAGGCGAGAAAATGAAAAACAGTTTTAAGAGTATAAAAAAGAAAACATCAATCTTTAGAATGTATGGTAAAAATCTTTTGATGTTTATTATTTGTGCTGGTGTGATATATACATTGATAGATGCAATGACAAATCCATCTCATAGTGTATTTTATAATGGAGTTGCTTTTATTGGCTCAATGATACTTTTAGGAATTGTAGCAATAATGGTTATTGTTGGGTTAATATATGTTCTTTTTAAACTTTCACTATATTTTTATCATCAAACAAAACTTCCTTTAAAAAAGGAAGAAATGGAAAAGTTAAATATTACTAATCCTGATGAATATTTAGAGTTTGTGAGAAATTATTTGCCTATTATCGTACCTAGTGAGAATATTCAAAACAGAATAATTTTTACATCTTATCTTTATCTATATGATGAAGATACAGATGAAGAAAAGGAAGATATTTTACATAATGCTTTCAAGTTCAGTAAAGTTCCTGTATGTGTTGATAATTATGAATACATCTATGATTTCAGTAATGAAGTTACAGTATGTAATGACAAGGATTTCAAAAAACTGGTATTAAAGCTATTTAGCAAGAATGCTTATGAAGAAACATTTTTTGAAGAAATTTATTAAACTAGGAGAAACAGGACTATTGACAAAATGTGATATAATGAAATAAAATGGAAGGAATAAAAACATTATGGATTTTTTATATAAGACTGATTTAGAAGAATGTAAAGAAATGGCTAAAAATTTTTTGATGCAAGAAGTTATACAAACTGACATTCCATTTGTTTGTAACCACCCTATAATTGAAAATCCAACATATATCATTGATAATAGACTTGTAAATATATTTGAAGATGAAAAAGCATATAAGAAAGTTATTATAGATGCAGAAAGAATGATTGATAATTGCAATGAATTTATGGAGTTGCTAGAATTGATTAGAAAGCCATATAGATTAATCTTTGTAAAGTTCTGTAAAGATTATTTAACAGAAAAGGATTTTAGCGAAGGGTTGATTGATGCTTTTATTAATGATGAATTTGCCAATAACAATGTAAATGTACCAAAAGCTGAATTGGTAAAATTATTCAAAATTGCCAAAAGAGATTATATTATGCAAGAAAATGATAAAGAGGAATTTAGCAAGTTGCCTAATGAAATTACAGTATATAGAGGATTGACAACATTTAATAGTGATAATATCAAAGCTTTATCATGGACTTTAGATGAAAATAAGGCAAAATGGTTTGCTACAAGATTTAGTCAAAATGGAAAAGTATATAAAGCTAATATCAATAAAAAAGATGTGTTTGCATATATCAATTTAAGAAATGAAAAAGAAATCATACTTGACTATAGAAAACTAGAAAATATTACTTTTTACTATGTTGAGATATAGCATATAAGATAGGTGGAAGTACTTCCACCTACAAAATAAAAAGGAGATGTAAATGTGGAAAAACAATACGATAAAAGTAAAAGAGTTAATAAATATGTAAGAAAGACAAAAAAGTTTAGCTTTACATTAAAAAGAGCAAGTGATGGATATATTTATGAGAGATTTCTAAAATTAAGAGAAGAAAATCTTCCTATTACACCTTATGTCAAAATTGCAATTAGAAAACAATTAGAAAGAAAAGAAAATGTGGATATTTCAAGATATATTAAACCTATTGATGAAAAGGATATTGATACTAATATTATGCACGTTACAATTACATTTAACAGGCAAGAGATGGAGATTGCAGATTATATTGAAAAGCTTGATAGAAAGAGTGATTTCATTACAAGAGCAATACTAGAAATGATTGCAACAGGAGATTTAACACAAAAAGAAATTAATAGCCTTGATGAAAAAATAAAGAAAAAATATAATCAAAGACCTCAACTAACATTATTTAATGAAAATAAAAAAGATGAACAAGTTAAGAAAATTTTAGAAAATTTATACAGTAAAAAAATTGATGATAATGAATTTATGAAAGATGCAATCATTGAAAAATGGAATAGAGAGTATAAAAAGTAAAATAATTAACATTTATGTAGTACAAAATGAAAAAGTGGAAGTACTTCCACTTTAGAAAAGTTACTGAAAATGAGTAACTTTTTTTAAAAACTATCAAAATGTGTTGACAGTAATACACACAAATGATACAATAATAGTGTAATAAGAAAGGAATACAGAAAGAGGTAACAGCAATGAAAAATATTAAAGAAAAGTTAAAATTGAACGATTTACAAGAAAATAAAAATTGGAAAGATGCAGTAATTGTATTTAAACCAGAGAGCTTTAATAAAGAATTTAATGAAACTCAAAGAAGTTATAAAATTAGCAGAGAAAATTATTATTTTCAGCAAGGTAAAATTTCATCATCATTATATGGAAGTTGTTTAGATGGTAGTGATGATGGAGTAAGATTGGATTTATACATGAAAGCAATTCCAGAAGATAAGCTAGGGAAAAGATGGATTGTAGATTACTGTTATATTATAGAGTAATAAATGTGGAAGTACTTCCACCTAATAAAGAAAATAAATAGAGGAGAACAGAACTATGGAAAAGAAATTATACATGATTGAATATGATGCAAACAATAAATACAATAAAAAAGGTAGCTTTTTTGTAGAAGGTGTAAAGGAAAAAGATAAAGTTATCGAAGATATGCTTGATAAAGTGGAGTATGAAAAATACAGTTATATCGGGTATAGAGAAGTGAAAAACAATAATCCATACGGAGAAACTATTGTTGTTTTAGGGAAAAGAGAGATTACATTAGATGAACATAAAGAAACATTTAAGAAATTGCTTTTTACAACATACGGACAAAGAACGATAATGATACAATCTGGGGTATTTAATGACTTTATTGAAACCTATGTTAGAGTGGTATGTAAAAATCTAGGATATGATGAAAATAAAGCTGTAGCTGAATTATCATATCTATTCGATACATTTACCTATGATGAATTAAAGAGTAAACTTGTTCCATAAAAAGAAGTTTTATTCCAAAGATATGGAAAAAAGAATAAAATCAAATAAAATAATAGATGTAGTAAAAAAGGAGATACACAATGAACAAAACTATTTTATCTTATATATTTATAGCCTTATCTTTTATATTTCTTATTTGGAGTGTTTATGAAATGGATAAAGCATACCAGAACAAACAAAAAAACACGAAAACTATACTTCTTCCTTTTATAGATGGAATTTTAGCACTTATTACTTTGATTGTTTTGGGAAATCTTTGTCAGCAAAGTACATATTCTTCGGCAATGACAACTTCTGTAGCTCATATAATGGGGTCAAGTGTAAAAAATACAGCTTTATTAATGTTAGTATCCATTCCAATAATCATTATTGGTTATCCATTATTAAAAAAATTAGCTAAAAAATTTAAGTCAAGTGGTTTATCAATATTTGATGTATTAAAAATAATTTTTATAGTATATGTGAGTTACAAGATTGCTACTAAATTTCTAACATTTTAAAAATTGTAAAATGTAGATGCAACACAAATGAAAAGAGGTACATATTATGGAAAAATTTGAATTAGACTTATTATTAGCAGTAAAGGACGAATATCGTGATAAAACTATTTGTTTTAGTGAAGTTGGAATTTTAACTAATATGAAATTAGTTGGATATTTTAAAAATGTTCAAATTTGGAAAACTGTTGATGAATTAATCAAAGAATATCAAAATACAGTTAAATAACTAAAAAGTGAAGCGATAACACTTACAACACTAACTCAAAAGAAAGATAGAGGAAAAGAAAGATGGAAAAGAAAATTTATGCAGATTGCCTATTAACAAGTAAACCTGTACTTGTTCCAAAACAAAAAGGAAATGAAAAAATTTTTACGTTAAATACAAATGAACATAAATATGAAGAATATTTAATTAAAGATATTATTGAAGATTTAAAGGAATATTTGACTGTAGAACAATATGAAAATTCTATTCATTTAATAACAAATTGGAGAGATACGAATGTTTTACATACTTTAATGAGTACTACTGTAAGTCATAATCCTAATATCCATGATGATAAGCATAAGCGATTATGGGATATTTATACAGAGTGGATATTTAAAACTATGACTAAAGAAGTAGAAAATTATGAACAGTATAAAGGAATGACAACTCCAAGAGATGGTTGGAAATCAAATGTGAAAAGACCGTATTATTGGGGGTGCATGATAGATGGAATTATCTTTGATTATGGATATACAGGGGGAAAATCTTTTGAAACTTTAATTAAAGGAGAAACAACAGAATATTATAACAACTTATTAATGAATGAATTGAAAGGATAAGGTGGAAGTACTTCCACCTTGTAGAAAATAATATGAGTGACAAAACGGAAAAAATAATAAAAATATTCATAGCACTTATAATTTTTATAACAATGATAAGTAAAGTTGATTTTAAAGATATGTTTAAAGGTTTTGAAAAAACAAAAAATTATGTAAGTCAAATTGATAAATAAAAATATTCAATCACACTAGAAAAGGGGGAATGAACTATGTATATGGCAATGGAATTGTTTATTTGTATGGCTGAATTAATCTTATTTGTTGCATTTGAATTAGGAACATTTTTACTAAAAATTATTTGTAAAATAGCTTTTGTGTTTTTTAAATATACTTTTGTTGTCATTAAATATTTAGTGATTGGACTTAAACAAGTAACAATATTCTTTATTGATTATATTAAGGATTGTATTAGACTATATCAAGAACAAAAAGAATTAGACAAAGTAACAATGATTAAATAACAAGGAGAATATAAAGATGCAAGGACTAATAATTACTTATAAAGAAAATAATCGGTTCAATAATCATATATATTTTGTGACAGTTGAAAATGTTGAAACTGATAAAATAGTAGAAATGGAACTTAAAATCCCTAAAATATATTTTTGGGAAAAAAGAAAAATTAGAAAACTTATTCTAAAAGAAATACAACAAAATAAAGAAGTTTATAATGATTTATTTACTATGAGAAAAGATAAAAATAATGATGTACATTTAAACAATCTTTTACAAAAGACATTTTTAATGGCTCAAAGCCACTACGAAGGAAAATAATTACTATGGAACAACAATTAAAAGAAAAATGCAAAAAAATTAGTAAGACATTGAATGAAATGAGTTTTAATGAAATTCAATTTGTTTTTAAAAACCTAACAGATGAACAAAAATCGGCATTTGAACAAATTCTATTTATACAGGCATATAAAAATGAATTTCATACAAAATCGTATGATGATTGTACAAAGGCTGTTAATCAAATAATTGAAAAATATTATGATAGCGAAAATTGTAATTCATCATTAACATTGTTTGAATTTATTGCGTGTGAAATATCGAACGAAAAACATAAAATAAGTGCATTAAGAAAAAACAAATTGAAAACAAGTAATGAGTTTAAGGAAATAAAGCAAATACATAAAGAGTGCGAAAAGTTTTACAATGAATTTCAAAAAGCACTAGATGATGGAGATATTTCAAAAGCAATGGAATTTCATGTAAAAATGTGTGACAATGAAAAGAAAGAAGAAAATCTATACAATAAAATGATGGAGAAAGTAAAATGTTAAGAATTGAATTAAATGACGATTACCCAATTAAAGGAAGAATTAATTATTTTGAAGGTTATATGTTTGCAACAACAGAAAAACATTATAATAAACATTATTCTTTTGATGAAAAATTATATTTGATTGATGGAAAAAAATCTGTAGCAAATGAATATTCAATGATGGACTTAAAGTTAAGAAAAGAGGCTTTAAAGGATTTTAATAATATGAACAAAGAAGATTTTGATGATAATTTAGAACCATCACATTATTCATGCACGTTGATTGATATATTAGATGATGAAAATATTTATAGTAATAAAGAAATTCAAAATCTTTATAAAGAACTTTTAGATGAATATATAAAATTTCTAGTAGTCAATAAACGTATAGGTGTAATAGTGCCTCATTTTTTTCAAGATAAAAGAGTACCACATTTTCATCTAATATATCAAAAGGATAAGGAAAATGAATTTGTTAATTATCTATTAAGAAATAACAAGGAGAAGAACAAAAATGGCAAGTAGACAAATGTTTGATATTATAGATAAAGATATAGAAATTGGATATACAAGTTGTGGTTGGAAATGTATTCAGCATTTTAAACATCATAATCTATGGGAAAGAGTATCTACAACAAATGCTAATGGGATTAAAACTTGTTTTCCTAAAAAAGCAGTACCTAATCAATATTCTATATATTTTGATGAATAATCTTAATGTGGAAGTACTTCCACATTAAATTTAACATTGCTAGTTATCAATAGAAATGATATAATGTATTTGCAGTTAAATTCAATGTTAGTAGCTTTTACATAGTTGGAGTAACATTCACATGAATTTTTAACTGTAAATTTTATTTCAGTTGCGAAAAAAAGGTGTAGAGCCTTTTTTTCTTTTTGAAGTAAATTAAGGTTGATTTTTAACAGAATGTAGTTATAATATGTTTGCGGACAAAACTTATTTTGTTTGCTGTTACTGTAATTTAAAGAGGAAAAGGACTAGAAATAGTTCTTTTTCTTTTTTTAGAAAAAATTTTAAAAAAATGCACGTTATTTAAAAAGTCAACTGTGCTAACAAGTAAAGAGAATATAAAACTCTTTTATATAAGCACATTGACAAATACACGAAAAAGAACGTGTCATATAAAAACATAAATACTTTATCTATTGTATGTTAGCCCCAAGAAGTCGAAAGTCATATATTGAATAGCGGATATAATGAGGGAAAAATTGAATGAGGCACATTCAAATGGCGAAGAAATACAGTAGTGATAATGATACTTCAATCTTAAAAAAAGATTGTTTCTGCGAAGGAAAGGGAAACAGAACCCTATGTAAGTTTTGCCAACTTAATTTATGTTTTATTTAAAATTTTAAGGTGGAAGTACTTCCACCTAAAGGAGAGTGAAAAATGCAAAATGATTTAATTACTAAAAAACAAGCTGTAGCCTATGGAATAATTGCATTATATACATTAGAAAATAGTGCTACTAAAATAAATCCGTTGCAATTAGGAGAAGAAATGATAACCATGATGAAATTATGCAATCCTAAAAATGCAATAAAGAGAGCGAATAGGATTTTAAAAAAAATATAGTAAGATATTCAATAAGTGCCTAAAAGGAGAGTGGTAAAAGTGAAAAGCAAGTATGAGATAAAAGAGATATTTATAGAAAATGGAAAAGATATTGAAACAATAATCAAAGAAGTATTTAAAAACTATGTGCAAAAAAAATTAGAGAAAAATATGTAGAAATAGATGTAAAAAACTAAAAAGTATTATATAATCAACAGGATATTTGCAAGTGGGTACTTATTGAATGTTACGGAAAGAAGGTAACATTATGTTAGAAATAAGTAATCCAGAAAGATATACTGTTGGTATATTGACAAGACTATCAAATGAAAGACTAGAAGATTTAAAAAGATATGGCGAAAGTGGAAGTATAAGTAATCAAAAAAATCTATTGACTAAATTTTGTAGAGATAATCACTTAAAGGTTTATAAGACCTATGTTGATGATGGAGAAAGCGGTGCTTTTTACGATAGACCTCGGCTTTAGTGAAATGATTAATGATGTTGAAGAAGGACACATTAATATGGTTGTTGTAAAAGACCTATCAAGATTTGGAAGGGTTGCATCTGGTATAGATGATTATATAGAAGAATATTTTCAACTGAAAGGTGTAAGATTTGTAGCAGTAAATGAAAATTTGGACTCAAAGACATCTGCAAATTTTCATGATGATATAAAGATAAGAGCATTTTTTAATGAATGGTTTTTAAGAGATTGTTCAAAGAAAACAAGAGATGGAAAGCATAATAAGGCATTGCAAGGAAAGGTAATGGCTACATATCCCAAATATCGGTTACATTAAAGACCCAGAAAATAAAAATCATTATGTACCTAATGAAGAAACTAGCCATATTGTTACTGAAATATTTACTAGGTTAAGAGATGGAGAATTGCCATCTGATGTAGCACAATGGCTGAATGATGAAGGTGTACCTGTTCCATCACAAAGTGTTGGAAACGAACATACAAGAACAGCAGATGAAGTAAAAAGACAGTGGAATAGAACTTCAATAGTAAGAATTGCACAGGATAAGACATATTTAGGCTATGTAATAAATGGAAAAGCAAAGAAATTAAGTTATAAGAGTAAGAAAGTAATGTCAGTTCCTAAAGAAGATTATATAGAAATTCCTAATATGCACCAAGCATTAACAGACCAAGAAACATTTAATACTGTTCAAGAACTTATAGAGAGTAGAACGCATACTAGAGTAAATAAGCATGACTTTAAACTAAAAGGATTGGTTGAATGTGCTGAATGTGGAAAAAAATTAAGTGTTTTAACACAAAAAAGACCAAGCGGAAAAGAAGTGCAATATTTAAGATGCAATACTTATGCATCTAATACAAGATTGAAACTATGTACACCTCATTCATGCAACCTAGAAAAAGTAACAAACGAAGTTATTGATACTATAAGAAATAGGTTAAAAGAATATTTGAAAGAAGAAAAATTACTAGCGATAGCCAAAGATATAAAAGATAAGACAGCATATAAGAAAAATATAATACAAGTACAAATTAAAAATTTAGAAAACAAAATAACTCAAATAAACAAGAGGATAGATAATCTATATGAAGATAAGTTAAATGATTTATTGAGTGTGGAAGATTTTCAAAGAATGTATGTTTCTTCATTAGAAAAGAAAGAAGAAATACAAAAAAACATCTATAGGCTAGAAGAATTAAAAAATGAAACTTCACATGAAGTTGATTTGAAAAAAATAATAAAAAGCTTTATGAGAATGAAAGACATTCCAAGAGAAATGTTAGTATCATTGGTTGATAAAATTACAATAACACAAGATAAACAAATAAAAATATATTATAAATTTAGTATTTTAAATGAAAACAGTAATATTGATAAGGTTGTAAAACTTAATCAAAAAACTGCTTAAATTTTTAAAACAAGAAATTTATCATAACGAACAATGATGACAATCATAGTGTTACTAATATTAGCAGGAGTAACAATAGCAGCATTAAGTGGAGATAACGGAATATTAAGAAGAGCAACAGAAGCAAAAGAGCAAACAAACCAAAAAAATGATGAAGAAACAGAAAAAATTGGAGGATATGAAAGTACAATAGACCAATATGTAGACGGAAATGGCGGAGGCTCTGGAAGTGGAGGCTCTGGTGGAGGAACAGGAACAAATTTTACAAATGTAAATACAGCAGATTCAAATCCAG
>ENA-ORUQ01001988-ORUQ01001988.1-human-gut-metagenome-genome-assembly--contig:-NODE-1988-length-17551-cov-10.381230_pt1 | contig 17551 bp, 14 predicted proteins | sample MGYA00242081_ERZ509211 | MGnify/ENA primary metagenome ERZ509211 (study PRJEB26280, sample SAMEA2338785) | human gut metagenome | biome: human gut; feature: human-associated habitat; material: faeces...
AGTTCAAGCTGATTTATCAAGGCATACGGGATGTTTTCCGTGTGCGAAGTTTGAGTATATAATTATACGCAATAGGGAATATTTATTTTTATGTAATTCTAATCATCATTTCCATAAAAACTTTCAGAATGTCAAAAAGAGAAGCCCTTATCGGACTCCTCTTCGAATCTAAACTGACCATTTATGAACTTGTAAGTATCATAAACCAGATGACAGGAAAATGCAAGGGCCATGCATCAATTTGTATACATCAGAGGGAGGCGCCCAAGTCAAAGGCTTCCCTGTGGAGGACATATGGTGAAACCAGAATTCTTTCATGACCTGCTTTCCTTTGGATTTTCTATCCTTATTTTACAGGAGTTGGGGAAATAGGCCTCACGCTGTGCATGATTCGCAAAAGGGACGGTGAAGACATGATTTGCATTTTTTCACAGCCCTTTCCGGTTTCAGTCTATTTTCCTTTTTCTATGAGAGCCACCGTTTCCACATGCATGGTCTGGGGGAACATGTCTACCGGCTGGACTTTTTTGAGGGTATAGCCGAGGCCGGCGAGAACTTTTGCATCTCTGGCGAAGGTGGCGGGGTTGCAGGAAACGTAGACTATGCGCTTCGGTTCCATGGCGGCAGCGGCCTTCAGCACATCTTCGCTGCAGCCGGCACGGACGGGGTCCATGACAATGACGTCGGGGCGCAGGCCTTCTTTATAGAGCTCTGGCATGAGCTTTCCTGCATCGGCGGCATGGAATTCCACGTTTTCCACATGGTTGAAATCGGCATTTCTTCCGGCGTCTTCAATGGCCGCTTCCACGATTTCAATGCCGATGACTTTCTTTGCCTTTTTCGCCAGACAAAGGGAAATGGTGCCGGTACCGCAGTAGGCGTCTATGACCGTTTCGCTGCCGGTAAGGTCTGCGTATTCCAGGGCTTTGGCGTACAGTTTCTCCGCCTGGTCTTTATGAACCTGGAAGAAGGAGAAGGGCGACACTTCAAAGGAGAGGCCTGCCAGGGTGGCCGTGAGGGTTTTCCGGCCCCAGAGGTGGTGAAGGGTCTGTCCCAGAATCACATTACCCGGGCTTTTCTGTACGTTGTGGTAGATGGAAACCACTTCCGGCAGGAGCTGTCGCATTTCTTTCACCCAGAGTTCCGCGAAGGGAAGGGCCGGCGTAGCAGTGACAATGACCACCATCACTTCTCCATTATCCCCGGTTCTTGCCATGATATGGCGCACAGAGCCTTTGCGGGATTTCTCGTTGTACCCCTGGACATGGTGCCTTGCCATGAACCCCTGGGCAAAGCGGAGAACCCGGTTGTTTTCTTCTTCCTGGATGAGACAGCCGTCAATGGGCACCACCTGATGGCTGCCCTGGCGGTAGTAGCCAATCACCGGACCGCCGGTGACCTGGGATACGGGCACGGCCATTTTATTCCGGTAGTTCCAGGGATGGTCCGCAGGAAGAATGGGAAGCACCAGGTCTTCCGAAAATCCGCCCAGACGGCTCACCACGTCTTTCACCCGCTTTTCTTTCAGCGCCAGCTGGCCTTCATAGGTGAGATGGGAAATTTGGCAGCCGCCGCAGGCATGGTAGGCAGGGCATTCCGGCTTTGTGCGGAAGGGAGAGGGGCTGTCTACGGAAATCAGCCTTCCCTGGGCATAGGATTTCTTGGCTGACACGATACGGGCAGTCACCGTCTCTCCCGGCAGGGCGCCGGGCACAAAGACGGTGAAATCTTCGACGGAACCGATGCCTTCCCCATGAATACCCAGGTCGCGTATGGAAAGGGTGTAGGTTTCGTTCATTGTTACAGGAATATTTCTTTTGGTCATAGGAGACTCCTTATTTATGGGGCCCTGCGGCCCCGGGTTCAGAAGGTTCTGAAGGGAAGGTTCTTAGGATTGACCAGCCCTATGGGCCGGAGGGTTCTTAAGTTTGACAGCGCCGTTGGCGCTGAGGGTTGTGGTGGCGGCTGACGCCGTAGATTATAAAAAAGGGGCGCGGCTTTGCCGCGGGTTGTGTAGAAAGGTTGTGTTCGCTTCGCTCAGGGGGCGACGGCCCTTCGGGCCGAGGATGATGGTGGCGCCCTTCGGGCGATGAGTTTTATAAGCCGCCTGCAGCGGTCACGTCAGCATAGAGTATCTATTCTCTCCGCTTACCTCGTACACCCTTTCCCGCTACGCGGGACTTCCCCTCAAGGGGAAACGAGAGTATTACGAGCTTACCTTTCTATGCCATATGGCATGATAAGCATTCTGGTGATTGGCTCGCTGCGTTCGCCACCCCCTATCCGGCTGTGCCATTGGACACACCTACGGTGTGAGGGTTCACAGGGTTCAGAGGGTTCAAAGGGTAGTGCTATCGCCCTCTCGGGCGATGAGTTTTATAGGCCTCCTTCGGAGGCCGACCCCTTCCACCACTGGCATGGTCCCCCTCCCCCTGCAAGCAGGGGGAGGCAAGTTTACAGGGGAGCGGTCCCTTTCACGCCTGCGGGCGCGTATCTATGAAGGCTCTTCTATCGAATGCCGAAGACTTTTTCCGTATTTTCCAAAGCGTGAAGGCGGAGGTCTTCTGCTGTGACGTGCATGTAGGAGGCCAGGGTTTCTACTACGTAGGTAATGTTCTGAGGAACGTTGGTCCTTTTGAGGTGGAAGCCCCGGGGTGTGAGGTAGGGGGCGTCGGTTTCTACCATGACCCGGCTAAGGGGGAGGATGGAGACGGCGTCTCGGAGGGCGTCTCCTCTTCTTTCATCGCAGATCCAGCCGGTAATGCCGATGTAGAAGCCCAGGTCCAGCAGTTTCCGTAGGGTTTCCTTATTTCCGGTGAAGCAGTGGACCACGGACAGGGGGCAGATGGACTCGTGGCCTTTGAAGCAGTGCAGGAAGTCTTCTTCCGCATCTCTCAGATGGAGGAACATGGGTTTATGCAGTTCTTCGGCCAGGGCGATGAGTTCTTTGAAGTAGTGAAGCTGGTTTTCTTTTTTGGCATACATGTGGTCATAGTCCAGGCCTGTTTCTCCCACCATCCTGATGGCAGGATTGGTGAGGATGATTTCACGGATGCGCTGAAGGTCTTCTTCCCTGGCGTCATCGGTGCTGTGGGGATGGATGCCGGCGGTGCCCAGAAGGCCGTGTTTTTTTGTGAAATCGTTCACCAGTTCGTTGTCTTTCCGGTCGGAGCCGGTAAGTATACATCTGACGCCGGCTGCTTCGGCATCTTCGATGATTTTTTCCGGGTCGGGAAAGGAGGGGGTGAAGAGGTTGAGGCCTATGTCATAGTATCGTATGTTCATGATTCCTTCTGTTCTTTTTCATAAAGGAAGATGTAGAATACATCTCCATAGTTGGCATTGTGGCTCCGGTGGCCCCGGATTTCTACGGGGCGGAGGTTTCCTTTTTTCGTCAGGATATTGGCAGTAATGAAATAGAAGCGGTGCCGGTTGGCAGGATTCTCCAGCTGCCGGTCAATGGCCGCCTCTGCCGCCGCCTTTTCCGAATCGGGGAAAATCCGGTCCAGGGACATTTTCGTATATTTCATGAAATCATCGAGGCTGTCGCATTCCATGAGTTCCACCAGGGTGCTGCTGGCAAAGAGGATACTCCTGTCGTCCGCCCTGTATACCGCCATGGCGCCGGGCATTTCGTTTCCTATGTCTGTCAGGTTGAAGCCCAGCTGGGTGCGAGTATCTTTCAGTCTGAGATCGGGATCAAATTCCTGCCACCGGGATTTGCCGTTCAGCTTAGCACCGTAGAGGGCGTAATCCGCCTTAATGCAGAGGTTTCTGTAATCCCTGTCCTGCTCCGGATAGCGGGCCAGGCCCAGGGAGGCAGAAAACTGGATTTCCTTTCCTTTATAGGTAATGATATGGGGCTTTTCTGTGAAACAGTCAATGGCCTCTGCCGCTTTCCGGCTCCAGCCATAGCCGCAGAAAATGATGAATTCGTCGCCGCCGTTTCTGGTAATAACAGCGCTCTGGCCGAAAGTTTCCTTCATATCCCTGGTAAACTGGCAGAGGGCCTCGTCCCCTGCCTCGTGACCGTAGACATCGTTTATGATTTTGAAATTGTCGATATCCACTGCCATAACCAGGGCCGGTTCATTCTGATGGGCCTCCAGATAGTGCCTCACCGTCCAGTCGCCGCCGGTTCTGTTGTATACGCCGGTCAAAGGATCGGTGGTACCCATGCGGCGGAGGCGGGCATTGCGGCGGGCCAGCACGGCAAGGGTCAGGGCAGTCAATAAGCCTGCCCAGGTAATGACCACTATAATCCAGGGGTTTACCCAGGGGCCTTTGGGATGAAGATATAAGGTCCAGGAATCTCCATAGATTTCCCGGGATATAACCAGGCTGTCTTCTCCGTAATTCCCGTTTTCATAGACTTCGGAAACCGTACCGTCTCCTTCTGTGTGAATGAGGCTGCAGAGAATGTTCTGGTCTTCCAGATTGGATACATTGGCGTCCTTCAGGAAGATGCGGGTATCAATAATGGCCAGAATATATCCCCAGAAATGGCGATTTCCCTTGTCATCAGGCAGAAACACGGGACGAAGCACCACGATATCCCGGAGACCATTCCCCACTTCCATGGATGGTGTAATGCTCACATTGCCAGACCGGCGGACTTCACGAGCCAGATTATGCAGGGAGCTGTCCATGGGATTTTTGAAATCGCGGATATCCGCGTCCTGGTTGTACCCGGTAAAGGTGCCGTCCTCCTGAATAATCTGGATGCTGCGAAGGGCGTTGTCCATTTTCACAAAGTCCGCCAGCTTCGCCCGATCGGGGACATGGGGGCCGCCGGGCTCCTTCACCCTTCCTTCCATGACGCTGGTAATGGTGACATACCGCTCCAGAGACTGCTGAACCCAGGTGAGCCGGGCATTCCCTATTTCGCGGCAGTTGGTTTCTACATTGGTCCTGATGGAGTTGTAAAAAGCGGCGTCCAATAAGAGTACGGCCACAATGATAATAGAAAAAACGGGCATGGAAATATAACGGCTTATATCCGTCATCTTTTTTATACCCATCATCTCCTGAATTGATCTAACATGCGAGTTTCATTGCGTCCTGTGAAAGTGTCTATAAAAATTATTATATATCATTTGAAAAATGAATAAAAGGGTTCAGAGTGTGGTGGCTATAGGAGCCGCTCTGCGGCCCGGGTTCAGAAGGTTCAGAGGGGAAGGTTCTTAAGATGGACCGGCCTCGCGGCCGGAGGGTTCTTAAGTTTGACGGGGTCTTTGGCCCCGAGGGTTTTCGACCGAAGCGAAGCGGAGTGGAGAAATCTCCCCCTCTGATGGTACGGGCGGCATTACGGTGGGAGATCTCTCGACTCAGAGTATCATCAAAGCGTTTTCCATCTGTCTCCCATAGCGGCACGTACCTCCGCTCGAGATGACGGTGTTGGCGGGCAGCATACAGTCATGTTAAAAAAAAGGCGGCTGGTGCCCTTGGACACACCTTCGGTGTGAAGGTTCAGAGGGTTCAGAGGGTTCAGAGGGTTCAAAAGGTTCAAAGGGTTGCGGTGGGCGCCTTCGGCGCCATTATATATGCCGCCTACGGCGGCCCCCTGCACCACTTCGTGGACCTCTCCCCCTTGCAGGCAGGTGGCACAAGTTTTAATAAGTACAGTTGTAAAGGTTTTTTATAAGAGGGCGCCTTCTATAAATGAAAGGCGCCCCACCTTAATCTCCGCGAAGCGGCATTTATAACTCCCTCTGAACCAGCCCGGAAGGCGCAGCCGTTCCCGGGCTGAACCCGGGCCGCCCAGGGCGCAGCCCGATGGCGGCTTGAACCCTCTGAACCCCTCTGAACCCCTTTGAACCCACATCGCCCTTCAAGCGATGCGTTTTAAAATGCCGCTTCGCGGTCCCCTCCGCTAAATGGGAGAGTTCGGTCAGGGCGAATCCTTTATTTCACCAGCATGGTAACCAGTACGTCCCTGATATGGGTGACGGGGATGACTTCTATGCCAATTGTTTTGGCGTCGATGTCTGCTTTGTTTTCCGCCGGAATGAGGATGCCTTTCATACCGGCCTGGCGAGCACCGAAGGCTTTTTCCATGACGCCGCCCACCGGCTTTACGTCGCCGGAGAGGGAGATTTCTCCGGTAACGGCCAGGTCCTGGCGGAGGGGAATTTTTTCTACGGCGGAAACGATGGCACAGGTAATGGCGGCGCCGGCGGAGGGGCCGTCTATGTTTCCTCCGCCTACGATGTTCACGTGAAGGTCGTAGTCGGAAAGGTCTTTTCCGGTGACAAGGCGCACCACGGCGGCAGCGGTGGATACGGAGTCTTTGGCCATGGATCCGGCAGTGTCATTGAAGCGGATGGTGCCTTTGCCCTGGGTTCTGGCAGGGAAAGCGGCGGTTTCGATTTCAATGGTGCTTCCCCAGTAGCCTGCTACGCCCAGTCCGTAAATGTGGCCTACTCTGGGATTTCCTTTCTTCACTCTTCCCAGCCAGGGAGAGAGGCGGCTGGCCTGGGCGGTGCGTTTCATGAGGTCCAGGGTAATGGTCACATCTTTGGCTTCGCCGCTTTCATAGACGGAAAGGCCGTAGGCATCGGCCAGAAGGCTCTCTGCTTTTCTGCCTTCCATGGTGTAGCTGCTGATGAGGTCTGCCACTCCTTTTTCCAGATGGACCTGCAGTTTGTCTGCTGCGTGGTTCACAATTTCCACCACGTCTTTGGGCTGGAGGGGATCGAAAAACACTTCGGCGCAGCGGGAGCGGATGGCGGGATTGATTTCTTCGGGCTGCCTGGTGGTGGCACCGATAAGGATGAAATCGGCGGGCGCGCCGTCTTTGAACAGTTTCCTGATGTAGTCCGGCACCGCCGGATTGTCTTCGTCGTAGTAGGCCGATTCGAAATAGACTCTCTTATCTTCCAGTACCTTCAGCAGCTTGTTCAGCATCATGGGGTCCAGTTCACCGATTTCATCAATGAAGAGGACGCCGCCATGGGCTTCGGTGACCAGGCCTGGTTTCGGTTCCGGTATGCCGTCGTCTGCCAGCTGGCGGCTGGCGCCCTGGTAAATGGGGTCGTGGACGGAGCCGATGAGGGGATTGGTAATATCCCTTTCGTCCCAGCGGAGGGTAGTGCCGTCGCATTCTACAAAGGGCGCATTTTCCCCGAAGGCGGTGTAGGAAAGTTTCTTTGCTTCGTCCAGCACCAGCCGGGCTGCGGTGGTCTTGCCCACCCCCGGCGGTCCGTAGAGGATGAGGTGCTGGGGATAGGGGGAGGCAATGCGGGAGAAGAGGGCTTTCACCGCCCGGTCCTGGCCCACGATTTCCGAAAGGCTCCTGGGCCGCACCACGTTCATAATGGTAGAGGTGAGCTTCACTTTGTCCAGGGCTTCCAGCTTTTCCATTTTACGGCGGCTCTGGGGTGTTTCGGTGTCTCCCGTTTCTTCATTAATGATTTCCTGGCGGATTTCATCCACATATTCCTGATGCCTTTCTTCCAGGCGGTCGGCTATCTTTTCTTCCAGCTGCCGTTCCACGGCCTGCCGGGCCAGCATTTCCGCCAGCTTATCTTCCAGTTTGTCCAGAATGGATGGTATTTCTTCCTCCGTAGGCACCCTGGTATAGTCCCGGCTTTCCAGAATGAGCCGTTCCATGCCGATGAGGCGGATACGGGGGTTTTCATCATGTATATATTTCAGCGCATTATACCGGCTGGCCTGCACGATGATCTGCTCGGAGCCCATAATGCTGGCATAAATGCTGTAAATGGCATTGATCTGTCTTTTCAGCTCTTCATCGGAAAAGCTGCTGCCGTCTACGTGGTTCATGAGACGGCCAATTAAATCTTTTACATCTTCCAAAGAAATCCCCTCCTTTATTGTTATATATTTGACTGGCCCTGAGGCCGAGGGTGGTGGCACTTTTGCTGCCGGTCAGACTGACGGGGAAGGCAGGCAGCGTAAGCAGCCCTTTATTCCTTCTTAAAGGTCCAGTACCGTGGCACGAAAATATCTTCAAAGAGGTTGATGGCAAAGTTGTCAGTGAGGCCGGAAATGTAATCCACCGCAGCCAGGGGAATATTTCCTCCTGCCAGGCGGATCTGCTTTTCAGGAAGCCTGGTTTCATGGAAACTTCCATCAGCCCGCTTTTCCGTATAGTAGTTATAAAGCATTTTCACCACGTTGCTTCCCCGTTTCCGGTCAGGAATCAGGGCCTTTGACATGTATACCTCGTCAAACATGAACTGCCGGAAGGTCTGCAGCACTTCGTCCCCTTCCTTTGACATGTGGATGCCGTCTTCTTCGTTCTGCATGGAATTTTTCACCACGCTGGTGACGAGGGCGGTAATCATGGAGGAATGGGTGGTGCCGATTTTACGCTTCACCATGTCCGGCAGATCCTCGGGACCGATGAGGCCCATGGTTTCTGCATCTTCATAATCATGGCAGAGGTAGGCGATGCGGTCGGCGTATTTAATGAGGGCCCCCTCCAGGGTATGGGCAGTCAGTTTCCCGCAGTGGTTCAGCATACCGTCCCGCACTTCCCCGGTCAGGTTCAGCCCCTGCCCTTCCTTTTCCAGCTTCTCCACAATGCGGACACTCTGCTCATTGTGCTCGAAATGGCCGCATACTTCCTGCAGCGCCTGTTCCCCCACATGGCCGAAGGGCGTATGGCCCAGGTCATGGCCCAGGGCAATGGCTTCCACCAGGTCCTCGTTCAGTCGAAGGGCCCTGGCCATGGTGCGGCCGATCTGGGCCACCTCCAGGGTATGGGTCATGCGGGTGCGGTAATGGTCTCCCCGGGGAGCGATGTAAACCTGGGTTTTATGTTTCAGCCGGCGGAAAGAATTACTGTGAAGGATCCGGTCCCGGTCCCTTTGGAAATCGGTGCGCAGCGGGTCCTTCTTCTCCTCCCTGTCCCGCCGGGCGTTGGCGGAAAGAGCCGCCCGGTGACAGAGAATTTTCTTCTCCAGTTCTTCACTTCGTTCACGAATCAGCATGATGTCCCTCCTTTTTGAAATGGGATTGATTTCCTTTATTTTTATTATATCATCTATGGGGCCGCTTATGGGGCCGCTCCGCGGCCCGGGTTCAGAGGGTTCAGAGGGTTCAAAGGGGAAGGTTCTTAAGATTGACCGGCCCTATGGGCCGGAGGGTTCTTAAGTTTGACAGGCCTTTGGCCCCGAGGGTTGTGGTATCGCCCGCAGGGCGATGAGTTTTATAATGCCGCCTTTCGGCGGTCACGTCCACATCGAGTATCATAATCATTCTTACCCTCGTACATCCCTTCGCCACTTCGTGGCCCTCTTCCCCTAAAGGGGACGCAAGAACGTTACGGGATTGGCTGTCTGTGTCATATGTGACACAATATCCAGTGCCACCTATTTTCTCGTTTCCCCTTGAGGGGAACGCCTCGAAGAGGCAAAGGGTGTACGGGGCAGAGTACCGATAGGATGCGCTATCACGGTCCTGACCGCCAATCGACGGCCCCCTGAGCGAAGCGATGCAACCTTTCTACACAACCCTTGGCACCGAGGGTTAGAGGCCCGATGGATGCCATAGGCCCCTCTGCGCCGCAGGCGCAGGCCCCTTCGGGAATACTGAAAAGCACCGCCCCGGTCCCGGTCCCGATCCCGACCGCGCCACAGGCGCCCCCCACCACCCTTTGAACCCTTTAGCAAAGAGGCCATTTCCTTTTTGCCCTTCCATGATATAATAGTGCAATTGGAGGGCATTTATCCTCTGTGGATTGTTATTTCAATTAAGGAGATCTTACCATTGGGTAAAGTTACAAAAGCACTGGCCGCCCTGGCTCTGGGCGCTGTCACTGCCTATCTGTTTCCCCGCAGGAAGGATGCTTCCCTGCCGGTGGGAGAAAGCTCTTATTTTCTGGAGGACAGAAGCGGCACATGCGGAGAACCTATTCCGGTGTACTATTACAAGCCTGCCACCTGGACTGAAGACCAGCCCGTGTTTATCGCTTTTCCGGGGTACACCAGGAAGGCGGAGCGGTTTGAGAAGCATCTGGAGGAGCTGGCGGTACGGTACAATATGCTCATCGCCTGCCCGGAGTTTTCCACGAAGAAATATCCCGGCGCCCGGTGGTATCAGGAAGGAAATATTTCCGATGCAGAAGGGGAAAAAGGGACGATTCAGCCCCGGCAGCAGTGGACCTTTGATGCCATCGACCATGTGACCGGAGCGGTGAGACGGCGGACCCATGCCAAAGGCAAGGTCATCCTTTTCGGTCATTCCGCCGGCGGCCAGCTCATGCACCGTTATTCCCTCTTTGCCAGCCATCCGGCTGCTGACGCCATTGTGTGCGCCAATGCGGGCTGGTTTACCATGCCTGATGAAAGTGTGTGCTATCCCTATGGCATCAAGAACGTGCCCCTTTCGGACAGGGACCTGGCCCGGGCCTTTGCCCGTCCCGTCATTATGCTGATGGGCGGAAATGATATTTCCCGGGAAAAGCCTTTCCGGGATACGCCGGAGGCCGATGCCCAGGGCATGAACCGCATGGAGCGGTGCAATAATTACTTCCATTTCTGCGAGGCCAAAGCAGCGGAATTGGGTGTTCCCTTCCGCTGGCAGCTGCATGTGGTGGAAGGCGCCGCCCATGAGGGCGGCAAAATGGCGGAAGGAGCCATGAAGCTCTTCTGCCAGGAACCGCTGGATGAAACGGTAGGCATGTGACCGGGCCCCTTCTACGCCTATAAGGGCCCATGGGCTTTCAGAAAGACGATTTCTCTATAACAAAAAACGACTGCCGAAGCAGTCGTTTTTTAGTGCAGAAATCTTACCAGCCGTGGCGGTACTCGAAGACACCGTCAGGAATGTCTCCTTTTTCCAGCTCGGTGAGGGATTCGTCCAGAATGGTGAAGGCTTTGTGAAGGTTTTCTTCGGAAATGTTTAGGGGCGGCTGCACGCGGAGCAGGTTTTCGCCCAGGGTAATGATGATAAGTCCTTTTTCGTAAGAGCGGAAGCAGACTTTGAAGGTGCCGTCTCCGTCGGGAATGGTATTTCCTTTTTCATCCTTCTTCACAATGCCGATGGCCCAGGACATGCCGCGGCCGCGATAGAAGGCCACTTTGTCCGGATGTTTTTCTTTCAGCGCTGCCAGTTCCTTCTGGATGTCGGCGCAGTTCCTTTTATAAATAGTCTGGAATTCTTCGGACTGATAGTAGTCAAAGGCTGCATTGCCTGCGGCGCAGGCGATGGCGTTGCCGCCCAGGGTGAAGAGATGGGCCGGAGCCGGAAGGCAGTCCATGATTTCCGCTCTTCCCATGAAGGCGCCCAGGGTCAGGCCGGCGCCGATGGATTTGCCCATGATGATGCCGTCAGGAATGATGCCGGGGTAGTTTTCAATGGCAAAGAAGTGGCCTGCCCGCCAGAAGCCCTGCTGCACTTCTTCATCAATGAAGAGGATACCGTGCTTTTTACAGAGGTCGTAGAGTTTTTTCATGAAAATGGGATGGGCCGGAAGGATGCCTGCATCGCCCTGGATGGCTTCAATCACCACTGCTGCCACTTCATCGGCAGGCATATAGGTTTTGAAGGCGGTTTCGATATCCTTTACTGCTTCCTTTTCCACAATGTCATCGGGCACATTATCGCCGTAGAAGGGGAAATGATAAATTTCCGGAAGGAAAGGTCCCATTTTGGCATGCATACGGGTGGTGCAGGTGGTCATGGAAGAGGATCCGTAGGTATTTCCATGGTAGCCGTTTATAAAGGTAATGATTTTCGTCCGTCCTGTGTAGGCTCTGGCAAATTTCACAGCTGCATCGTTGCCGTCGGAGCCGCAGTTGCCGAAAGCAATCTTGGCCTTCACGCCGCCGGGATACACGGAGGTCAGCTTTTCCGCATAGGAAATCATGGGCTCATTGTAGGAGTAGGCCGCGGTGTACTGGGTGCATTTCTTCAGCTGCGCTTCAATGGCTTTGGTAAGAATGGGGTTGGAACTTCCCAGGTTCAGGGAAGAGGCGCTGGTGAGGAAATCAATATATTCATTGCCGTCAGCGTCTTTCAGAATTTCTCCCTTCCCGCTTTCTACGGCAAAGGGATAATAGGAAAGGTGCTGGCAGGGAGCTACCACCTTTTCATCCCGGGCTACAAGGTCTAAACATTTGTCAATCTTTTTCTGAATTTTATACATAGTTCCTCCTTGTACTTGAAATAGGGGAAACAGGGTTTCCTCTTCTCTGAAATCGTCTTATTGACAAGTGTATAAAGGAGAGGCGGGATTGTCAAGGGAAAAGGGCTTTGGACACACCTGCGGTGTGAGGGTTGACGGGGTTCAGAAGGTTCAAAGGGTTCAAAGGGGAAGGTTCTTAGGATTGACCGGCCCTATGGGCCGGAGGGTTCGTAAGTTTGACGGGGCCTTTGGCCCCGAGGGTTGTGGTATCGCCCTGCGGTGCACAGCGAACACATTTTGAAGGAGCGCTAGCGACGCGCAAAATGTAGTGAGTCGTTTCCCCTTTAGGGGGCGATGAGTTTTATAATGCCGCCTTTCGGCGGTCACGTTCACATCGAGTATCATAATCATTCTTACCCTCGTCCACCCCTTCGCCACTTCGTGGCTCTCTTCCCCTAAAGGGGACGCAAGGAGCGTTACGGGATTGGCTGTCTGTGTCATATGGCATGATAAGCATTCTGGTGATTGGCTCACTGCGTTCACCACCAAAGGGGGAAACTGCGGAATGGTACATGAAATATATGACTCTCTGTTTTTCCTCTCCATACTTCTCGTTTCCCCTTGAGGGAAACGCCTCGAAGAGGCAAAGGGTGTACAAGGCAGAGCGCCGATTTGACAACCCATCGCTATCCTGACCGCCAATCGGCGGCCAAAGCCCCGCCAGATTACTCTTCTAGCATATTCTTGGCAGTCCTTCTCCTCTCAGGGGAAGGAGTTTTCTTTTTCCTCCATAGGCGGTGATGAGGTGGACGCCTTCTCCTTTTGTAATATGACCTGCCAGGGATGCCTGTCTGCCATAGGGGTGACTGCGCAAAATGGCAAGGGCCCTGTCTGCTTCATTTTCGGGAAGGATGATCATCATTTTCCCTTCGTTTCCCATGGTCAGGGGATCCAGGCCCAGAATGCCGGAGAGTTCTCGGATTTCTTCAGACACCGGAATCTCATCTTCCATCAGTTCCATGGCTTTGCCGGAGGCTTCCGCCAGTTCGCCTGCCACCGTGGCCAGGCCGCCTCTGGTAATGTCCCGGATGGTATGAATGGTGAGGCCTTCCTTAAGAAGGCTTTCCACCAGTCTGTTTAAAGGGGCACAGTCGCTTCTGAGGCTGCTCTTCATGTGGAGCCGGGCGGTGAGGATGGTGCCATGGTGGTCGCCCATGGTGCCGGTGAGGATGACGGCATCTCCTTCTTCCATGGCGGAGGCGGAAATGGCAAGGCCCGGCGCCCTTTCACCGATGCCGGCGGTATTGATATAGAGACCCCCTTTGCCTTCAATAACCTTGGTGTCTCCTGCTACGATGGAAACGCCTGCTTCTCTGGCCGTTTCCGCCATGGAGGAAACTACCTTTTCCAGTATCTCCGTTTCCAGTCCTGTTTCCAGAATGAAGGAGGCCGTCAGGTAGAGAGGCCTGGCTCCCATGGAGGACAGGTCATTCACCGTGCCGCAGATAGACAGTTTCCCTATATCACCGCCGGAAAAGAAGAGGGGTTCCACCACGAAGCTGTCGGAGGTAAGGACGGGATGGCCCTTCATCACCGGCAGGACGGCGCCGTCTTCCATACGGTCCAGTATGGGATTTGTAAAATATTTTTCAAAGAGTTCATGGATGAGGCGGCCTGTTTCTTCGCCGCCGGAACCATGGCGTAGTTCGATTTTCATATTAACCTCCCCGATAGGTAATGGAGCAGGCCCCTTCGCCGGATACCATGCAGGCCCCTACCGGATGGTCCGGGGTACAGGCTTTTCCGAAGCAGGGGCAGTTTTGAGGCACCATGCGGCCGGTAAGCACGGAGGCGCAGCAGCAGCCTTTGGGCATGACGTCTTCTGTAAGGCCCCGGCTGCCGGCGTCCAGAAATTCATATTTCCCGGAAATATAAAGGCCCGAGCCTCTGATGGTGCCGAGGCCCCGCCAGACGGCGTCTCCTGCTTCAAAGATTTCATGCATCAGGGAAAGGGCCTTTGGATTGCCTTCTTCCCGTACCACCGAGGGGTATTCGTTCCAAAGGCCCCCTTTCTTTCTGGATGCTTCCAGCACCAGCCGGGAAAGGGCGCGAAGAAGAAGAGGCGGTGTAAAGCCGCCGATCACCATGGGTTTCCCCGATGTTTCCGCCAGATGAAAGAAGGGGCGGCTCCCTGTAATCACCGCCACGTGGCCGGGACAGAGAAAACCGTCAATGTGAAGGTCCCTGGCCAGAATGTCCATGGCCTCAGGCATAGTTTTTAAAGCGGTGAGGAAGCGGATATTCCCTATGTTTTCGTCATAGGCCCGTTTCACCAGATCCGCCCATACCGGCGCCGTAGTTTCAAAGCCCACCGCCGCCAGGACGTAGGTGGTCTGCCGGTCTTTTGCCGCCATGGCCAGTCCCTCTTCGGGATTGTAAAAGAAATCCACCCTGCCGCCCCGGTCCCGGGCACCGGACAGGGACAGGCGGCTTCCCGGCACCGCCAGAAGATCCCCAAAAGCCAGTACTTTGTATCCTTCGGTCATGGCATAGGATACCAGCTTGTCGATGTAGGCCGTAGGCGTCACGCACACAGGGCAGCCGGGCCCGGAAAGGAGGGTGATGTTCGGCGACAGAATCTGCCGGATACCGCTCCTGTACAGGGAAGAGGTGTGGGTGCCGCAGACCTCCATGAGACGAAGGGGCGGCCCGTCATAGGTGGAAAGGAAGCGGGCCAGTTCTTTTTCTCTCATTCCTTTTCCAGCTCCTCGATTTCTTTAAACAGGTCAATCCAGTCATGGGCTTCCTTTTTTTCCACGATCTGGATGGCCATGCCTGCATGAACCAGCACATAATCACCGATTTTCGCAGGCACCATGGAAAGGTTCACCGGCACTTCGGTGCCGGAAAAATCCACCATGCCATGGGTGCCGATGATGCTTACCACTCTGCCCGGATAGGCTACACACATAGGTCCTCCTTATCCCTGCATGAGGCCGTAGAAGGCCTGGCCCAGGGAAATACCCCCGTCGCCGCAGGGAACTTTTTCATTACCATATACTTTGAAATGCTCTTTTGTCAGAGCCGTTTTCGTTTCTGTCCATAAAATGCCGTTATGGAAGCAGCCGCCGGTGAGGATGACCTGCTCCACGCCCAGAAGGCGGGCGCTTTCCACCACCATGTCTACAATGGCCCGGTGAAATCCCAAGGCTGCTTCCTCTATTGTACCATCTGCTTCCACAAGGGATGCGATGAGATCTTCCCTGTGCCAGATGAGCTGTCCCTTTTCTTCCTTCAGGGACAGATGGAGAGGAAGGGCCGCCTTTCCCTTCCTTTTGGCCTGCACTGCCGCCTGCTCCAGGGCCATGGCACATTCCCCCTTGAAACGGTTCTCTTCTTTCAGGTGAAGGAGGGCGGCGGCGCTGTCAAAGAGCCGTCCCATGGCGGAATCCCTGATGGTATTCACCCCGGCCGCCAGGGCTGTCTTCACCAGCCCATAGCGGTGATCTTCTGCCGGAAGGCCTGCATAAACAAGGCTGGCCAGTCCTGTCTTCCAGGCCTGTTTCATGGAAATATCGCCGCCCAAAAGAGGCATGGCATCCAGGTGGCCGGCCCGCACCATCTGATTTCCTTCCAGAAGAAGAATCTCCCCGCCCCAGATGGTGCCGTCAGTGCCATAGCCGGTGCCGTCGAAGACGAAGGCCGCCGCCTTTCCCGAGAGTCCATGCTCCGCCATAACGGAAAGACCGTGGGCCTGATGATGCTGCACCTTCCAGAGGGGAATCCCCCGGTCTTTGGAAAGACGCTCTCCCAGGGCTGAAGAAATATAGCGGGGATGAAGGTCCGTCACAATCCGCTCGGGCCGGATGCCCAGCATATTTTCCCAGTCCTCTATCATGTGAAGGAACGCTTCTTCGGAAGATTCATTTTCCAAATCGCAGGGCATTTCCCCGGGATACAAACGCCCCCGGGCTGTAAGGCAGAAGGAGGGCTCCATGTCCGCTCCCATAGCCAAAAGGGCCCCCTCTTTCGCTCCCTGCACCGCAGGCTCCGGCAGAAATCCCCGAGTGCGGCGGATCATGTCTCTGTGATTTCCTTCCATCTTCATCACGCTGTCATCGGCAGGACGGAGGATGTCACGGTTATTGGTGAAGAGGAAATCGATTTCATGGGCCTTAAACCAGGAAAGGGCCTCTTCATCTTTATAAAGGATAGGCTCGCCGCTCATATTGGCACTGGTCACCACCAGCGGCGCCTTGACCCCGTCGGTTAAAAGATCATAGAAAGCAGAAGGCGGCAGGAATATCCCCAGCCGCGGCACCCCTTCCGCCACCGCTTTGATTTCCTTCTTCGGCCTGCAGAGCACAATGGGACAGGCCGGAGAGGTGAGGAGCTTCCTGTCCTGGTCTGTGAGGAAACAGAGCTTTTCTGCCTCCTTTAACGAATGGACCATGAGGGCAAAGGGCTTCCCTTCCCGGTGTTTCAGGCGGCGCAGGCGAAGCACCGTCTCCTCCCTGTCTCCCCGGCACACCAGCTGAAAGCCGCCGATGGATTTCACCATCACCACCTTTCCTGCCTTCACCAGAGCGATGGCCCTTTCCATGGTCTCCTCCCCATGGGCTTCTTCTCCGCCCTGGGTCACCATGGAAAGCGCCGGCCCACAGGCAGCGCAGCAGATGGTCTCCCCATGGCAGCGGCGGTCCTTCAGATTCTCATACTCCCTTTGGCACTCCGGGCACAGGGGAAATGAGTCCATCGCCGTGCGGGGGCGGTCATAGGGAAGACTCCGGATGATGGTATACCGGGGCCCGCAGGCGGTGCAGGAAAGAAAGGGATACTGAAAATGGCGGTCCTTCCTGTCATGAAGCTCCTTCCGGCAGGAAGGGCAGATGGCGATATCCGCCGGAAAAAGGGGAGCCAAAGGCTCCCCGCTGCTTTCTATGGCAGAGAAAGTAGAGAAGTTTTCCAGAGGGACCTCCTCTTTCGTCACTTTCTCCACAGCCACAGGATAAGGCGCTTCCTCAAGTTCCTTCTCCAACACCAAAAGGGCCTCCCTGTCCCCGGAAGCCCTGATTTCCACCACACCGCCCAGATTCTTCACCCAGCCCGTAAGGCCCAGCGAAAGAGCCGTCCGGCAGACAAAAGGACGGAATCCCACCCCCTGTACTCTGCCTTCCAGCAGCAAACGGATGGTATGGATATGGGACATGGTGTGGCCTCCTTTTTTAAAGGGTTGACGGGGCTACGCCCCGGGGGTTGTGGCCGCCTGCCGGCGACAGGTTGTGTTCGCTTCGCTCAGGGGGCGACAGCCCTGACGGGCTGAGGGTGATGGTGGCGCCCTTCGGGCGCAGATTATTAAAGTCCGCGTTACGGGATTTACTTTCAGTATCATATAACATGATAAGCATTACGTCGATCAGCCACCTCCGGTGGCTTTCCCCCCTTTGGTGCCTTACG
>ENA-ORUQ01001991-ORUQ01001991.1-human-gut-metagenome-genome-assembly--contig:-NODE-1991-length-17518-cov-5.229686_pt1 | contig 17518 bp, 17 predicted proteins | sample MGYA00242081_ERZ509211 | MGnify/ENA primary metagenome ERZ509211 (study PRJEB26280, sample SAMEA2338785) | human gut metagenome | biome: human gut; feature: human-associated habitat; material: faeces...
CCGCTCGCGTTCGGCGGCGGCAGCGGCGCCGGTGTGACGGTTTCGCCGGTGTGCTTCCTTGTCATCGGCAAGGACGGCAGCGCCAACATCCTCGGCATCAACGCACAGGCGTCCGACACGGTGGATCGTCTGGTCGAGATGATCCCGGGTGCGATCAACAAGGTGTCCAATTTCGTCAGCGGCTTCAAGGGCAAGACCGAGGACGCAGCCGAAGTGGCGGAAACCCTGTCCGGCGACGAATAAAACCGCGTTTTCCCGCAAAACCTACTCGCGTGAATGCTGAGTAGGTTTTGTTATGCGGGGAGTGGTGCAATGTGAAAAAGCTGTTTTGCGTGCTCGCGCTTTTGCTCGTGCTGCCGAGGGCAGGCGCGGTGAGCGCACGGGCGGCCGTCGTGATCGATGCAGACACAGGTGAAACGCTGTTCGAGCAGAACGCGGACAGCCGCCTGCCGATGGCGTCCACCACCAAGATCATGACCGCGCTCGTCGCGCTCGGTGAGGGTGACCTTGACCGCGTGTATACCGTAAAGCCCGAGTACGCGGCGGTCGAGGGCTCGTCCATGTACTTGCAGGCGGGCGAAAGGCTCTCTCTGCAGGATACGCTGTACGGACTCATGCTCGCGTCCGGCAACGATGCGGCGGTCGCCATCGCGGGAGAGTGCGGCGGCATGACCGCCTTTGTGGGCAAAATGAACGCCAAAGCGGCGGAACTCGGTCTGACGGACACACATTTCGACAATCCGAACGGCCTGCCGTCCGACACGCACTACACCACCGCGCATGAGCTGGCCAAGATCACCGCGGCGGCCCTCAAGGACCCGGTGTTCCGGCAGATCGTCTCGACAAAAAGCTGCACGGTCAGCGGGCATGCGCTGAGCAATCACAACCGTCTGCTGAGCATGTACGACGGCGCGATCGGCGTGAAAACCGGCTTTACGCGGGCGGCAGGGCGGTGTCTGGTCTCGGCGGCCGAGCGCAACGGGCGCACCATCATCGCGGTGACGCTCAATGACCCGAACGACTGGAACGATCACAGGGAGATGCTCGACGCCGGTTTCGCGCAGTACAGCGAGGTCACGCTGCATAAAGCAGGAGACACGATTGCAAACGCACGCGTGTTCGGCGGCGATACCGCGTCCGTGCCGCTCGCGGCGAAGAATACCGTGACGGCGTATCTGCTGCCCGGCGAGAAAGAGAAGCTGCAGCGCGTGCGCTACGGCGAAAAAATCTGCTATGCACCGGTTGTGAAGACGGCACAGGCGGGTTCGGTCGAATATCGTCTCGGGGATTGCGTCTTGGGACGCGATACGCTGGTTTACGGCGGGGAATCGCTGCTTCCGGCGGAAGAAAAATCCTTCGTTGAACGCATTATGGAACGGTTTAGAAATTGAGAATTGAAAATGGAGAATGGAGAATGGAGAATGACGCTATCCTTGCACGAGTTCCATCCGCGCTGTGTCGGAATCTCCGCAGAGCGGCGTAATTAAATTCCGCCTGTAAGGCGACACATTCATTTTCCATTAAAACAATAGAACAACACGAAAGAGGTAACATAAATGGAAGAAAGACTGCAGAAATTACTGGCTCAGGCAGGTCTGTGCTCCCGCCGTGAGGCGGAGCGCTGGATCGATGATGGCCGCGTAACGGTAAACGGCAAAAAGGCTTCGGTCGGTGACAAGGCCGATCCGCGCCGTGACAAAATTTTCGTGGACGGCAAGCCCATCGGCGGTGCCGAGGAAAAGGTGTACTTAATGCTGTACAAGCCGCGCGGCTATGTCACGACGATGAAGGACGAGCACGGCCGCAAGACGGTTGCCGATCTGGTACGCGGCTGCGGTGCGCGTGTCGTGCCGGTCGGTCGTCTGGACTACAACTCCGAGGGTCTGCTGCTGCTGACCAACGACGGCGATCTGCTCAACGCGCTGACCCATCCGCGCCACGAGGTGGAAAAGCACTATGAGGTGCGCGTGCGCGGCAATCTGGAAAACATCCCGAAACTCGCAGAGCCGATGGAGATTGACGGCTACAGCATCCGTCCGGCAACGGTTGTTACCATTGACCGTGACGAAATCAGCGCGAAGCTGCGCCTGACTATCCACGAGGGCCGCAATCGCCAGATTCGCAAAATGTGCGAGAAGTGCGGTCTGGAGGTTCGCCGCCTCAAGCGTGTGGCAATGGGCACGATGCCGCTCGATACGCACCTCAAGAGCGGCGCATGGCGCGAGCTGACGAATGACGAGATTGCGTATCTGCAGGACATCGCTGCCGATGTGCAGGAGAACCTCTGATCTTCTAAGGAAATCCCTGTCTTTTTGCAATTTGCCCCCATATGCTCTTGCATTTTTTTGCAGGTTCACTTACAATAGTATCGTGCAAATGCAGGAATGTATGCAGAGAATGCAATGCAGGAGAGAGTATAATGAATGACCTGATCACAAAAATTCAAAGCGAGCTGCCCGGCTTTTCCAAGGGTCAGAAGCAGATCGCGCGTTTTATCTTAGAGCACTACGACAAGGCCGCGTTCATGACCGCGAGCCGTCTGGGTGTGACTGTCGGCGTGAGTGAAAGCACGGTCGTGCGCTTTGCGACCGAGCTTGGCTATGACGGCTATCCGCACCTGCAGCGTGCCCTGCAGGAGATGATCCGCAACAAGCTGACCTCGGTGCAGCGCATGGAGGTTGCGGGCGACCGCATGGGCGGCCGCGATGTGCTGCAGACTGTGCTGCACGCGGATACGGACATGATTCGCGTAACGCTCGACGAGATCGACCGCGACGCCTTTCAGGGCGCGGTGGACGCGCTCATGAGCGCCAAGCGGATCTATATCCTCGGTGTGCGCTCCTCCAGCGCTTTAGCCAGCTTTTTAGGCTTTTACTTCAACCTTTTGTTTGAAAATGTGACGCTTGTACATACGAACAGCGTCAGCGAGATTTTCGAGCAGGTGCTCCGTGTCGGACCGGGTGATGTGCTGTTCGGCATCAGCTTCCCGCGCTACTCCAAGCGCACGCTGAGTGCGATGAAGTACGCCCGCGACCGCGGTGCCCGCGTTATCGCACTGACCGACTCGCAGCTGTCGCCGCTGGCACGTGTGGCCGATCATGTGCTGCTCGCACGCAGCGATATGGCGAGCTTTGTCGATTCGCTCGTGGCGCCCTTGTCGGTCATCAACGCACTGATCGTGGCCGTCGGCATGAGCCGCCGCGATGAGATTGAGCAGACATTTAACAAGCTGGAGCGCATCTGGGAAGAATACGACGTATATGAAAAACCGGAGGACGATATAAATTGAACATTATCGTAATCGGCGGCGGCGCAGCCGGTCTGATGGCGGCAGGCACTGCCGCGGAGCAGGGCGCGCAGGTGACGCTGCTGGAAACCAACGAAAAAGTTGGCCGCAAACTGTTTATCACGGGCAAGGGCCGCTGCAACGTGTGCAATAACTGCGATGTGCAGGAGGTTCTGCGCAACGTGCCGGTCAATCCGCGCTTTCTGTATTCCGCGCTCGGCGGATTCGGTCCGGCGGACGTGATGGACTTTTTTGAGAACCATGGCGTTGCCCTCAAAACTGAGCGCGGCAACCGCGTGTTCCCGCAGTCGGACAAGGCAGCCGACATCATTGACGCGCTGTTCCTGTGGGTGAAAAAGGCGGGTGTGACCATCGTACATACGACCGCAGACGAGCTGCTCATCGAGGACGGTGTGCTCACAGGCGTTCGTGCCGGTCACAAGATGTACAAGGCGGATCGCGTTATCGTGGCGACCGGCGGCGCATCCTATCCGCAGACCGGCTCGACCGGTGACGGCTACCGCTTCGCGAAGCAGGCGGGACATACGGTCGTGCCCGCAAATCCGTCGCTCGTGCCGTTGGTCGAGGACGGTGACACCTGTCAAAAGCTAATGGGTCTCAGCCTGCGCAACGTGCAGCTGACCGTGTATGAAAACGAGAAGAAGCTCTACTCGGACTTTGGCGAAATGCTGTTCACGCACTTCGGTCTGTCCGGTCCGCTGGTACTGTCCGCGAGTGCGCATATGCGCCATTTCGGCAGCAAAAAGTACCGTGTGGAGATTGATCTCAAGCCTGCGCTGGACGAAAAGACGCTCGACAAGCGTCTGCTCGCGGACTTTGACAAGCACAAGAACAGCGATTTTATCAACGCGCTCGGTGAGCTGCTCCCGAAGAAACTGATTCCGGTGGTGATCGAAAAGAGCGGCATCGACCCGCGCGAGAAGGTCAATTCCATCACCAAGGCACAGAGAGCGGCGCTGCTGCGCGTACTCAAGGCGTTCCCGGTCGAGATTTCCGGAAAGCGTCCGATCGCCGAGGCGATTATCACCACGGGCGGCGTGTCCGTCCGCGAGGTCAGCCCGAAAACCATGGAGTCCAAAAAGCTGCCGCACCTGTATTTCGCAGGTGAGGTGCTCGATGTGGACGCCTACACGGGCGGCTTCAACCTGCAGATTGCGTGGTCCACGGGCCGTCTGGCGGGTCTGTCGGCTACGGAGGAGGAATCATGATGAAGTACATTTCGGTTGCCATTGACGGCCCGTCCGGGGCCGGAAAATCCACCGTGGCACGCGCTGCCGCGGCAAAACTCGGCTATGTATATGTGGATACGGGTGCGATGTACCGTTCCATCGGTCTGGCGGTGTGCCGCAGGGGCATTGCCGGAGAGGATACGGCAGGCATTATCGCAACCCTGCCGGAAATTGCCATTCAGCTGACCTATCAGGACGGCGCACAGCACGTTCTCCTGAACGGAGAGGATGTCTCCGAAGCCATCCGCACACCGGAGATTTCGTACTACGCGTCCAAGGTGTCCGCGGTGCCGGAAGTACGCCGGTTTCTGCTGGAAACCCAGCGAAATATGGCGAAAAACGGCAATATCCTGATGGACGGCCGCGACATCGGCACGGTCATCCTGCCGGATGCGCCGGTCAAGATTTTCCTGACCGCCTCGGCACAGTCCCGCGCGGAGCGCCGTTATAAAGAGCTGATTGAGAAGGGTCAGCAGGTGACGATGGACGGCATCCTGCACGATATCAACGAGCGCGACAGGCAGGACATGACGAGAGCCGTTGCGCCGCTCAAACAGGCGGACGATGCGGTTCTGCTGGATACGAGCAGCCTGACACTCGAGGAAAGCATAGCGGCCGTTCTGCGTATTATTCGTGAAAAAACGGAGGAAAAGGCATGAAATTCAAGTACCACCGCTGGTTCCAGGCTCTGGTTGTGCCGCTGGTAGCGCTGGCGTTCCATATTTTCTTTGGCTACCGCGTGATCGGACGCGAAAACATCCCGGAGGGCGGCTGCGTTGTCTGTCCGAACCATGTGCAGCTGTCCGACCCGCCGTTTGCGGCGGTCGCACTCGGCGGCAAGACGCCGATACGCCTGATGGCGAAAAAGGAGCTGTTCCGGAAGAAGATATTCGCGTGGCTGATCGCGGCGCTCGGCGCCTTTCCAATCGACCGCGAGGGAGCGGATATCACCGCCATCAAGACCGCGCTCGGCTCGGTTCGTGCCGGTCAGAAGCTCATCATCTTCCCGCAGGGCACACGCCACGCCGCCGAGGGCGAAACCAAGAAAGGTGCGGCTATGCTGGCGGTCAAGACCCGGGCGCCGATCCTGCCGATGTATATCACCGAGGGCAAGCGTTTCCGCTGCAGAGCCACGGTCGTGATCGGCAAGCCGTTCACGCCGGATCCGAAGCAGAAGGACTACGGCCTGATCGCGGATGATATCCTGCGCCGCATCTACGCGCTGAAGGAGCAGGTATGAGCGTAACGGTAGCCAAAACCGCCGGATTCTGCTTCGGCGTACGCCGTGCCGTGGACCTCGCCGAGCAGCAGGCGAAAAAAAACGGAAAAATTTATGCCTATGGTGAAATCATTCACAACATGCACGAAATCGAGCGGCTGGAGAAACTCGGTGTGTACACCGCGTATGCGCTTGAGGACATTCCGGACGGTGCCGGCGTGCTCATTCGGGCGCACGGTGTACCGCGGAATGTATACACGCTGCTTCAAGCAAAAAAGTGCGAAATCTTTGATGCAACCTGCCCTTTTGTGCGGAAAATACACAAAATTGCGGATAAAGAGAGCGCGGATGGACGGCTGATCGTCATTCTCGGCAGCGCAGGACATCCGGAGGTTGTGGGCATTCAGGGCTGGTGCGGCGAGTCGGTCGTGCTCGAAGGCGAGGAGCAGGCGAGAGCCTTCTCGGAACGGCTTGAAATGGAAAACAAACCCATTTCTCTGGTCGCACAGACCACCGTCAACCGGTCAATTTGGAATATTTCCGTAGGACTTATAAAAAAAAGGTGTACAAACCTCAAAATTTTTGATACAATATGTAAAGCGACGGATGAGCGCCAGTCGGAGGCTCGTCTGCTTGCCGGTGTATCGGATCAAATGATCGTGATCGGAGATAAGAAAAGCTCCAACACCAAACGGCTGTATGAGATCAGCCGGTCGCTGTGCTCGGATGTGCGCTACATCGAAGACGCGGCAGAGCTTACTACGCAGGAGCTCGGGCAGCACCAGCACATTGGGATCACGGCGGGAGCATCCACACCGGCATGGATAATTAAGGAGGTCAGTAACATGATGAGCGAAGAAACCAAGATTGAAACTGGTGAGGACTTTGCAGCAATGCTGGAGGAGTCCTTCAAGACTTTAAATAATGGAGAAAAGGTAACCGGCACCGTTGTAGGTATTTCCAATAACGACGTACAGGTAGATCTGGGCGTTAAGCACACTGCGTATATCCCGCTGGGTGAGCTGTCTGACGACCCGAACTATGACGTAGCTGCCAACATCCATGTTGGCGACGAGATCGAGGCTGTTGTTGTTCGCGTAAACGACGGCGAGGGCACCATCACTCTGTCCAAGAAGCGCGTTGACCAGCTGAAGGGCTGGGAGACCATCGAGGCTGCACACGACGAGCACACCGTTGTTGAGGGTGTTATCGTTGAGGAGAACCGCGGCGGTGTTGTTGCAACTGCACACGGCGTTCGCGTATTCATCCCGGCATCCCAGACCGGCGTACCGAAGGATCAGCCGATGAGCCAGCTGGTTAAGACCAAGCAGTCCTTCTATATCACCGAGATCAACCGTCAGCGCAAGCGCGTTGTTGGTTCTATCCGTGAGATCCAGAGAGAGGCTCGCAAGGCTGCTGCTGAGCAGATCTGGAACACCATCGAGATCGGCAACGAGTACGACGGCACCGTTAAGTCCCTGACTTCCTACGGCGCATTCGTAGACATCGGCGGCGTAGACGGCATGGTTCACATCTCCGAGCTGTCCTGGGGCCGCATCAAGCACCCGTCCGAGGTCGTTTCTGTTGGCGACAAGGTAAAGGTATTCGTTATCGGTCTGGATAAGGAAAACAAGAAGATCTCCCTCGGCTACAAGCGCGAGGAGGACAATCCGTGGAACGTATTCAAGTCCAAGTACGACATCGGTTCTGTTGCTGAGGTTAAGATCCTCAAGTTCATGCCGTTCGGCGCATTCGCTGAGATCGTACCGGGCGTTGACGGCCTGATCCACATTTCTCAGATCGCTGATCACCGCATCGCAAAGCCGGAGGACGAGCTGGAGGTTGGCCAGGTTGTCGAGGCTAAGATCATCGACATCAACGACGAGAAGAAGAAGGTATCTCTGTCCATCCGTGCTCTGCTCGAGGACGAAGAGGATTAATCCCTCGGTTATACCGTACAAGCGCAAAGAAGCACCTGATTTATCGGGTGCTTCTTTTTCTTTAGTCAGTAATTTAGAATTAGTAATTAGGAATTAGTAGTTAGTAATTGACGATACGGTCTGCTCTTCTTCAGTGGATTGTGGTATTTTATGGAATCTATACCGTAGGGTGCGACGACCTCGGCGCACCGCATCTAACGATTGGTACATGCTATCCCGTAGGGGCGACCAGTGGTCGCCCACGCATCCGTTTAACCATAATGTGGGCGGCCGATGACCGCCCCTACGGTGTAGCGGTTGCAGATGAATTGACAAACGGTGCGCCGAGTCGTCGCACCCTACGGGATAGCGCGGTAATATATGCAAACGTATGCCGCATACGCTAAAAGGGGTGATGGCATGCGGCGCAGGAAAAAACGGATGAAACGGGCGGCACTCGCCATATTGCTGCTGTTGCTGGCAATCTGCCTTGGTCTGCTGACCATACGCTTTCAGCGCATTTTCATGGAATACGCCGTCAACGTCTGCGAGGACAGCGCCATCAAGGAGATCAACACGCTGATGGAGGACGAAGTTTTCTCCCATCCGGACGAATTTGCCGACCTTGTGGTGCTTGAGCGCGACAGCGACAACCGCATCACGGCCTTGCGTACGGATATTATTGCAGTCGGAAAGGTGAAGGCGCGTATCGTCAACGGTCTGTTTGACCGGCTGGATTATCTGGAGGAAACGCAGACCGAGGTGCCGCTCGGCACGGTATTCGCGCCCAATTTGTTTACCGGAATGGGCCCGAGGGTGAAGGTCGGTCTTGCGGGACTTGCTCAGATGGAGGCGCGGTTTGTCAGCGCGTTTACCTCGGCGGGCATCAACCAGACGCGCCACCGGATTCTCATCGAGGTGCACGCCGGCTTCCGCATTCTCACGCCGTTCGGCGGGGAAGACAGGGAAATCGTCTCGACGTACCCGGTCACGGACACGGTTATCGTCGGCACGGTGCCCGAACGGTACGCTTATATCGGCAGTGCGGACGGCGATCTGCTGGGTGAGATCCGCGATTATGACACGGATTCGGATATTTCTCGCGAAAACAGAAAATAATGCTTCAAAAATCGGGGAAACTTTGATATACTTAATCTGTGTGAGTATTTGCTCACACCAAAGGAGTTTTATTATGGACGCGCGTGAGCAGATCGCCGCGCTGCGGGAGCAGCTGCGGTATCACAACGAAAAATACTATAACGAGGACGCACCCGAGATCACCGACTATGAGTACGACATGCTGCAGCGTCAGCTTCGCGCGCTCGAGGCCGAGCATCCGGAGATGGCAGACGCGAACTCTCCGACCCAGCGGGTCGGCGGCACGGCGAGCAGCCGGTTTGCCAAGGTGACGCACGCCTACCCACTCGAAAGCCTGCAGGATGTTTTCTCGTTTGACGAACTCGGCGAGTTCTATTCCCGTGTGGAGAATGCCGTCGGACAGGCGGAGTACGTTGTCGAGTACAAGATCGACGGCCTTTCGGTCGCACTGGAGTATGTAGACGGCGAGTTCGTCCGCGGTGCGACACGCGGTGACGGTCAGGTGGGCGAGGACGTAACCAAGAACCTCAAAACCATCAAGGACATCCCGAAAAAGCTGGAGAACGCACCGCCGCATCTCATTGTGCGCGGTGAGGTCTACATGAAAAAGTCCGTGTTCGATGCACTCAACGCCGAGCTGGAGCTGCATGACAAGCCGCTGCTTGCCAATCCGCGCAACGCGGCTGCCGGCTCTCTGCGGCAGAAGGACAGCAGGATTACGCGGGAAAGAAAGCTGTCCATCTTCTGCTTCAACATCCAGAACAGCGACGAGCTGCCGATGGAAAGCCATGTGCAGGCGCTTGATTACCTCAAGGGCCTCGGCTTCCCGACAAGCCCGCGCTATCCGGTCTACACCGACCCGCAGGACGTGCAGCGCGAGATTGAGAACATGGGTGAGACCCGCGGTGAGCTGGATTTCGACATTGACGGTGCTGTTGTCAAGGTCAACTCCTTCGCGCAGCGTGAAACGCTCGGCTCGACCGCGAAATTCCCTCGGTGGGCGGCGGCGTACAAGTACCCGCCCGAGGTCAAGCAGACGCTTCTCAAGGATATCGTCATCACGGTGGGACGCACCGGCGTGCTGACACCGAATGCCGTGCTCGAGCCGGTACGGCTTGCGGGCACCTCGGTGTCCCGCGCAACGCTGCACAACCGCGATTTTATCCGTCAGCTCGATGCCCGCGTGGGCGACATTGTTTCCGTCCGAAAAGCCGGAGAAATCATTCCGGAGATCATCGGCGTGGAAAAGGACCGGCGCCCGTTGGATTCCGTGCCGTATGAGTTCCCGAAGTTCTGCCCGGTCTGCGGCGCGCCTGTGTACGACGATGAGGACGAGGCGGCTATCCGCTGCACGAGTGCTTCGTGTCCGGCGCAGCTGCTGCGAAACCTGATGCACTTTGCATCGCGTGACGCGATGGACATCGACGGCTGCGGCGAGGGCAACCTGCAGAAGCTGATCGACGCCGGACTGGTCAAGTCGGCGGCTGACCTGTACGACCTGACGGTCGAGCAGCTGCTGCCGCTCGGCAAAAAGGTGGACGTCTGGGCAAACAATCTTGTCCGCTCGATTGAAGCGAGCAAGACCCGCGACCTGTCGCGGCTGCTGTTCGCGTTCGGCATTCGGCATGTCGGCCAGAAGGCGGGCCGCATCCTGAGCGACCACTTCGGCTCGCTTGATGCGCTGCTGACTGCGCCGGTCGAGGAGATGACCGAGATACGCGACATCGGACAGACCACCGCGGAGAGCATCGCCGCCTGGCGGGAGCTGCCGCAGTCGCATACGCTCATCGAGAAGCTGCGCGCACACGGCGTCAACTTCATCGGTGAAAAGACCGCAAAGAGCGACCTGCTCGCCGGAAAGACCATTGTGGCAACCGGCAGCCTGACGCTCTATACCCGCAAGGAGATCAACGATCTGATCGAGTCTCTCGGCGGCAAAGCGGCCGGTTCGGTCTCGAAAAAGACCAGCTATGTCGTCGCAGGCGAGAATGCCGGCAGTAAGCTGCAGAAGGCGGCAGAGCTGGGAATCCCGGTCTTGACCGAGGAAGAATTCCGCACGATGATAACCAATGCAGAGTAGGCATAATTGAAAATGGATAATTGAAAATGGAAAATGAATGTACGGCGCATAGCGCCGATATTAAATAATCGCGCAAGGCGCGATACCTTAATTCTCCATTATCCATTCTCAATTTTCAATTACAAAGCGATTTCAGAATAAATATAAATGGAGGAGAATTGATATGGCAATTTCCAGAAAAGAAATTGAGCACATCGCGTCCCTGGCACGTCTGGATTCGACCGGCGGCATTTTCGACCGTCTGGCCGATGACATGCAGGGTATCGTCGCAATGGTAGACAAGCTGGCTGAGCTTGATCTGGGCGATATCACCGATGTTATCAACACCGAGCGCAAGAATGCGTTCCACGAGGACGAAGTGATCCAGGAATTCACGCCGGATGAGCTGATCGAGCCGAATGCACCGGACTTCCAGTGCGGCGGCGTAGCAGTTCCGCGTGTTGTCGAGTAAGGAGGGGACAGAATCATGGCACTTTACGAAAAAACTGCGTCCGAGCTGTCCGAGCTGCTCGGCAAAAAGGAAATCTCCGCAGTAGAGCTGGCAAAGGACGTTTTTGCCCGCACCAAGGCGGTAGAGGATAAGGTTCAGGGCTACGTTACCGTAGCCGAGGAGTCCGCGCTGGCACAGGCAGAAGCGGTTGACAAGAAGCGCGCGAGCGGCGATACGCTGTCCGCGCTGGCCGGTATCCCGATCGCCATTAAGGACAACATCTGCACCAAGGGCACGCTGACCACCTGCGCGTCCAAGATGCTGGGCAATTTCAAGCCGCCGTACAATGCAACCGTTATGGAGAAGCTGATTGCTTCCGATGCGGTCATCACCGGCAAGGCCAACATGGACGAGTTCGCAATGGGCTCCTCCTGTGAGAATTCGGCTATGCACCCGACCCACAACCCGCATAACCTCGACCGCGTACCGGGCGGTTCCTCCGGCGGCTCCGCTGCTGTTGTTGCAGCAGGCGAGGCTCCGCTGGCGCTCGGCTCGGATACCGGCGGCTCTATCCGTCAGCCGGCGTCCTTCTGCGGCGTTGTCGGCCTCAAGCCGACCTACGGTGCGGTTTCCCGTTACGGTCTGATCGCATTCGCATCTTCTCTCGACCAGATCGGCCCGTTCGGCCGCTCCATCGAGGACGCAGCCATGCTGCTCGATGCGGTTACCGGTCACGATCCGCTGCACGATTCCACCTCTGTCAAGACCCCGTTTGAGGGTTCGCTGCGCGCAAACCTGAACGCAGACGTCAAGGGTCTCAAGATCGGTCTGCCGAAGGAGTATTTCGGTGAGGGCATCTCGGATGCCGTCCGCAAGAACGTTATGGCGGCTGCAGAGGCGTACAAGGCACTCGGCGCAGAGGTATTTGAGATCTCTCTGCCGCTCGTTGAGTACGCACTGCCGATCTACTACATCCTCTCTTCTGCAGAGGCTTCCTCCAACCTTGCCCGTTTCGATGGCGTAAAGTACGGCTACCGTACCCCGAATGCAGGCGATGACATCACCGAGCTGTACACCAAGAGCCGTTCCGAGGGCTTCGGCGCCGAGGTACAGCGCCGCATCATGCTGGGCACCTACGTTCTGTCCTCCGGCTACTACGATGCGTACTACAAGAAGGCTCGTGCCGCACAGCGCAAGATCCGCGAGGAGTTTGCAAACGCATTTGAGAAGTGCGACGTCATCCTGACGCCGGTTGCGCCGACCACGGCTTACGAGATCGGCTCCAAGACTACCAATCCGCTCGAGATGTACGCAGGCGATATCTGCACGGTTTCCGTCAATATCGCCGGTCTGCCGGGTCTGGTTCAGCCGTGCGGTTTTGATGAGAACCACATGCCGGTCGGCATGCAGCTCATCGGTCCGCGCTTCGGCGAGCAGACGCTGCTGAACGCCGGTCTGGCTTTTGAGCAGGCGTCCGGTCTCAAGAACATCATCGCTGCACTGTAAGGGAGGAAGACAAACATGAAATACGAAGCTGTCATCGGTCTGGAAGTGCATGCGGAGCTGTCCACCAAGAGCAAGATCTACTGCTCGTGCTCCACTGGCTTCGGCGCACCGATCAACACTCACACCTGCCCGGTCTGCACCGGTATGCCGGGCGCACTGCCGGTACTCAACAAGCAGGTTGTACACTACGCCGCCAAGATGGGCAAGGCTACCGGCTGCACCATCAATCAGCTGTGCAAGGCTGACCGTAAGAACTATTTTTACCCCGATCTGCCGAAGGCGTATCAGATTTCCCAGTTTGATGTGCCGATCTGCGAGAACGGCGAGGTATTCTTCTATGTGGACGGCGTGAAGCATTCCTGCCGTCTGGAGCGCATCCACTTCGAGGAGGATGCGGGCAAGCTGCTGCATGACGAGATTGACGGTACCATCGTTGACTTCAACCGCTGCGGTGTGCCGCTGATCGAGATGGTAACCCGTCCCGACCTGCATTCCTCTGCCGAGGCAAAGGAATTCCTCGAAATGATCAAGACTACGCTGTCCTACCTCGATATCTGCGACTGCAAGATGGAGGAAGGCTCCATCCGCTGTGACGTTAACGTTTCCATCCGTCCGGAAGGCTCCACCGAGCTGGGCACCCGCGTTGAGATGAAGAACATCAACACCTTCTCCGGTGCGGTCCGTGCGATCGATTACGAGATTGCACGCCAGATCGAGGTTGTAGAGAGCGGTGGCGAAATCCAGCAGGAGACCCGCCGCTGGGACGACGTTAAGCTGAAGAACACGGTAATGCGTACCAAGGAAGATGCGCAGGACTACCGTTACTTCCCGGACCCGGACCTGATCGCCGTAGAGATTTCCGACGAGTGGCTGCACCAGATCGAGAGCGAGGTTCCGGAGCTGCCGATTACCCGTTACGAGCGTTACCTCAACGAGTACGGCATGACTGCCATGGAGGCGCGTCTGCTGTCTGACAGCTTTGAGAAGGCCGAGCTGCTCGACGCTGCCGCAAAGCAGGTTAAGCCCAAGGCTGCCGCAAACTGGATCCTGTCCGATATCTCCAAGTACCTGAACGACAAGGGCGTAAGCCTCCGCGAGACCAAGATGACCGCAGACAAGCTGGTTGCTCTGGTCAAGCTGATCGAGGCGGGCACCATCTCCGGCAACGCCGGCAAGAAGGTTCTGCCGAGCATGTTCGAGACCGACGAGACCGTTGAGGCCATCGTTGACCGCATGGGTCTCAAGCAGGTATCCGACGAGGGCGCTATCCTCGCCATCGTACAGGACGTTATCGCCAAGAACGAAAAGGCTGTTGCCGACTTCAAGGCAGGCAAGAATGTTACCGGCTTCCTCGTAGGCCAGTGCATGAAGGCCTCCAAGGGTCAGGGCAACCCGCAGATCATCAACAAGCTGATCGCATCCGAGCTGGCAAAGCTGTAATTCAGCTTAAAACCGAATTGATACAAGAGGATACAGAACGGTACTGTTCTGTATCCTTTTTGTGCTTTTGGGGGAGAAATTTGTCGGAGAGAACGGTTGCATTGGGGAAAATGTTGTAAATCGACAGATATAGGAGCTATTATGTATAAATGGATATGTAGGCATCGACCGGATGAAAAATATAGAAAAGAGTAAAAATGGAATTTGACAGGTGGAGGAATGCATATAACGGATTGGCTGGAAATGCTGGGTAAGCACTTTCCGCTGGTGGTGATCGGCTGTACGATATGTTTGCGAAAAACCTTGACAGCCGCGGCATCCGCTACGAGGTTAGCTTTGACGGTGTGACCGTGGATTACATCCTTGGCGATGAGCTGCGCATCAGCCAGATTATCATCAATTTTCTGTCCAATGCGGTCAAATTTACGAGCAAGGGTAAAATTATTGTCACCTTCCGGCAGATGATGCTGCGGAACGGCGTAGCGGATATGATGATCCGCGTACACGACACCGGCATCGGTATGGAGCCGGCGTTTATCAGCCGTATTTTCCGTCCGTTCAAGCAGGAGACCGTGGAGACCTCTCGGAAATACGGCGGCACGGGCCTCGGCATGGCCATCACCGATCAGCTTGTCAAGCTGATGGGCGGCGATATCGTGGTGGAGAGCCGGCAAAGCCTGATACATCGAATACCCCGGGAGAGCCGTCCGCGCCGGGCAATAATAAGCCGAGCAAGCCGGGCGGTGGCAGTTCGGACAATACGAATGGCGGCGGCACGGCTGCCCCGCCATCAGTACAGGGCGGATCCATTGCGAATACCATGCAGGATCCGGATTCTGGAAAGACCGGCGCAGGTGTTATTGGCGAGCAGGATCCGAGCAGCAAGCTGTATTATGAAGGAAATGTGGATGACAGCACCGTACAGGAGGTTGTTATTCAGTAGCCGCAGAATAGTTCGGGAGAGACAGACCCGTCTGCGCTGTACGCCGGGCAGAAAAACATCACTGCCCGCAAGATTTACAATGCACTGGAAACCTATGTAAAGGACAGCAACGGCAAAACTTACTACTGGAGCAACCTGAAGGATGCAAACGGCAACGATGTGCATTTCGGCGTGTTCGTCCGTATCAACGGCATCCGGATCGGTGACACCTTCTTCGGCTTCTTGAATGAGGCAACCGGAGAATATGATAAGACTCTGGATGAGATTCCGAGCGATGCGACCGAGATCAAAATCAGTGCGTCTTACCGCCTCAGTGAAGGAAGCGCGTGGAAGGACTACGCGGATATTACCTACACGCTGAAGCGAAACCGCATCTTTATCCTCAACCGCAGGCTGACGGAGGACGATAAAAATACACAGTTTGACAACGGTATTCTTCTCAATCCATATGATGATACCAACTTTGATCCGGATGATGAAAGCGCGATAATCGACCTGTACAGCTATCAGAGAGATCTGCTGGGAGAGGAGCGCCTGTCCGCGCTGTTCCCCGGCTGGCTGGAGGACGGCAAGCTGATTCCGTGGATGTACCATCCGGCGGGCCGTCATGTTATCGAGCCTGCGGATATGGTCCCGCTGGGGGATAACTATACGGCGCAGGTCAAAATCCGCTGGTATGACACGGATACCGGCGCGGTAACCCGTTCTCAGGACGATGCCGCAGACGGTCTTGCAGTGGTTTCTTTGGATGAGACCGAGCCGGATCTGCCGGTCAGCGCACCGCAGTTTTCGATCACCCAGAAATTCATCTACATGCAGACGCTTACCGGCTATGAGGGCGATCCCGGCAGTGTGCTCGAGGTACCGAAGTATGTGCAGGCGGTGGATATGGGCACGGAAAACACCCTGCATGAGGTTGATTACATCAAAATTCCGGATACGGTGCTGTATGTCAATACGAAAAACTACAGCGAACAGCCGGAAGGCACACAGACAGCCGTAAAGGGCATTACGGTCAAGAAGGGCTATATTGTGGATGCGGACAGCACGGCGTATGCCGCAACCGCGGACGGTATTCTTACCAATGCGGACGGCGGTGCGTACCTCGGCATTCCGTATGACATGATCGAGCTGACCGTTCCGGAAAATGTAGAGAAGGTGATGCTGCGCGAGCGCAACTACGTTGTGCCCGAGGATGTGCAGAACGTGTTTGTCGATGTATGCGCACACCGTCTGGCGCTGCGCCCGCAGGCGCGCGTGGAGGGCGTTGCCGCAAAGCAGGTGCTGGAGGAGATCATGACAAAGATCAAGCCCGCGCACACAGAGGAGTGAGGCGCTATGTGGAAAAATCGGCTGGCGTTCGCGCTGCTGTATGCGGCGCTGCTTGCGCTGCTGACAGCGGGTCAGCTGGGTCTGCACATGACGAGCGGCAGCCGTGCGATCACCCGCAGAGCAGTCGCATGGTGCCTTGGGATATCGGCGGTGCTGTGTGCCTGTGCGGTGGGACTGTCCGGCACGGAAATGCCGTCGGTCGATCGTCTGCGGCAGTCGCAGAAGCTGATATTCAAGCTGATTTCCCTCTGGGGAATTGACGCGGCGCTCGGCTGGGAGACCTCGGCGATGCGGACACGCTGCCGTCGGTTAAGCCCGGAGAGTACGAGCGTGTGAACGGTCTGCTTGAGAAAACCATATACGGCGGCATCGCGCTTGAGCCGTTCGAGGAGCGTGCGCTCGATCTGTTCGTGCAGCGGCTTTGGGGAAGAAATGTGAAGAAAAGCTGGAAAATGCGCCTTAAACTGCGGTATGCGTGCTTGCTGGCGGCGAAATAAGAAGAAATCCCGAGGCGATAGGCTTCGGGATTTTACTATTGCTGCAGCAGACGGAAGGCGCAGAGCAGCAGTTCCTCGCGCGTATGCAGCTGTGCGCTGTGCGGAAGAATGCGCTGCCGGATTTCCGGAGAAAGTGCGCAAAAACAGGCGTTAGCCGTTTGATCAATGGATAGCAGTGCTGTAAGATTGAAGAAATACTTCATGGAAATTCACCTCGGGACTCAGTATAGACAAGGGGAGAGCAAGCTATACGCAAAAACTTTTGGGAAAAATGAAAAAATGTGTTGACAAAGCGTATCGGGAGAGGTATACTAAATAAGCTGTTGATGAGCGGTTAAGACTGCTTCGATTTAACAGAATCCAAAACCTTTAGTGGTCAAATGCTGACGCGTTTGAGGACCTTGGTCGAAAATCACGAAGATTTTTGACGCGCGGTGCGATTTTCCGCTGAAGGCAAAGGAAAATTGTACCTTGTAAATTAAACAACGATGTGCTTAAACTTTTGTTCGATATGAACA
>ENA-ORUQ01001996-ORUQ01001996.1-human-gut-metagenome-genome-assembly--contig:-NODE-1996-length-17471-cov-3.149460_pt1 | contig 17471 bp, 17 predicted proteins | sample MGYA00242081_ERZ509211 | MGnify/ENA primary metagenome ERZ509211 (study PRJEB26280, sample SAMEA2338785) | human gut metagenome | biome: human gut; feature: human-associated habitat; material: faeces...
TACAACGCTTATATCTTCTTTTACAGAGACTTTTTTTATCATTATAAAAACATATAGTATTTTATTTATTATCACATTTATAGGGCTTTTTTTAGGCTTTTGTATTATTGGTATCAAACAAGCATTAAATCTTTCCTTTTTTATTGCATTCTTTGACTTTTTTCCAGTTTTAGGAATTGAAATGATTATGTTTCCTTGGATTATTACTCTTGCTTTATTAAATCAAATATCTCTTTCATTAAAACTATTAATTCTTTATGGTGTTATTGCACTTATCAGAAATATTTTAGAACCACATCTTTTATCTAAAGAAATCAAAATACCTGCTCTCTACATGTTTGTTGCTATGTATTTGTTTATGAAATTAATTGGTATTTGGGGACTTATTGTTGCACCATTTGTATTATTGATTTTTAATAATATAAAGCAAAAAAGAAATCTCACAGAGATTAAAAAAATAATTAAAAAAAGTCTTTGAAATTTTTTAAGATTTTGTTATAATTGTCATGCAACAGTGTCTAGGATATGCGATTCGTGTAAAACAACCGGTGTTCGGTAGCTGGAGGACTCCAACCGCTACTTAATGTCGGCAGTGTAAAGAATAAGGAGGAAAAAGACATGATAACAAAAGAGCAGAAGAGTCAGATTATCGCAGAGTATGGAAGAGGAGAAGGAGATACAGGTTCTCCAGAAGTACAAATCGCTGTATTAACTGCAGATATCAACAAATTAAATGGTCACTTCAAACAACATCCAAAAGATAAACACTCAAACAGAGGTTTATTAAAGAAAATTGGTAGAAGAAGAGATTTATTAAAATACTTAAAAAATAAAGATATCGAAAGATATGCTTCTTTAGTAAAAAGATTAGGATTAAGAAGATAGTTAAAAAAGCGCTTAGGCGCTTTTTTTATTGGAAGAATAAAGCATATAAAAAACTCTATGATTTTTATTTCATAGAGTTTGTTTTTTTATTCAACTGTAACGGATTTAGCTAAGTTACGAGGTTTATCAACGTCACAACCTTTAAGACCAGCTGCATAGTAAGCAATTAATTGTAAAGGTACAGCAACTAAAACAGATTGTAGAATAGGATCAACATCTGGTAAGATGTATGTTTCTTTAACGTTTCCTACTTCTTGTCCTGCGATTGTAAATAAGATAACATTTGCTCCACGAGCAATTGTTTCTTGAATGTTAGAAATTGTTTTAGCAGCGATATTTGGTTGAGTTGCTACAGCAATAACTAAACTTCCTTGTTCAATTAAAGCAATAGGTCCATGTTTTAATTCACCAGCAATATATGCATCAGCATGAACATAAGAAACTTCTTTTAATTTTAAAGCACCTTCTAAAACCGTAGCATAGTCTAAACTTCTACCAATATAATAAGCATCTTTTAAATCTTTTAAATAAGAAGCATAATGTTCAAATGTTTTTTCATCTTTTAAGATGTTTTCAATATGTTGAGGTAATGAAGCAATACCTTCAATAATGCGTTTATAATCTTCATTTTCATTTCCTAAAGCTTGAGAAATATACATACCAAGTAATAATAAGACAATTAATTGAGTTGTATAAGCTTTTGTTGAAGCAACGGCAATTTCAGGCCCCGCACATGTATAAATTGTATGATCGGCTTCACGAGAAATAGATGATCCTAAAACGTTAGCAACGGCAATAGTTGTACATCCTTTTTCTTTAGCTAAACGTAAGGCAGCCATTGTATCAGCTGTTTCTCCTGATTGAGAAACAAAGACACACATTGTTTTTTCATCAACGATAGGATCACAGTATCTAAATTCACTAGCAACTTGAGTAAAAGTAGGGATTCCTGTTAATCTTTCTAAAATGTTTGCCCCTGAAAGACAAGCATGATAAGCTGTTCCACAAGCAACAAAGTAAGCTTTGTTGAAAGTTTTGAATTTATCATGAATGGCATCAAGCTCAGGTAAAATGATACGATCTGTTCCTTCAACACGTCCTCTTAATGTTTCAGAGATGGCATATGGTTGTTCATGAATTTCTTTTAACATGAAAGTATCATACCCACCTTTTTGAGCAGCTTCATTATCATAAGGAATTGTTGTAATTTCTTTTTCAATTGGATTTCCATGTTGATCGAAGAAAGAAACATTTCCTTTGTTTAAGATAGCAATTTCATAATCTTCTAAGAAATAAACATCTTTTGTATAATCTAAGATGGCTGGAATATCACTGGCAGCAACAGAAGCATTTTCTGTTTTCCCAATAACTAATGGGCTGTCTTTTTTAGCGATAAATACTTTATCAGGTTCAATTAATGAAACGATACATAAAGCATAACTTCCTTCAATTCGAGTAATAACACGTTGTAATGCTTTTAACATATCTTTTTCTTTTTTATAGTAGTAATCCATTAAATGAACAACAACTTCACTATCTGTTTCAGAGTGAAACTTATATCCTTGTAAGATCAAGATTTCTTTTAACTCTCTATAGTTTTCAATAATTCCATTATGAACTAAAGAAATTGTTTCATCATTATTTGTATGTGGATGCGAGTTTAAGTTTGATGGAACTCCATGAGTTGCCCATCTTGTATGTCCAATTCCCACATGTCCTAAAACATTTTCATCTTTTAATAAGTCTTTTAAATTTTGAAGACGACCTTTAGCCTTCTTTGTAAATAAATGATTATTTTCAATTGTTGTAATACCTGCTGAATCATATCCTCGGTATTCTAGTTTTTCTAGCCCTTGAAGTAAGAAGTGAAGGGCTTCTTTGTTTGCACTAATGGCAGTAATTCCACACATTTAAAAAAATCCTCCTTTATATATTTATATGTGTGGTTATAAAAAAGAGGATACCGGATGAATTTGTTTTACAATCACTTGTAGTTTTTGTCCATCGTTTAGGTAGTATCATACCTCTAGACCATCCGCCGAATCTTTCGATAAGTCTAGTCCTCGTCAACTGCATAGCAGTCCTGGCGCTCATTTTTTTAATCTCATTTTATAACCGCATTTATTATATAGACTCCTTTTTCATAAATCAACTCAATTTTTTTAAAAAAAAGAAGAAAAAATGAAAAACTTGGCGTATATAGTAGTGGAGGATAAAATTATGGATAAGAAAAAAGTAGAGATGTCTGTAGAAGAAAATATAGATGAAATGAAAAAATCATTAAAGAATTTAGAGGAGTCTGATTGCTATGATGTAGGAAAATATACATATTCATTACTTCATCAAACAAGACAGTTGGAGTATTTTTATTGTCAATTACTAGAACAAGAAGAAGCAACGCCAGATCAAACTTTTTATCATGTTTCTAAAAGACCAGAAGTTCATCAAATGGCTTATTTTAATATTGGAAGGGGCTTTCCTAAAGAAATTATGGATGCTCATTGGTGCTATGTTTTAAAGGACTTTGGATCGAAGATGCTTGTTATTCCTTGTACTTCAATAAAAGAAGACTCACCAGAAGCAAGCTTTTATGAACTTGATATTGATGTTCGAATAAGAAGATACTATATAAAAAGCCGTATGCAACTATCAGATATGCGTTGTGTAGATATTCAACGTTTAGATTTAAGAAAACGTTTTTGTAATGTTGTTACAAGTCGTGAAGAAATTGAACGTTTTATCAAGGAAAATGTTTTTGGTGAAGATGAAAATGAAAAAAGCCTCGAGTGAGGCTTTTGAATTTATAAGTTTAATAGTCTCTTTGTATCTCTTGCAATGACAAGTTCTTCATTTGTTGGAATAACATAAACTTTAACTTTACTATTTGGTGTAGAAATTAAACGATCACCTTTACCGTTAACGTTAGCGTCATCATCAATTTCGATACCTAAAGCTTCAGCTAATAAATTACAGATTTCTTTTCTAGCAAAGAATGAGTTTTCTCCAATACCTGCAGTGAAGCAAATGGCATCAACGCCACCTAAAGCAATGAAATAACGACCAATATAAGCAATAACTCTTCTAAAGAAAATATCTAGGGCAAGTTGAGCTCTTTCGTTACCATTGGCTGCAGCTTCTTGAACATCTCTAAAGTCACTTGATACACCAGAAACACCAAGTAATCCAGATTCTTTATTAAGCATCTTGATGACTTCTTTCATATCTAAACCAACTTCTTCAATTAAATAATCAATAACTGAAGGATCAACATCTCCAGAACGTGTTCCCATCATGATTCCAGCAAGTGGTGTAAATCCCATAGATGTATTAATTGATTTACCATCTTTTACAGCTGTTAAAGAACCACCAGCTCCTAAGTGAGCAACGATAATACGTGAGTGTTCAGGATTTCCCATCATTTCACGACAACGAGATGAAACATAGAAATGGCTTGTTCCATGAGCACCATATTTACGTACTTTGTTTTCTGCATAATATTTGTAAGGAATTGGATAAATATAGCTTTTTGGTTCTAATGTTTGATGGAAAGCTGTATCAAATACGGCTACTGCACCAGCGTTAGGAATGGCTTCTTTAAAAGCGTAGTATCCAGTTAAGTGAGCAGGGTTGTGTAAAGGTGCTAATGATTTTAATTCATCGATTTTAGAGACAACATCTTCATCGATGATTACTGATTGATCAAAGTAAGCACCACCTTGGACAACACGATGTCCTACTCCTTTGATTTCATCTAAATCTTTAACGATTTCTTTTTTAATTAAAGTGTCTAGTAAAAGTTGAACAGCAACTTTATGGTTTTCGATTGGTAAAGTTGTGACATCTTTTTCTCCATTATATTTAATAGTAAAGATAGAATCTTCTAAACCAATTCTTTCAATAACACCAGAAGTGATAACAGTTTCATCATCCATTTCAAATAATTGGAATTTTAAAGATGAACTTCCAGCATTTACAGAAATAATTTTTGACATAACATTCAAGTCCTCCTTATTAATACTTATCCATTATAACACCGACAAGGAAGAAAAAACTATAAAAACATTGAAAAAAGAGGAGATTGATTTATAATAGAACTTGCCAGGGGCGCGAAATGCTGAGAAAGGTGAAAACCTTGTCCCTTATAATCTGAACTAGGTAATGCTAGCGTAGAGAGTGCAAAATAGTTTATTTGCCTTTTTACGTATGTAAAAAGGTTTTTATTTTGCCTCATTTTTTAAAGGAGGATGACTATGAATATTAAATTAACTACGAAGAATATGGCTTATATGGCAATGTTTGCGGCAATGCAAATTGTTTTAGAATATTGCACAAAAATCTATGAGATGCCTAAAGGTGGTAATTGTGCCTTTTCACTTGTTGCGATTATTTTATGTGGCTATTTGATGAACTGGGGATATAGCTTAATTGTTTCTCTTGTTTGTTTAGGACTTCATTTTGCGTTAGGTCTTGCTACATTCTATGGTCCTTTATCGGTAATCTTTGATTATTTATTACCAATGATCTTAATTGGACTTACACCTCTTATTCCTTTATTAAAGGTGGGTAAGTATGAACTACCAATTGGCATTGTTATTACGGGTGCTTTAAAAACAATTTGCCATTTGATTTCGGGATGGTATGCTTTCCAAACACCATTAAAAGCGAATTTGGTATATAACCTTCCATATAATATTGCGACAATTATTGCTTGCTTTATTTTATTTGTTCTTTTATATCCAAGACTTAAAAATGCTGTTCATTTATAAGACTCGTTTCGAGTCTTTTTTTACTTTGAAAGGGCGTTATTTTTGTGTATAATGTACATGTTGTATAAGGAGTCGTTTATTGTGGAAGATATTGTAGGAAAGAAAATCTTAATACATGGTTATAAACATAATGGTAAAATACATAGATGTTGGTCGAAAGGACTTGTTTTACAAGAAACAGATGATCATTACATCGTTATTAACAACAGAACGTTAGTGACAGAATCGGATGGAAGAATGTGGCATACGCGTGAACCGGCAATTTGGTACATGCCTAAACATAAATGGTATAATGTTATTTGTATGATTCGTAAAACAGGTGTGTATTATTATTGTAATATTGCTTCACCAACACTTTATGATGGCGAAGCTTTAAAATATATTGATTATGATTTAGATTTAAAGGTATTTCCAGATGGAAATTATCGTATTTTAGATCAAGAAGAATATCGTCAGCATGCTCGTGAAATGGGTTATAGTGAAGAATTAGATGAGATTTTAAAGAAACAATTGGATGTTTTAATTGAATTAGCGGTTAAAAAGGGAGGACCTTTTGATCAAGACTTTACGAAAAAGTGGTATAGCTTTTATCAAGATTTAAAAGAGGGATATTATGGAAAAAGTCATTATAATAGATAATAGAGATCAAACAATTGCTTTAGGTAAACAAATAGGAAAGTTACTTCAACCCCATATGTTGATGACTTTAAATGGTGATTTAGGGGCTGGTAAAACAACATTTACAAAAGGAATAGGGGAAGGTTTAGGTATTAAAAGAATTATTAATTCACCTACTTTTACGATTTTAAAACAATACCAAGGGCATCTTCAATTATCTCATTTTGATGCTTATCGTTTAGAAGGACAAAGTGAGGATTTAGGTTTTGAAGAAATCTTAGATAGTGAGGATGTTTGTGTTGTAGAATGGCCAGAGTTTTTAGAGGATATTTTACCACAAGAACGTCTAGCAATTACAATTAAAAGAATTGATGATTCTAAGCGGGAGTTTATTTTAAATCCAATTGGAAAAAAATATGAAGAACTTGTAAAGGAGATTGATTATGAAAACAATTATCATGGATAGTGCCAATAAATACCTAGTTGTTGCATTATATGAAGATGAAAAATGTTTAGCTTCTTTACAAGAAGAAGGGAATCGTAAACAATCAGAATATGCTATTGTTTATTTACAAAAGCTCTTACAAGAAAATCAGTTAAAAATAAGTGATTTTGATGAAATGGTTATTACGATTGGTCCAGGTTCTTATACGGGAGTACGTGTAGCTTTAACAATAGCTAAAACATTGAATGCAACGATGAATTTAAAGATTAAAACGGTTTCTTCGTTAAAGGCGATGGCAGGAATGAAAAAAGCAATCTCAATTTTAGATGCAAGAAGCAAAAAACTTTTTTTAGGTATTTATAATGAAGGAAAAGTAATTGTAGAAGACTGCTTAATTAATGTGGATGAGTTTGAAAACTATCAAAAACAATATCCAGATTATGAAATTGTAGGGGATATTTCTTTAGTTGGTTTACCGGAACAAGAAATAAATCTTGTTAAAAATATTTATACACTTTCTTATTTAGAAAGTGAAGTTGAAAATGTAGATGGACTTGTTCCAAGGTATATTAAAGAGGTTGAGGCTAAAAAGATATGTCAATAAGAAAAATGGAATTAGAAGATTTAAGAAAAGTTGTTGAACTTGAACATGCACTTTTTTTATCTCCTTGGAGTGAAGAAGATTTTAGTCATGAATTAAAAGAAAATCCGATGGCGGGATATTATGTTTTAGAAAAAGAAAATGAAATAATTGGCTATATTGGCTTATGGTTTTTAGGAGATCAATGTCAAATTACAACTATTGCGACAGATCAAAAATATCAAGGGCAAGGATATGCGAGTCAATTAATGGAATATACACTTGAAAAAAGTGAAGCATTACATTATCAAAATGTAAATTTAGAAGTACGTGTTTCTAATGTTAAAGCGATCGCTTTATATGAAAAGTTTGGCTTTAAAAATGTTGCGATAAGAAAAAGATATTATAGTAATGGAGAAGATGCGTATTTAATGATCAAGGAATTGGAGGGATAGAGATGTCATTACTACTTGCGATTGAATCAAGCTGTGATGAAATGGCAATGGCCGTTTTAAAAGACCAAAGAGAGTTTTTAAGTAGTGTGGTGGCTAGTCAAATCGATATACATGCAATGTATGGTGGAGTTGTCCCTGAAATTGCTAGTCGTAAACATGTTGAATGTGTATCGGTGGTTTTAAAAGAAACGTTGAAACAGGCAAAGGTGAAAATGGAAGATATTGATGCGATTTGTGTAACGAAAGGACCTGGACTTGTCGGTTCTTTACATATTGGTTTACAGGTGGCAAAAACACTTTCTTTAGCTTATGAAAAACCTTTAATTGGAGTACATCATATTGCTGGACATATTTATGCCAATAATTATGAAAAGGATATTGTTTATCCAGCACTTTGTTTAGTTGTTAGTGGTGGACATACGGAACTTGTTTTAATGAAACATCCGTATTCTTTTGAAGTGATTGGCGAAACTTTAGATGATGCTGTTGGTGAAGCTTATGATAAAGTGGGAAGAGTTTTAAATCTTCCTTATCCAGGTGGACCTGTTTTAGATAAAATGGCTCATTTAGGAAATGCTAATTACCCATTACCAAAGCCTTTAGATGATGATAGTTATAATTTTAGTTTTAGTGGTTTAAAATCTGCCGTTATTAATTTAGCACACAATCATAAACAAAAAGGATTAGAAATTAATCAAAATGATTTGGCAACTTCTTTTCAAAATGTCGTTGTTGATGTTTTAGTTGATAAAACGATTCGTGCTGCCAAAGAATATGGAGTTAAAGAAATTATGTTAGCGGGGGGTGTTTCCGCTAATAAAGGATTAAGAGAAAAAATGATGGAAGAAGTGAAACACTTAGAAAGTGTTGAATTATCTTTACCACCAATGAAATGTTGTACAGATAATGCGATGATGATTGCTTTAGCAGGAAAAGTTATGTATGATAATAATAAGTTTAGTGACTTATCACTTGGCATTAAACCCCATCTCGATTTAGAATTAGAATCAATAGGAGGAGATTAGTGTGGACAAAAAAATATCAAAAGCAACGATGTCCCGTTTTCCTGTTTATTTAAAAGCACTTAGAAAAATGCAACATGAAGGAAAAGAAACATGTTTATCGAGTGAATTGTTTGAAATTACAGGGATACAAGATACAACAATAAGACGTGATTTTACATATTTATCAAAGACGGATAATTTTGGTAGACGTGGAAGAGGTTATGATGTAAAACATCTTATTGATGGGTTGAGTGAAGTATTAGGACTTGGTTTAGATGAATCGATTATCTTAATTGGAGTCGGTAATTTAGGAAGTGCTATTTTAAAATATAATCGTTGGCAATATACTGTGGGCAAAATTGTTTGTGGTTATGATATGGATAAAAATAAAGAAGGGGAAAGATTTGGTGTTAAAATTTGTCATATTGATAAATTAGAAGAAACTTTTCCAAGTGATTGTAAGATTGCTATTTTAGCAATTTCAGAAAATGTTCAAGAAACAGTTGATCGTTTAATGAAATTAGGTATTAAAGGAATTGTTGATTTTACGCATAGTCATTTTATGGTTCAAGAAGGAGTAGAAGTCCAAACAGTTGATGTTGTGGTCGCAATTCAAGAACTTGTTATTAAAATGAAATCAAATGATCAAGAATAGGGAGAGAAAAATGTTTGAATTTATTACAGTAAGAGAATTATATGAATTATATATTAATGATAGAGATCAATTAGATGGTATTGAATATGTTGAATTACAAGGTTGGATCCGTACAAATAGAAATAGTGGGAAAGTTGGATTCTTAGCTTTAAATGATGGAACATATTTTAAAAATGTACAAGTTGTTTATTTAGATGAAATTATTGATAATTATGAAGAAACTTCACATATTTCAACAGGGAGTGCTGTTAAAGTTACTGGTAAATTAAAATTAACACCTGATGGAAAACAACCATTTGAAATTGAAGCAACTCATATAGTGGTTGAAGGAACTTGTGACGAAGATTTCCCATTACAAAAGAAAAGACATTCTTTTGAATATATGAGAGAAATTCCTCATTTAAGACCAAGAGCAAATACTTTTTATGCAACTTTTAGATTACGATCAGTATTATCTATGGCTATTCATGAATTTTTCCAAAACCAAGGATTCGTTTATGTCCATACACCAATTATTACTTCAAATGATGGTGAAGGCGCTGGAGAAATGTTTAGAGCAACAACAATCGATAACACTGAATTTGATAAAGATTTCTTTGGAAAAGAAGCTTATCTTACAGTTACAGGACAATTACATGTTGAAGCTTTTGCTTTAACATATCGTGATGTTTATACATTTGGACCTGCCTTTAGAGCGGAAAATTCAAATACTTCAAGACATGCGAGTGAATTCTGGATGATTGAACCTGAAATTGCATTTGCTGATTTAGAAGATGATATGGATTTAATTGAAGATATGGTTAAATACTGTATTGATTATGTATTAGATAATGCACCAGAAGAAATGAAATTCTTTGAAAGCATGATCGATAAAGATTGTATTAATCGTATTAAAGCAGTGAGAGATAGTGACTTTAAACGTATGACGTATACAGAAGCTATTGATTATTTATTAAAAGCAGATGTTAAATTTGAAAATAAAGTTGAATGGGGTATGGATTTAAATTCAGAACATGAACGTTATATCTGCGAAAAAATCGTTGGTGGACCTGTATTCTTAACAGATTACCCTAAGGAAATCAAAGCGTTCTATATGCGTTTAAATGATGATGGAAAAACAGTAGCTGCTTGTGATTTACTTGTTCCAGGAATTGGTGAACTTGTTGGTGGATCACAACGTGAAGAAAGATATGATGTCTTAGAAAAAATCATGGATGAAAAAGGAATGGCCAAAGAAGGATTACAATGGTACATGGATCTACGTCGTTTTGGTGGATGTAAACATGCTGGATTTGGTTTAGGATTCGATCGTTTCTTAATGTATCTTACAGGTATGCAAAATATTAGAGATGTTGAACCATTCCCAAGAACTCCAAGAAATTTAAAATTCTAAAAAGCCTATTCGTTAGGCTTTTTTTGATATGACGGATATGTTTTACATCTAAGATGAAAGTCCTTCATGAGCGTAGTTGCCGACGAATTATATAACGACTTGCAAGTTTCACATCGTGAGGTGTGCAAAAGAGAAAGCAATAGCGAAATCGTGGTCCAAAGAACATGAACTGGCTAATAAGGTGTATAAGAGGCTAAATTGGCCAAAGTGTAAATCCAGTGATTAGAGGATGGATAAATTACTATGCCATTGGTGATATGTATAGAGTTATGATGAAAATAGACGCACATCTAAGAACAGAATTAAAAGTGATATTGTGGAAACAATGGAGAAGATATCATTGTTTAAGGAAATTAGGAGACAATCATAATTTAGCAAGACAAGCATCGTACATGAAAGACCACAATCAGTTTGTAATGACCGAGACATGTATAGTAAAGGCACTATCAAAACAAAGACTAACCAACAATGGATTAGTCAGTTGTCTTGATTGTTATTTAATAAGACATAAATTGAAATTTAATTAAACCGCCGTATACGAAACCGTACAGTGGTGTGAAAGAGAAAATTTATTGAAAGTTTTCCCTATTCGATTGTATAATATGTGGGAGGTGACACACATGAATGAATATGATTTGATGAATCTTTATTTCAATTTTATTTTTAATGAAGGAAAAAAATCATTTAGAGATGTTTATGCAAGTTATGAACAACTTGGAGAATTTAAAAACTGGTTGACAGAACAAGAAATCAATTTTCCATTTGTGAATCAAATTCAAAAAAATGAATGTGAGTTACTTTTTAGAAGTAAAAACTTTGAAACTTATGATACAGCTTTTAAAACAAATTATGAAAATGAGTATCATCGTTATATCATTGAAGAAAAACAAAAGTATCAAATTATTTTATTATCAGGATTAGAAGATCATTTTTTTGATGACTTTGATAAAAAATATAATCATGAAATAATGCGAGTTTTTTGCATAAAGAAATCCTTAAAAGAAGATGTTTCTTTGTATGGGCCGTATCACTTGTTTTTAAATGCACTTTTTCAAATAGATCATTGGCCAGGTATTTTTATTTTTAAAGGAGAACAAAGTGTTTTTTATCCTTTAAAAGATGTATTAGAAATCAATCATTATTTTAAATTGATTGAAGAAAATCAAATTTTTGAACAAAGGATTTCTTCAAAAGAAGAACAATACTTTGTTCAATTAAGTGATCTTCATTTAGGAACAAAGAAAACAGATAATGGTCTGATTGTTTTACAAGAGAGCTTCGATGAACTTTATCATATGTTACCTCATAATCATCAACTTAAATTTTTGATTACAGGAGATTTAATGAATTCACCTAATCGTAAAAATATGTATGCAGCTTCTCGTTTTATGAATCGTTTAAAGAGAAAGTATCATAGTGATGTTACCTTTGTTTTAGGAAATCATGATGTGATTGTTTATGGTTTGAATCTTTTAAAGAAACAAAAAACAAAAGTGGTAGCTTATTTGCTAGGAGAAAATATTAAAGTTTATCCAGATGTTAAAATGATTGTGATCAAAATAGATTCTACTTCTCAAGGAAATTTAGCAAGGGGAATGGTCGGACAAAGACTTCTTAAAGAAATTGAAGATGAGCTTTTATCAATTGATCATTTAGAAGACTATACCTTGATAGCAATGATGCATCATCATTTAATGCCACTTAGAAAAGATGATTTTTTGAAAATAAAATGGAATGAAAAACTATTCATGGGGAAAATTGCTGACTCGACAAAAGCCCTTGTGGATGCTCAAGATGTAATGTATTGGTTAGAAAAACATCATGTACGTTATATTTTCCATGGACACAAGCATATTCCTTGTGTTGTAAAAAAAGGAAATACGTATATTATGGCAGGAGGTTCTTCTTGTGGAGGAGGTACCAGAGAAAGAAAAAGCAGTTATTTAAGTTATAATTTATTGAAATATAATCGTAAAGATCAAGCGTTTAAGTATTGTTTTGTATTTTATGATGATCTTACAAAACAAGAAAGACATCGTGTAAAAATAAAATTATTTTTGGAGGAAAAAAATGAAGTTAGTAGATAAGATGAAAGATGAGAATTTAGGACTTGCAATCCTATATAACTTTACAAAAGGGTATGGGCATGTTCCGATGAATGTTTATGATGTGGTTTTACCACTTCTTTATCATGATGATTTTAGAAATCATTTATTTGAAGGAGTTGAAGTAGAAGAAGCTCTTACTAAATGTGTACAAGAGGATACATCTTTTATTCAAACTATTTTAGATGCGATTGAAGAAGATAAAGAAATGACATCAAGAGCATTAGGAATTTGTCTTTTAAATAAATATTTAAGCTTTGAATTTGAGGATAATGAAATGAAAGGAATTTATCATGAAAGCTCTATTTTAGATATTAATGAAGCAATCAATTTAGGAAAATTCTTTTCAGGAAAATCTTATGAAGATATTTTAAATATTTTAAAAAAAAAGAGTTCTAGCGTTGTCTTTTTAGATAGTGTTTGTTTAGGAGATGATGTTGATCTTTCTAAGTTGAATCAATTTGGACAAGTAACGATTTATAAACAAAGTAATCCAGAAGAAGTCATTGAACGTATTAAAGAAGAAGATATCATTATTACGAATAAATGTTTACTTACCGAAGAAGTCTTACAATATGCTTCTAAAGTAAAACTTATTTGTATTACAGCAACAGGTGTCAATAATGTTGATTTAGATTATTGTCATCGTCATGGTATTATCGTATGTAATGTGGCAGGTTATTCTTCTTTAAGTGTTGCTCAACATACTTTTGCTTTAGCTTTAGATCTTTTACATAAAAATAGTTATTATCATAATTATGTTCAAAGTGGACACTATAGTGATAGTGGTATGTTTAGTCATATTGGACCTCATTTTTATGAATTGCATGCAAAAACATGGGGGATTATTGGTATGGGAAATATTGGACGTACGGTTGCTAAAATTGCTGAAGCTTTTGGTAGTCAAATTCAATATTATTCAACAAGTGGAAAAAATACAAAACAAGATTATCCGGCGGTTGATTTAGAAACTTTATTAAAAACAAGTGATATTGTTTCTATTCATTGCCCTTTAAATGAACAAACAAAAGGATTAATTGGGGAAGATTCATTTAAACTTATGAAAAACGAAGCAATTTTAATTAATGTGGGACGTGGTGGTATTGTTGATGAAGAAGCACTGGTTGAAGCTTTACAAAATAATGAAATTGCCGGGGCAGGACTCGATGTTTTTGAAAGAGAACCACTTGCAAAAGAAAGTCCTTTACTACAAATCAATGATGCTTCTAAAATATTGATGACACCTCATATTGCATGGGCAACAGTAGAAGCAAGAAATCGTTTATTTGATTTAGTTGTAGAAAATATTCAAGGTTTTTTAAAGGGTGATTTAAAGAATGTATGTTAATGCATTCTTTTTTTGCATTTTAAAATGAATTATGTTATACTCGAAAAACTTGAGGAGAAAATGAATGAATAAATTTGAAAAATTAGGATTAAGTGAAGAATTATTAAAATCAATCAATGAATTAGGTTTTGAAAAACCAACACCTATTCAAGAAAATATTATTCCTGTTATTTTAGAAGGCTATGATGTTATTGGTCAAGCACAAACAGGAACAGGAAAAACCTTAGCGTTTTCAAGTATTTTACTTACAAATTTAAAAGAAAGAAAAAAGAAGCCGCAAGCATATATTTTGTCACCGACAAGAGAGCTTACCATGCAAATTCATGAGGAATTAAAAAAACTGGGAAAATACAGTTCTTTACGCTTTGCTTGTGTTTATGGTGGAAGTGGTATTGAAAAACAAATTAAATCAATTAAAAAGGGTGTTGATATTGTTGTAGGAACACCGGGAAGAATGATGGATCTAATGCGACGTAAAGTCCTTCAACTTGATGAGGTTTCTTATGTTGTTTTAGATGAAGCGGATGAAATGTTGAATATGGGATTTGTAGAAGATATTGAAACCATTATTTCTAAGACAAATCCAGATCATACAACTATGCTATTTTCTGCAACGATGCCAGAAGGTATTAAAAAAATTGCCAAAAAATATATGAAACCTGATTATAAGCATATTCAAGTTAAACAAAAAACAATTACCGCTAATACAGTAAAACAATACTATTTTGAAGTTAAGCAAAAAGATCGTTTTGAAACATTATGCCGTATTATTGATAGTGAAACGGTACAATCAGGAATTATCTTCTGTCGTACTAAAAGAAGTGTTGATGAAGTAACAGAACAAATGCAAAAGGCTAATTATAATGTAGAAGCAATGCATGGTGATTTAAATCAAGATCATCGTATGCGTACTTTAAAGAAATTCAAAGAGGGAACAATTCATTATTTAATTGCTACAGATGTGGCAGCAAGAGGTATTGATGTAGAAAATATTAGTCATGTCATCAACTATGAATTACCCCAAGAAGTAGATCTTTATGTACATCGTATTGGACGTACAGGACGTGCAAACCGTGAAGGGAAAGCCTATACAATTGTTGTAGGAAAAGAAGAACGTTATTTAAAAGAAATTGAAAGAAAAACAAAATCTCATATTGAAAAATTAGAAGTACCAACATTAACACAAATTCATCAACATAAAGTAACAGAATTAATGTATAAATTAGAAGATATGATTTTAAATGGAGAACATAAACCGATGAAAGATTTGGTTAATCAAATTGAAAATCATATGTTAAAAGATGTTACAGCGGCATTAATTGAACTTTCTTTAAATCAACAAATTGGTTATCCTTATACAAAAGAAAAACTTGAATCTTCATCAAAACGTAAAAAAGGAGCAAGTGAAGGTTATACACGTCTATTTTTAACAGTAGGATCTATGGATAAGGCAAAGAAAAAAGATATTATTCATTTCTTAGTATCAAAGACAAATATTAGAGAAAGTGATATTCAAGGAATTGATATTAAAAGAAAATTTACGTTTGTGAATATTAATGATAAGGCTATAAAAAAAGTAATGCAACATTGTCAAAAAGAAAAATTAAATGGACGAAAAGTAGAAATAGAACAAGCAAACAGTCGATAAGCTGTTTCTTGTTCTATTTTTTTTAAAAAATTAAAGGAGATAGAATCAACATAATTAATAAAAATTATGAAAGCGGTATCAATTTACACTTGAATGTAAGGGCTATCATGTGTATAATTATATTAGTTGATTAATTAGGAGGATTGATTGAAATGAAACAATATGTTTACTCTTTCAAAGAAGGAAATAAAGATATGAGAGTCATCCTTGGAGGTAAAGGGGCAAACTTAGCTGAAATGACAAGTATTGGTTTACCTGTTCCACAAGGATTTACTGTATCAACAGAAGCTTGTACTGCTTATTATGAAGATGGAAAACAAATTTCACCTGAAATTTGTGCGCAAATTGATAATAAATTAGCTGAATTAGAAGCAGAAACTGGGAAAAAATTAGGAGATCCAACAAATCCATTGTTAGTATCTGTTCGTTCAGGAGCAAGAGAATCAATGCCAGGTATGATGGATACTGTTTTAAACTTAGGTTTAAATGATGAAGTAGCTACTGGATTTACTAAAATTACAAATAATGAAAGATTCGTATATGATAGCTATAGAAGATTCATTCAAATGTTTGCAGATGTTGTTATGGGATTTCCAAAAAGCTCATTTGAAAGAAAATTTGATGATATCAAAGAAGAAAAAGGAGTTGAATTTGATACAGATTTAACTGCTGATGACTTAAAAGAAGTTGTTGCTATTTATAAAGAAGAATACAAAAAACATGCGGGAGTTGAATTTCCACAAGATCCAAAAGTTCAATTAATGGAAGCTATTAAAGCTGTATTCCGTTCATGGAACAATGATCGTGCAATTACTTATAGACGTTTAAATGATATCCCAGGTTCATGGGGAACTGCTGTAAACGTACAACAAATGGTTTATGGTAATACAGGAGATACTTCTGGTACAGGTGTTGCTTTCACGCGTAACCCTGCAACTGGTGAAAAGAAATTATTTGGTGAATACTTAATGAACGCTCAAGGTGAAGACGTTGTTGCTGGTATTCGTACACCTCAACCAATTGCTACATTAAATGATGTTATGCCAGAATGTTATGAACAATTCTGTAAAGTATGTGACATTCTTGAAGAACATTATAGAGATATGCAAGATATGGAATTTACAATTGAAAATGGTAAATTATTCATGTTACAAACTCGTAATGGTAAAAGAACTGCACAAGCTGCTTTAAAAATTGCAGTTGATTTAGTAAATGAAGGAATGATTACTAAAGAACAAGCATTATTAAAAGTAGAACCAAGACAATTAGATCAATTATTACATCCAAACTTTGAAGAAACTTCATTAAAATGTGCTCAAGTTATCGCTACTGGATTAGCTGCTTCTCCAGGTGCTGCAACAGGACGTATTTACTTCACTGCAGAAGATGTTATTGAAGCTCATAAAAATGGTGTTCAAGATATCTTATTAGTACGTCTTGAAACTTCACCAGAAGATATCGAAGGTATGAATATCGCTCATGGTATCTTAACTATCCGTGGTGGTATGACATCACATGCTGCTGTAGTTGCTCGTGGTATGGGTACTTGCTGTGTATGTGGATGCGGAA
>ENA-ORUQ01001999-ORUQ01001999.1-human-gut-metagenome-genome-assembly--contig:-NODE-1999-length-17431-cov-3.503741_pt1 | contig 17431 bp, 18 predicted proteins | sample MGYA00242081_ERZ509211 | MGnify/ENA primary metagenome ERZ509211 (study PRJEB26280, sample SAMEA2338785) | human gut metagenome | biome: human gut; feature: human-associated habitat; material: faeces...
TATGAAAATTATCGAAGAGCTTTTAAAAAGCAAAAATTTACTCTCCACTGCTGCCGGGGAATCCGTAAACGGCTACATCAAAAAAGGCGGTAGATCAGCGAATGGAACGTGACAACGCATAACTAATATTATTCACGAAAGGATGTGCTACCATGACAAAACGCTTATATACCTGTGATGATATTATGAATCTGCCTGATTTTATCCGGGTGGAGCTACTTGACGGAATAATTTACACAGATGACTTTACAGATTTAGAGATTGACGAAGAAGTTTTCCAGAATCCACCATCTGAGGAGCATCACGTTACCTATCGTCTTTCTATCGTTAAAAAATAAAACAACATCTGATATTTTACTGTCCATTTATTAGGAGGATTATATGAGCCTTTTTAGCAAAATCAAAAATGTTTTCAATTCATCATCCATTGATATTCCTGATGCGCAGACCATCTATTTTAAAAACGGAGAAATGTACAAAGTGTACCCCACCGATAAGGAAAGTTGGTACGATGCCAGATATCTGGTTTCAGATGGAGTAAAATATGATCTGGAGAATCTGGATGATTTAAGGTGTATTCCCATACCTGCTTTTACAAACATTGATATTATGCATGGCTACGGTATTACCGGAAGTTTAGAATATGTATTGCGCATGAAAGCTGGTAATCTCCGTAGGAAAGGACTCCTCGAAGAATCTAATTCTATCTTGGAGCGAATTCATCTTTTTATGGGTGCAGCTGATAATGGATATCAGGAAAAAGATTTTTTAATATATTCACATTTCCTCCTAAAAGAGGGGCGCTTTGAAGAATCGGCAAAATATAAAGCAATTGTGCAATCCTATTTAAAAACACTAAGAGTATGCCATAATTCTTTTTCTTTTTATAATCGGGCAAAAGATGTGATGGACAAATTACTTTCCGATTGCCGAAAATATAATACTGATTACATTTCTATGAGTGCCCATCGTGCTTGTTGTGAGGAATGTAATAAACTGCAAGGACGAGTATACAGTATATCAGGAAAAAGCAAAATCTTTCCTAAATTGCCAGATGTAATACGCGAAACAGGAAGAGTTCATGATGGATGTGGTCACAATTTTTCGGTCTTCTTTTACACCGGGAAAGATGATACTATTTTCGACAAAAACGGAAATAGCGTAAATGCTATAAAATCCAGTCAACGACCTTTTAAAGACGATCGTACTGCAGAAGAAAAAAAGAATTATTTAGAACATCTTGAACAATTACAGAAAGAAAAACAAAAAGATTTAGACGAAATTGAATATTACCATATATTTTACGAACTTCCTGAAATTGCTCCAAAATCATTCGGTGGATATCGTAAAATGAAAAATGCTCAAACGAAAAATTTTCTCAAACTTAAAGATCAAGCAATAAAACATGGGATTTCAATAAGCTAAAACTGAATATAGTATATTTATCCAGGCAGCCAGTAGAGCGGCTGTGGTTCCCTGGTCCTGAGCCTTGACAGGAGGGGATGCTTATGAGCGATTATGAGATTTTTATGATAATTCTGACGACAGCCAGCTTAATTGTATCTATCCTTACATACACACATAAGAAATAGCCGCCCTGCTCTCTGGTAAAGAATAGGCGGCTAAATCTTAGCTAAACATATTTGCCAGGACGGGGAACCTTGACTTCCCTTACTGGCTGTCTTGATAAGTATATTATATGCCAGTCCCCAGAATTTGTCAATTTCCATTTGCCCACACTCTCATCTGCTGCCGCTTCGCCTATTCAATTTATTGGGATCCTTCTCAGCATTTCCTTTATGCTTTTCCACACCGTTCATTGCTTTGTAATAATCGTCTATTTTCTTTATTCTACCTTACCCTATACAAATATACTCTTGCACTGTTTCCATCCATTTTCACCTTGTTTTATGCCTGTACTCTGGGCAAATAAAACATTTCACGCCGTACACTGTATATACCGCATAGCTTCCAGTCGATTCTTGCAGTCCTGGTAAATATCTTTGTAATTATGTCCTGCTGCCATGCCAGTTCTTAAAGTATGCGTTATCAAATGTTCCACCAGCGCCAGGTCATCTAACTGACTTCCGGCAGCAGTTGTCTTGTCAGTGATTCCTACACTCTTATATGCCAGTCTGGTATAATTGCTGTAATAGTGATCTGCGTGAGTGCTTCCCTGCACTCTGGCATATTCCACAAATTCCTTGATAACATCCGTCTCTGCTCTTCTGGTGATCCTCTCTTCCTGATCTGCTATCTGATAAGCAGCAGTATTCTTTTCATAAACAAGTCTTTCCATCCGATTGAACGCATCAATATACTTCCATTTCCAGGCATCTGCTTCTTTTCCAGTAAAACCAAATGCCAGGAACACAAAGCCATCTTTATTCAACAAATACTTTTTATTATATTTTCCGGAAGCATCTTTATACTTAGATGGCTTGATGCACTGAACGCAATTTTGCGTTGAGTCATTTGCCAACAAATTCTCTATTGCTCTAATGACATCTGAATGCCTTTTTCCAAATTTCTCCGCTACCTGTAAACTATCACATACTGCCTGTTCATTTTTAAGATATACTAAATCGTCTATGACAACGCTCCTTTCCGCTCTGCAATTATTTTTCCGAGCTATATAAGCCAATACTTCAAGTTTTTTCAAGTTCTATCTTGGAAATAACTGTATTGTTATGGGGCTACATATAAAAAATCTCAACATTTCTCAACAACCATGAGTAAATATGTTATTGCTTTTCGGCTATATATGCTAAAACCTTATCATTTCTTATCATAATGCTGTTTCTCGCCGCTTCCTCGCCGCTTTAATTCCATTTCTCACGGGTTCGTCACGGCTTTGTGCGGCTTTCCTGTGGCTTCATTATCAATAACAAGGCTCCTCAAAATAGTGGATACCCCTTTTTATAACTTTTCACTGCTTCCTCACTGCTTCAATCAGACCAATACCGTAAAAATCAGTAATAACACATGACCGTAAATGACCGTATTTCTCATAATAGGTCTTTTATTGAACCGTAGGTTCGGCAGCAGGATTTTTATTAACTACCAGCATCACCGCTTCTACTGTTTTATCGGCTCATTTAGCCTTTTTATCTGCTCTCCCTTACAACTTTACCTCAAACACTCTACAATCGTTTCTCGCCCTGTTTTATCCTTGTGTTGCTGTATTTTCAGACCTATTCTGCCTCAGTCGTTCTCCCATCTGCTGCCGCTGTTCCTCTGTATACTGCCTTGGCGGAGAAATCCGAAGCCAGGATACCGGAACATGAGCACAAATGCTTCCGTCCTCGTTATCTGCAATGATCTGGCAATCATCAGGGTGCTTCTCTGCCAGCTTGCGGATTACTGACTTATACCGGCCCTGAGAGAATGTTAATGTTGCTTTAGTACCATTAGTCATAAATTCAATTGCATTTTCGTTACATCCATTCATAAAAATCTCCTTTTTGTTTTGTTCGTGTATTGTTCATGTTTTCTCTGTTCGCTCTTTGTTTACTGACTCATTAAAAGGTCATTTCTCGGGGTTCGCTCGGAGTTCGATAACATCTGAGTGCATTTTCTCGAAGTTCGTTCGAAGTTCATTTTGGAATCATGCGCCAGAATTTTAGGGACTCCGAAATCTCTGAATAGTCACCCGCGCGTTATCGCGTCAACGAATTCCCTACATTTTTTCATCTATATGCCGATAAATGTTAAGTTTTGTTAAGTTCTGCACCTCTATATCCGAAAATATAAGGTTTTTTTAGGTTTTACCTATACATACAAAAATGTTAGCTTTTGTTAGGTTCCATGATCCATACAGAAAAATTATGAGGTTTTCTGAAGTTTTCATAGAAAGCCTCCGCCTATATGAGCCAAAATACTAAGTTTTACTAGGCAATCAAAGTACTAAATAATACTAAAGCTTTTGATTATATATGCAGAAATGCCACTATTTGCAACCTTATTCATCAGCTATATACTCTGAAGCTCCACCTTTTTCCACCCTATTCATCAGCTATATATAATCAAGTTCCACGTTTTTCCAAGATGGATTCCTTACACAGAGAAACAGACGGATTTGACAGGTTGCCGATCCGAGAAGATGTTAATATTTGCTAATATTTTCGGCTATATATGCTGAAATCGTAGGTTTCCGTAAGTTTTCCCCTATATAGAGTGATATGCGGGGTTTTGTCGGGTTCCTCCTATACAACCAATTATCTCAACAAATTTCAACATTTCCCTTATCCTGCCAATGAAAGAATGTTATTCTTTGTGAGAAAATCTTTAATCTGATCATATTCCCAGCCACAACCAATAAGTCCACTTACAAGCATTTCTTTCGACTGAATGAGCTGAAGTTCTTCTTCAGACAAATAATCCTGGATATTATCCTTTGCAGACAGTCCATATTCTTCCCTGAGCTGCTTTGCATTTTTACCGAATATTGCTTTGTAAATGGTGTTCGTATAAGTTGCATAGGCATGACCGTGCATCCGCTCATTTTCCATAGAAATTTTCAGGGTATTCGTCAATGCTTGTCTGACTGCGATTTCTTTCTCACGTTCTTTTATCCTTCCAATCAGCGCCTTTTCCATCTCATTGAACTGACGGATATACCCTTCCTTAAATCGCATCGCTTTTTCACCAGTATATCCCATAGCCAATAAAGTAAATCCATCTCTCGTCATGCAGCACATCGGTTGTTTTTTCTTCTGTGCATTGATGTATGAGGACTGCTCAAAATTTAGCCATCAAAATTCTTCACTACAATCCAATTCCCGGATATCCTTCAGCACGTTCTTGTGTTCTTTTCCGAAAGTTTCTGCTACATCAATGCTTGTCACAACCGCTGTTTCTTCTTTCTTGAATTTCTTGATTTCAACCACCATAAACAATCTCCTTTTACTCTTTAAAACGGATATCTATTACATGCCTTTAATGCCTCCCGGAACACAGCCAGCGTTTTCTTCCGGTATGCATAGAAATCTTTATGGCAAAGAGATATGACTCTGCCGTAAGCCATTCTGTCATAGCTCGTTCCCGTTACTATGCAACAATATAATTCATCAGAAACACTCGGATACACTTCTGCTGCGCACTGTAACAACAATATCTTGTCCCTCATTTCAAGCTTTCGACAAAACTCATTAAATTTCTTATCTTCTTCCTCTGAAAATCCATAATCTTCATAAGTTGCTTCCCTCGTAAGCATTTTTCTTCCTCCCTGTGTTCTCCCTGCCACACTTTTTAGCATGACAGGGAATTACTTTATGCCAATTCAAACGGATTTCTACCGCTTGTATCACGTCTTAACTTTGCTTCTTCAATGATTTCATCAAATACTGTTCTTCGGTTAATCTGAGCGGTAAAACGATAATTTCCACTACTCTGTTGTCCACCAGATTCCTCACGAACAATCTTTCTGAGCAGTGCTTCTGGTGTTTCGATGTTATTACCCTGTTTCTGATCGCCAAGGACAGCCAGAAATTCACTTCTTGGTGGAATAACCGCGCCTTTTGCCAGATATGGAATTGTATTCACCCTCGGCAAGCTCATATTGTAATAGCCCCATCTCCGGTTACCTGTAGGACCCGTTACATCATAAGAAAAGCTGAATGCTCTTTCGATTCCAGACAGAGAACTATTAATATTTCCTATCGTGCTGTTTACTTTTCCAACAACATTATTCAATGTCCTTGTGATTCCACTGGTTGCATTTGAAATTCCGTTTGCCAGATTGTTTCCTATCCTCGTTCCGATAGACTTCATCTCACGCGTCAGACCTTCTAGGCTTCTTTCGGTGCTCCGAATCATCTCAGAAATTATCTGTGCAATACGTTCACCGGCCCATTTCCATTTATTGGTCATGGTATTGTACTGACCAGTGAAATGGCTATCTACTGTCTTCTGCATCTCTCCAAGTTTCAGATTTGCATGCTGCTTCATCTGATCAAGGTTCTTATCCACCTCCGCTGCTGAATTGCCCCAGTTTGTCACTGTCGCTGTACTCACACCGCCGGAAGCGTCCTCTGCTGCTTTCTGGAGTCCTGCCAGATTCGTTTCTGCATCTGTCTTCATCTTTCCGGTAGAAGTCGTTACAGTCTGCTGCACGCCAACAATATTTTTATCTACGCTGCTCTTTGTTGCCTGTACTGCATTCGGGAATACCTCCGAGAAAATTCTTGCAGCAGTCTCAGTATTTCCACCCATATTCTTAACTGCTACCATAACGTTGTTATATGCGTCCTGTGCAGTGCCGCCGGAATCCACTGTTCTTTCCAGTGCATTCAATAACTGTCCCTGTTCATCCGTTCCAAGATGCATCTGATTTGTCAGATTTCCGATAACAAGTTTTAGATCGTCATAGGATTTCTGAGCACTCTGGCTTCCAAGATTGATCTGGCTTGCCATATTAGTTGTATCATTGCCAAGTGTTTTAATGGATTCTGACAGGATATCAAACATATCATCTGTAATGAGCCCCTTCTGTCTCAATGTCTCAAATGCCTGTGTTGCCTGCTCAGATGTCACACCCATTTCACCCAGCTTATCAATAAGTTTCTGAGTTGCACTGGATTTTTCCTCAGCAGTCATTCCCTCTTTCTCAAGAGACTCTTTCAGATTCCAGATTTCTGTTGCAGAACCGGATATGATATCACCACGCCGCTGTAATGTCTGGATAAAATTGTCCATGGTATTTCCAAATGTACCACCAACACCATTACCGCCCTGCATGGTCTCTACCATTTTGGCAATCTCAGAAGTAGCTGCGGCCGCCGCAACACCTACACCGGCAATTAGCCCTGCAGTGCCTACCAGTGGGGTAATAGCTGATGCAAGGGAAGTAAAGCTTCCTGCCGCACCTTTTACTGCATTGCCTAAAAGAGTAGTCAGATTACCGGACAATTCTCCGATTGCTTCGGATCCTATCAGTTTCTTTCCGATTGCCTTTAGTAGTAATTTTACGAGGTCACTGATTCCCGTTATATCTGCAATCTTCACTGCAATAAACGCTTTACCAAGAAAAGCAGCTATCTTACCAGCTGTTCCGCTCGCCTCCATGCCATCAAACAGGCCTCCAAGCGATTTGACAACAGCTTTTATCACCTGCTTCAGGTGTCCAAGCCAGTCAACTTGTGTCAGCATATCTCCGACACCTTTTCCAAAAGCCTCCCAGTCTGTCTTTTCTGCCATATCCACTAGGGAGCCGCACAGATTATCCAAAAAGGCTTCCAGCTTGCGTCCATTCGCTTTCCAGTCAAATTCCGATACAAAGGTATTGATACCACCGGCAATGTTATTTACCAGCTCTGACCAGTCAAAACGCTCTGTAAAGCTGTACAATGATGTGAATGCACCATTTAATCCGGTTGCCAGTGTGTCTCCAATTTCTGAAAGAGAAAATTTTGATACAGCACCATTCATGCCATCCGCAACCGCCTGTCCAATTTCCTTATACGGAAGGTTGTGGACCATTCCGTTAAAAATATTCCAGGCAATCATGAACCTGTTTCCTATGAGCTGTCCAAGATTGTTCCAGTTGACTTCCCGAACAAATCCGGCGATTCCGGTTGCAAATTTCTTACCAAGGTTTTTCCAGTTGATTCCTGTAATCAGGAGATTCAGCGTATTTACAATCGTGTTGATACCGGCACCAACCGTCCGCCCCATTAAATCCCAGTCGATGTGATTTACCAGACTGTTAAATGTTCTGGTAAATGCATTACAGAATTTTGTTATTTGGGGTCCAACCTTTTTCCAGTTGATAGCATCATAGACTTTTTGAAGTCCTTTATTTATTCCACTGGCAATATAAGCTCCAAGACCTTCCCAGTCTTCCGATTTAATGAGCTTCTTGATTTTATCCGCAATTCCTTTAATACTATTTACAATCGGAACCGTCTCAAACATTTCTGCTGGTGTAGGTGCTTTATATCCACCAGAATCATCTGTTCCTGTGCTTCCACTGGTTGAAGCTTTATGCACCTCATCCAACGAAGAAAGATAGTCTTTTGTCTGCTTCGATGCCTTTTTCGCATTCTTCGAGGTCTTATCAAGACTTGCCGCATAATCTTCCTGAACGCCAACCGCCTTTACAAAGCTGTTCTGTCCTGTCAGTGCCGCAACAAACATTCCGACATAAGTGATCGCCCTAGAAATCATATCAATAAACCTCGACATGATCGGAGCTACCACGGTGAGAACAGGTGCAAAGGCTGTAGCAAATGAGTTTTTCAGCCTCGTCATGCTGGACATTAAAGAGGATATTGCTGAATTGGTACTGCTGGAATACTGTGCCAGATTTTCAAATCCGGTCTTTACACCATCACTGACAGCACTTATCGCCCGGAATACCCCTGAAAACAGCAACGACATTCCCAGCATTCGGGAAAGACTCATTCTAGACCGATTTGTCTGCTTGTTCAGATTAAACATGTTCTCTACAGCTTTTTTCATCGCGGAGACCATGCTCTTAATTGAGGAGCCGGCACTTCTCAATGCTGAGCCCATATTCTTTACAACCATACCTACACGGGCAGCAGCCTTTTGAAGATTCTGCATGACCTGTGCCAGTCGGTTGTTTTTCTGTCGGTATTCCTCAACCTTGTTCTTTAGGCTATTGTACGATGAATACAGCCTTCCATTTATGCGTTCTAACTTCTGCGACTCCGTATTGTACTTCTCGGCTGTCCCCTTATACGCATCTGTAGATTTAGGATTTACATAAGCCCTTCCGGATGCCTGCATCTCTTTCTGTTTCCACTGTAACCGGTCAATATCTGCCCAGATACCATCCATCTGTTTGTCAAGTTCCTTAAGCGGTGCAGAGTCTATCGAAAAGCCCATGTCCAGCCATTCACGCTGTTTCGCTTCTATCTTTTCAAACTCATCTTCCAGAGCTTTTATATCGTCTTTGAGCTTTTTATATTCTTCTGTCTCGATCTTGACCTTGCTCAGTTCTTCGAGCTTTGATTTTAACTCTGATACTTTACGTTCCTGCTTCTCGTAGTTCTGATACAGGTCCGTTATCGCTGTTATCTGCCTCTGGAAAGAACTTTTTGCTGAATCGCCCATCTTCGATACCTGTGCGGATATTCTGGTCATTCCAGCCTTCACAGCGTTCATTCCTTTCGACACACCGCCGGTATCTATTCTGGTATCAATGATAATTGAACCATCTGCCATGTTATATCTGCCTCCAAACTATTTGAGGTTCGGGCACTGAATTCTGTTTCCAATGCCGTTATATATTCAGGACCATCCCGTTACCAGGACAGCCCTGTTATGTAACTACGCTTCGGCTACTTCTTTCTTTGCGTATTTGTCAGTATACTTTTTTATCCTTTTCTGCTGCGCCTTTTCTCTGGCATCCAGTTCTTTTTCGATGATTCCACCGATAACAGTAATAATCTGTTCTGCGAACATTTCTCCGCTGTCGAGAATGGTAAACGGACTGGTAATCTTGAAGAAACTCTCTGATACAGGAGCACCAAACAACAGATCAATCTTTTCACCGGCTTCCTTTTCCAGATCCGGTAGAATTTCCTCGAAGTCTTTGTCCTTAATTTTGTCATTGATTCCAGCAAAGAAAGCCGCTGCCTCTTTATATCGCTTTAAAATCCCTGCATCTGACGGAATAAATCTGAACACACCCAGATCATTTCCGTCCTGGTCTGCAATCTGGTATGTCTTCGCACCAGTCTGAACCACTACTTTTTCCATTATTCTTCCTCCTCGCTTTCCTGTTCTTCTGCTTTCATCTGTTCTTCCAGTTCATTAAGCTCTTTGATATTATCCATGCATTCAATTGCTTTATCCGCTGTAGCTTTCATGGAATTACGTACCTCATCACTTTGAATGAAATCCGCATAAAGCGCTCCGATATGTCCAGCCGCATTAGCCAGAGAACTAAATACCCCCTTCTGCAACCTCATTCTTTCCGTGTATAAACGTCTCTGATCTGAAATCTTTTTCTTTCTTCCCATGTCACTTACCTCCATTCTGCCTGTCATAAATAGCCGCCAGCTCACATACAATCACAAATAACAAAAGTGCAATAACTACCACCAATATCACCTCCGCAACAATGAAATATTACCTGTTACATATATTTTACCATCAAACCTGACCACAGTTGTGGCACATGTTTGCCCCATCTTGCACTGTTCAGTCTGGCATGATATGATGCATTACAAGGGTGACCGCCCTCATTACTCTTTCATACTGGCAGCAGGATTACTTCTTTTGGATTTTGTTTCCAAATCCCTGACAACAGCACAAAGAAGGTCCTCACACAACCGGGAATGATGATAATTCTTCCGTAACACTTCTAATTCTTTCATCATTCCCTGCCAGTATGTATCGTCTTCAGGTCTGCTCGGAGGATACAGCCTTTTGTATAGCCTCCAGCAATCCGAGAAGATGTCATATATCTGCTTTAATTCTTTTTTATCGTTCACTGGTTACTCCTCCGGCATGATATAGACTCTTTCTTTATCTTCATTCTTTTTTAACATATCCTCTGCAATTTCCTTTGCACGTTCCTCATTTTTATATGTGCCCATAACTTTAAAAGAATTTGACACAAATCCTCCATACACGATCGCTGCTTTTATCTGAGCATCGTCATAAGGTGCAAGTAATATTTGTATTCTTCCGGAATTAAAATCAGTAACCTCGCTTAAATTCTGCATTAAAATTTTCATGTTCATTATCCTTTCCGGCGGTAAGCCGCCTATAAAATATACTTCTTGTTAGTCAAATGGTATTTCCATTTGCTCCATATCATTAACCGTCATAAAACCTGCTGTATCAGTTTCCCAACCATAAGGCTTCCTGAAATCATCTCGATTATCGCTTATTCTTTTAGATGCTTCGTCAAAATAAAGTTTGATAGCTTTGGCTCCTATCGCAAGTTTGCCAGTTAAACGGTTCTTTGAAATTGTCAAAAGACGTTCATCATCAGACAAGGTCTTATCACGCTTATAGGTCATTACAACATCAACCTTGTTTGTAATGTCTGAGCTTCCACTAACAACATCATTATCATCTGCGCCTAAGCTATTTTTACGGGGATGTACAACCAAAATTACAGCCACGTTATAGTTTTTTGAAATCTTAACCAGCTTATCAACAAACTTGCTTTGAGCCCTGTATAAGTCTATATCCAAACCAATATCAAGAGCGGTCATTAAGTTATCCAGTAACACCAATTGGATTCCGTACTGTTGTATTGCCTTTTCTATAGTTGACAGCAAGTGCTCCAATTCATTGTCTTCCGTCGACCGATTATCAAACAGATAAGCTCGTCCCCGATACCATTCAGAGATTTTGTGAACCTTGCTGTCCGGAATAAAATAATTTACCGATCCGGCCTCTCCTGCGCGATCAATTACGTTCTGCTGGCCTGCAATCTGAAAATCCAACCAACGCTTGAAAAAATAATCGGGCAACTCTCCAGAATATGCAAAAACAGATTTTCCGTTATCCAAAGCATTCGCCAGTATCTGGGAGCCAAGTGTACTTTTTCCGTCTCCTCTCTTGCCTGTCAAAATAACGGTCTGTCCCAAATAAATTCCACCAGATAAGACTTTATCAATCCCTACAATCCCTGTTGATATCTTCGGAAGTGAAAATAAGTCCACTGCCTTAATATCGGCAATTTCTATCACTCGATCAATTAATACTGTTTTTGCCTGCTCAACTGCCCTACGAACTGCGTCTTTTCCATATTTGCATAATAACTCATTAGCATCTTTGCACCCTCTATAGTCCTGCTGCTGAACTGCCTTAACAGTTCCCCTGAATCGCTTTCTCATTTCATCCAAAAGAGTAATTATCCCGTTTTCACAATCCCCGAACACAATTAATGTCTCAAAATTCTGTAACCATTCCCAACAATAAGGGATCCAAGTAAAACCATTTTTTCCAAACGGAACAGAAACCGCATTTTCAATTCCAGATTCCGCGACTGATAAACTATCAATTTGCCCCTCCGTCAGAACCAGGGTTTTATTGTCCAGATTACACTGGTACATTCCAAACAAGATAGGTTTGCAGTTTGCTTCACACCACTCTTTTCCCTTGTCCACTGCCGGGTTAAAGTCTGTTTTCCGGTATTTTATAAAGAGCATATTTCCTTTTTCATCCAAGAAAGGAAATGCCACAATATTCTTATGTTTACTTTGAACCGTAATCTGATATTTTTCAGCAGTGGCAGCAGTGATCTTTCGGCTTTCCAGATATGTAATAGCTTCCGTTTTAGGCTTTATATTCTCCATCTTCTTAAATCGCCGAAATCTTTTCTGTTTTCCAGTCTGGTAGTATGCATCTATGTCTTTTCCCAGGCTGAAATAATCAAAATCTCTGGCAAGCGTAATTATATTTCCCGAAACAGAACAGGAGGACCTGAGACATTTAAACTGTCCGGTAACCAAGCTAATAGAAAATGTCCCTTTGTCTCCATTTTTGCCGCCTCTGCAATACGGGCAGGACAAAAACTGGAGTTCATCCCCTCTCTGTTTGGTCTGGATGCTGGAAGCTCTGGCGAATTCATAGGCATCTTCTTTCTTAAATTCATAATATTCCATTATTCCTCGCTCCATAAATCAATAGGCTTCTCTGCCGGTTCTTCTGCCGTAACCTCAACACGTAGTTCTGGTTCTTTGATATAATCACGCCACCTGGCATTAAAAAATGTGGATCCATACATGATATATCTTTCTGTCGTTCCATTTTCCTGTATCTCCGCAATGTATGAATTAACAGCTCCAAGAACAGCCTTTTCTCCTGCTTCATAAAGTTCCTTTTTAGCCTTTTGTGTCACTGCTGATTTATTCAGTTTCCGTGGATATGATTTCCAGACTTTCTCGAAGAAATCATCATATATATTTTTATTTATATTTTGCTTTTCTTTTTTTATTTTCTTGGGTGGCAATTCTGCCACTGGTTCTGGTGGCAATTCTGCCACTGGTTCTGGTGGCAATTCTGCTACTGGTCTGGTTGCAGTTTTGCTACTGGTTGCAGTTTTGCTACGGGTAGTAATTTCGCTACTAGTGGCTTTTTTGCTACTAGTGCTCCATTGTTCATAGTTTTTATTAAACATAAGTTCTGCTGTAACGCCTTTCTTTTCAGGATTGACACAAACAACTATCTTTTTCTCTTGAAGTCTTTTTAGCGCCCTTTTGACAGAACTCAGCTCACAATTCCCATATCTGGAAATGAAAGACGCCGACAGCTTATGTGATTTTCTACGGAATCCAAATGTGTAACGAAAAATACATATAACAACTTTCAGTTCTGTTCCGTTAAGAGAGAGTTTGCAAAGATTATCAAGTATCTCGTTGGCTATTGATGTATAACCATTTTCAAGCTGCGGACTTGCCATACAATCATCCTCCCAGCTCGTTCAACAATTTTCGCGCGCTCGCCAGAATTTTCAATGTGTTCTCCCCTCGGTTCTCCAGTGTCTGGATGAAACGTCTGACTTCCGTAGCATCACCCTCTGTCGGAAGATAATAGCCTCCAGGCGGCGTCGTGCTGGATAGAATAACCTTTCCATCTCTGCGCTCTGCTTCGATAGCCTTCTGAAGCATCCGAACGCTGGAAAAGTGACATTTGACCACAAGATATTCCGCGGATAGCGCGTTTTCTTTGCCTGGCAGCAGATTTTCACTCACTCGCATAAAAATCCCCTCTTACTTTGAAATACTGTCCAAGTACATATCAACTTTAGAAAAATTAATCAGATAGCACTTACCGACTTTAATCTCGGCAGAAGCTTCCTTTGCTAGATTTCGCATAGTACAGCGCCCTAATCCATAGCGTGCACATGCTTGTTCAATTCTTCCAGACTTTAGTGGAATCTCTGCTTCTGTTTCAATAATTCTGTTTCTCATTGTAGCAAGCTCCTTTCGCTTATTTCTTATCACCTGTTTACAAGGTCTATTATAGATGATAATATAAAGAAAGAATATTTCTTTTATTTTCGTTTAAGGAGTTTTTTATGAGTAAAAAAGAAAAGATTTTTCCTTTAAATACAATTGGTGGACGCATTCAAAAAAAACGTCATGATCTAGAGCTGAGTAGACGTGATTTATATAATATGGTATATCAAGATAGAACAGATGAGACGGTCAGCGATAGCAGTAAAGAAAAAACTGTTTATAACTGGGAATCCGGAACAACTGAATTAAGTTATGCGACGCTTTGCTCATTATGTAAAACATTAAATTGTAGTTCTGACTACTTGCTTGGACTTGATGAATGTTCAAGCAAAAATGCCCAATTTGTATATAACGCAACAGGACTTTCCGAAGCATCCCAAAAAATATTACATGAAATTATCCAAACACCATATCTGGGAAAATTACGCCTTGAAATTATCAATCATCTAATAGAAGATCCTACTTTTTCTTTAGCGCTTATAGACTCTATAAATAAATGTTACGAAAAATATACTAGGTTTAAACAAGGCAGTATAATGTATACGGAAGAAAAGAAAGAAATAGATAAGCTAACTCAAAACAATATCTTAGAAGAACTTCGTTTAAAAGAAGCAGGCAATCTCCCTTGCAAAATAACAAGAGAACAGCTTTTAGAACGACAGGATTCTTATGACGCCTCCCTTATGAATGTCCAAAGGCGATTTAATGATATAATTATTGATCTGATTAAAGAATATTATGAAAAACATTATTCTAATAATTTATAAAATAGTTTCACCATGTAGAGTTCCCTTTATCAATGATGATCATTCAATTATATTATTGCTGTTTCCAACATAAAAAACACCACCAGTCGCTTTGGCTGGTGGCATTCTTTTTACCCCACATTTTACCCCAATTTTTACCCCACAAAACATATTTTACCCCACTGACAGACAATGTCACATGACAAGCTAAGATAAAACCATCGTTACAAATTTTTTCAGTAAAATCAAGGGTTTCCGACATTTAAAAAGGGTACATGACAACGTCAGATACCCTTTGATAAAACATTCAAAACAGAAGTATAGGAATTTTTACGAATTGTTTTCAAAAATGTTTTCCTGCGCTAATCCTGCGCGGGTTTTTCAAACCCAAGATGCTCATAAGCCAGTGCCGATGCAGTACGGCCACGCGGCGTACGGTTCAGAAATCCATTCTGCAAAAGATATGGTTCATACACATCTTCCAGAGTTCCGGCATCTTCGCCGATGGCGGCGGCCAGTGTCTCGAGACCGACCGGCCCCCCTTGAAAATTGACGATCAGAGTCTGCAGAATGCGGCGGTCAATCTTGTCGAGACCGTATTGATCTACTTCCAGAAGATCGAGTGCAAATACAGCTACTTCGTAAGTGATCCGTCCGTCATATTTTACCTGTGCGAAATCACGTACTCTCTTGAGAAGGCGGTTTGCAAGACGAGGGGTACCTCTGGAGCGCTTGGCGATTTCAGCAGCACCCCGTGTATCAATTTCCACTCCGAGAACTTCGGCAGAACGAAGAATAATGGTCTGCAGTTCTTTTTGATCATAAAATTCCAGATGATGCATAACTCCGAAACGGTCACGCAAAGGTGCGGATAACAGACCGGCTCTGGTCGTAGCACCGACCAGTGTAAATTTCGGAAGGTCAAGACGGATGGATCTTGCTGAAGCCCCCTTACCGATCATAATATCAATTGCAAAATCTTCCATAGCAGGGTAAAGCACTTCTTCTACCTGACGGTTCAGACGATGAATTTCGTCAACAAATAAAATATCGCCTTCCTGAAGGTTGTTCAGAATGGCAGCCATTTCACCGGGCTTTTCGATTGCAGGACCGGAAGTAACTTTCATGTGTGTGCCCATCTCATTGGCAATAATGCCGGATAAGGTGGTTTTACCAAGCCCGGGAGGTCCGTAAAACAGTACATGATCCAGCGCATCGTGACGTTGTTTTGCTGCTTCTATATAAATTTTAAGTGTTTTTTTGGTTTTTTCCTGACCGATGTATTCGTCCAGTGTCTGGGGACGGAGATTACCTTCCAGGGGAAGATCTTCTTCAATCGCATCGGTGGTGATCATTCTTTTATCCATTGCTAATCTTTACTCCAATCAGAAGAGTTTCAGGGCGGCTTTCAATAGTCCTTCTACGTCGTCCGGTGAAACATCGTTGACTTTACGGACGGCCTTCATAGCTTCTGTACTGCTGTAGCCGAGAGCAATCAGAGCTTCTACTGCTTCTTGTCTGCCATCATGAAGAACAGAACTGGAAATGTCAGCAGCTTCCTGTTCGTGGGCAAGCTTTTTCTCGAAAGCATCTTCAAGTTTCAGCTTGTCTTTCAGTTCCAGAATCAGTTTCTGGGCGGTTTTCTTACCAATGCCAGGGGCCTGGGAAATCGTCTTGATGTCATCGGAAAGGACTGCAAAACGAAGTTCATCTGCAGTGAGCCCGGCAAGTACTCCGAGAGCTGCCTTAGGGCCGATACCGTTGACGTTCAGAAGCAGCCGGAACATTTCCAGATCATCTCTGGAAAGAAAACCATATAACTGCATGGCATCTTCTCTTACATGAAAATATGTATGAATCTTAACTTTCCCCTCTGAACGTGATGCCTGTTCGATAGATGAACCTGTCATAAAAATCTCATATCCGATTCCACCGGCTTCCAGAATAACAGAATTTTCGGTGGTATCGGCTACAAGACCGCGAATAAATGAAATCATGCTGTCTCTCCTGTGATTTATAGAATCCGTAAAACTTACTCTCCCAATGATAACATAGGAATCTGTAAAAAGCAAACATCTATTCGGATAAATCAGCGGACACTCCGGCATGCAAAAATCCGGCGAAGGAAAATTCCTTCGCCGGATTATTCAGGCTGTACTTAAAGAATAACGTGTCTCGGGCATGCTTCTTTACATGCACCACAGTTTGTACATTTGTCATAATCAATATGTGCACAGAAGTCTGTAACAGTGATCGCACCGTTTGGACAGGTCTTCTCGCATTTCTTGCATCCGATACATCCGATCTCGCAGGCTGTTGTTACTGCTTTGCCCTTTGCAGTAGAACTGCATCCTACGAATGTCTGCTGTTCGTATGGTGCAAGTTCAATCAGGTGATGCGGACATTTGGCGATACATTTGCCGCAGGCCTTACATGCTTCGCGGTCAACGACTGCAACACCGTTTACGATATGGATCGCATCAAACGGACAGGCTTTTACACAGCTTCCGAATCCCATACAGCCGTAATTGCAGGCCTTGGATCCGCCGCCCGGGATAAATGCCATCATTTCACAGTCTTCTACACCGGTATAAGTGTAATTGTCGTTTGTCTTTTCGCAGGTACCGGTACATTTTACAAATGCAGCCATGCGGGTGGATTCTACAACTTCCTGTCCCATGATTCCTGCGATCACTTTGCCGACTGCTTCTCCGCCTACCGGACAGGTATTGACAG
>ENA-ORUQ01002017-ORUQ01002017.1-human-gut-metagenome-genome-assembly--contig:-NODE-2017-length-17315-cov-2.655446_pt1 | contig 17315 bp, 27 predicted proteins | sample MGYA00242081_ERZ509211 | MGnify/ENA primary metagenome ERZ509211 (study PRJEB26280, sample SAMEA2338785) | human gut metagenome | biome: human gut; feature: human-associated habitat; material: faeces...
GCAGCTTCTTCCTGCAAACCCGATAAAAGAGGACGCCCCAAATAGTGGCCGCCGCCATGTTGGGAACGCCGCCGGTCCCGGATAGCAGATACAGCGCGGAGAACAGCAGGTAAACGAATATGGTGTACAACACGCAAACGTTTCTGAAAAACCGCAGTGTCACCGGGGATTTCCGGATGACGACAAACAGCACCGGCCCGGCACCATAAAACAGCGCAGTCAAAAGCAGATCCAACAAGAGCAGCGCCAGCGCTCCGGAAGGGTCCCTTTGAAATGCCTGGAATTCCATTTTCCCCCCACCTTTTGTTCCGTTGTCAATTTCGAATCCGCCCAACAAAAAACAAGTTTCTTGTTCAAAATCACACTTGATTACAAGTTTATGTGGTGTTATACTCTCTACACTCGAACAAATATTCCAAAAAGAGAGGAGCAACTGGATCATGCAAAATGTTGGGTCAGGTTCTTTTGGTGAATTGCTCTGCGGGAAATCCCGCGATGAAAATGACTTTATTTTGTTTCTTCTATTTTGTTCTGAGAGGCTAAGTAAAGGTCTGCCAGTTCAAGAAGTTTGGTCTGATTGGCTGGAGACAGCTGGTCGAATATAAGTTGTATGCGCGAGCGCTCGTTCCCAGGTGGGGCGGGCGCTTGTTCCGTTAAAAGATCCGAAATGCTGCATTCAAACAGATCCAGCATCGCACTCAGATAATTTGTTCTGGGCAAGTTCTTTCCGGCACACCAATCTGAAACCTGTGCTTTCGATACACCTAATATCGATGCAACATCACTTTGCTTCATATCTCGCTGGCTCATAAGTCTAGAAAGGTTCTTTGAGAACGTATCGCATATTTCATTGGTTTGCATCCTTTCACCTCCTTATGCTTTCTATTGTATGTCCGATTTAATCAAAAATCAAGAAAAATATTTCGGTTTAATCTTACTTTTTGATTGACAAAGCGGAACAAAAGGAATATGATGGGATAAGATTAAATCGAACAAGAAAGGAGTGAACGACATGGAGGACTACAAGGTGTCCCTGAAAGCAGCCCGTGTGAACTCCGGAATGAAGCAATCGGATGTTGCGCAAGCACTTAAAATCAGCACAAAAACCCTTTGTAATTGGGAATCCGAGCGCACATACCCGACATTAGATATGCTTGTCCGGCTTTGTGCGCTTTACAAGATCCCTTTGGGCAAAATTATTTTGCCCAAAACGTAAGATTTAATCTAACTTCGGAAAAACTCCCCCGCACAAAGAAACTGCCCGCCCCGAATGGACAGGCAGTAAACAGGTCGTCCGTCACCAGCAGCGGGAGCAGGCCGTATAGCCCTGCCGCTTGGCATCATTGAGCGAAATGGAGATACAGCTTTGACGCAGGTACTGGCATCCCAGGCGGTGGTACTTCTCCCCTGTATTGGTGATGTACACCGTTTGGGACTGCGGGCTTGTCTGCTGGGACGACGAGGAATTGCCGAGACTGGTGAGTGAGCCGCTTTGATGGCTTTCATCGGCTTTCGCCTCATCATACCCGGCTTCGTATCCTTCATGATATCCGTCCCAGTATCCATCTTCATAGGAGCTTGGACCGGCATACGCAACACCTGCATCATACCCCTCATCGTAACCTGCATTGCGGCCCTCGTCATAGCCTTCCTCCTTCCCCTGCGAAAAGGCTTCCGATACGGCCGCCTGCGTGGCTGCCTTCTGGGCGTCCATGCCTGCCTGATAGCTCAGCGATCCGGACAGGATGCAGGCCAGGATTCCCAGAAGGAGCGCATTCACGATTGTTTTTTTCATGTTTGATCCCCCGTAGCAATTTGCGCAAATTTCCACAATTCTACATTTTATCCCAATCCGCATAGCGAATCAACCGCAGCCACGAAAGGAGCATTCACCATGTCAAGAGAACACGCCTATTACCGGGAAAACCTGGAGCAAGTCCTGGAGTTTACCGGCGGGAAGCACATGCTGAACCTCAAGCAGCTCAAGGACTTCACCGGGATCAAGGACACCCGCACCGTGAAAAAGCGCTTCCCCCTGACCAACAATGCCATCAGTGCGGCAACCCTGGCATCCTGTTTGTCCGGAGGTGCAAAGAGTTGAAGATCGGAGACCGTATTCTGGTGACGGCAGACAATGGGGAGCGCAAAGGCCCACCACAGCCCGGCACCGTCGTTTACATCAACCGAGAGCACCGCTATTACACGGTCTTGCTGGACGCCGGATACCGGCAATCGTTCAAGGAAGGAACAACGGAATAAGGAGGAATCCCATTGAACTTCGAAACACACTTGGCAGCTGAGCGGGCCCGTGGAGCCGCCAGGGATCTGGAAATCACACAGAGGCTGGTATCTCGATTCCTGGCACGGGAAGAACGCCGGAAACAATCCAAGGCCCTGATGTACCTGCTGTATCCATTCACCGTGTTTTTAATGGCGGCAGTGCTGCTGCTGGCGGTCATTGTTCCGCTGACGCTCCAAGCGTCCGGTGCCGTCGATGCGCAAGACCTGCCCGAGACAGCGGAGACAGCGCCCCCGGCCCCTGCCCCCGCTGACGTGCCGGAGGACTACGAAAATGAGAAGATCGAAGCAGCCCTGTATGCTTCCGGCTATTTCCGTGAGGATGTGCCGCTGGATGGCGACACCCAGGCGCTTTTGCATGCCGCCTGCGACGAGAGCGGCGTTCCCTATGCGCTGGCCCTGGCGGTGATTGCGCAGGAGACCGGATTCCGGAATGTGACCGGAGACGACGGTGCTTCCTGCGGATATATGCAGATTCAGGAGCAGTGGCACCGGGACCGCATGGAGCGGCTGGGGGTGACGGACCTGACGGACCCGTTCGGGAACTTCCGGGTTGGCTGTGACTATCTGGCGGAGCTGATGGGCCGGTACAGCCTGGAAGAGGCCCTGACCGCCTACAACAGCGGCCGCCCCGGGAAAAGCCGGTACGCCTCCGCCGTTTTGGAAACGATGGAGGGCTACTTATGAGAAATGCCGAGCGAGTCCGGGCCTATCAAATGCGCGTCAGCGGCATGACGTGGGAGGCAATTGGCCGTGCCATGCATTACGACGGGCAAACCATCAAGCGCGATCTCATCAACTCCCTGACCGTTGACCGGAAGCTGTCTGCCATTCGCTTCCCTGCCCTGCGCAGAATCTGCGCCGACCAGTTTGACGGATCTGCAGCGCAGATGGCGCTGCGGCTTGGTATGCCGGAATCCACCTTCCGCAATCAAATGACCGGGAGGACCAGCCTTTCCATCTCCACGGTGGAAGCGGTCCGGGATGTGTTTGGGCTTTCCTATGAAGAGGCGTTCTGCCTGGAAGAGGGGGATGATTTTGTATGTCCAGATTCATTTGCGACGTATGCGGGACAGGCTTTGACCGGCCCGTCAGGCGGACATACCGGGAGGTGATCGACGGGCGATCCAGAATTGACGAGGAATTGCTTTGCCCGATTTGCCTGAATGACCATTACAGTCCGGCATCGGCGTGCATGTGCGGGGCGCCCATTCATGATGGGGAGCACCTTTGCCGCAGGTGCCGCGCAGACCTTTTGCAGCGGGTGACGGCGTTTGCCGACACGCTGACCGCGGAGGAAGAAGCGCAGTTTGATGACTGGATGGACGGAGCCAGCATTCAAGAACGAACAACATGGAGGTAATCATGGAACAATCCTTTTATCAGAGATTTCTGGCGGTGCAGGCGCAGCTCAAAGCGCCGAAGGGCCGGACCAACAAGTTCGGCGGCTATCGGTATCGGTCCTGTGAGGACATTTTGAAGGCGGCAAAACCGCTTTTGAAGGAGAACGGGATCGTGCTGACGCTCTCCGACAGCGTGACGGAGATTGCGGGCCGCTATTATGTGGTTGCTACTGCATCCGCTTTGGACGCGGAGGGCGGAGCACAGCGGATCCAGTCCACCGCATACGCCCGGGAGGCGGAGGACAAGAAGGGCATGGATGACAGCCAGATCACCGGGACCGCATCCAGCTATGCACGCAAATACGCGCTCAACGGGCTTCTTTGTCTGGATGACGTTATGGACGCAGACGCGGACCTGGACGACTCCGCCGGCAGTGAACTCCGATGCACGCGCTGCGGGCAGCCCATCCGGGCCCACCGGGCCGCTATGCCGGGCGGCGCAAATTACTCCGCCGCCGCTGTGGCGAAGATGACAAAAGCCAAGTATCACGCGCCCCTTTGCTGGGACTGCGCGATCAAAACCAGAGGGGAGAGTGGAACATAATGTTTATCAAGGGAATCACGGAATACGACAGACAGGGAAACGAGGTCCAGACCGGCATGGTGTTCGGCCGGGCAACCAAGGACGCAGATCATCGGCGCACCAACAGCGGAAAGGATATTACCACCGTATCCGTCAAGGCGTATGACCGCAAGGATGGGAGCGCTGCGTTCCTGGATATCAAGTGCTGGGGGTCCCTGGCATCTGTCGCAGACGGCGTCATAAAGGGCGATCCCGTCATGGCTGCCGGTCGCCTCTCTTCCCGGGAATATAACGGAAAGACCTACCTGGACCTCACCGCAGACTTTTTCCTTCCCTCCGCCGCAGCCCAGGCCGGGAACCTCCAGGCGCTTTCCGGCCGTATGCAGGAATCCGGATTTGCTCCCATTTCCGAAGAGGACGGAAACCTTCCGTTTTGACCAAACGCAACCACGATGGAAAAGGAGAACTTGATCATGTCAAAAACAGCAATGGTAAGCATCAACAGCAAGGTGATCCTGGACGCATTGAATGACCGCCAAAAGACCGCCCGCCAGGTTTCCATGGATTTGGGGCGCAGCGAAGCATATCTGGGCGGGATCGTCAGCAGAAAGAAAGCGCCAAAGTCCATGTTACCGATTTTGGCCCAGGTCCTGGACATCCCCGTAAATCGCTTGACGGAGTCTCAGCACCCAAAATCGTCCCTGGCACCGGAGCAGGCCGCCCAGCGATATCACACAGAAATTCAAGTTTGGCCGGATCGGCTCCGTATGGTTTTGTTCTTTGGAGATCAGGAACTCCGCTCCGTCTACTCCAGAATCAAAGGAGACACCGAGTTGGATCTGATGCAGGCGATCAGCTATGCGGCACATATGCTCTACAAGCTGGCCGAGCAGGAGGCATTGCGTAAACGGGAGTGATCCTATGTCCATGAAGTTTGTGAAGGTCTATTACGACTGGCTGGATATGATGGAACCTCTTTCCGACGAAGAAAAGGGCCGGCTGATCACCGCTGTGCTGCAATATGCCAGCGGGCAGCAGGTTCCGGATTTTGTTGGAGCTGAGAAGTACACATTCTATGCCATGAAGTCACAGATAGACCGGGACAAAGAAACCTACGCAGCGATTTGCGCAAAGAGAAAAGAGATCGGGGCGCTGGGGGGGCTGGCAAAAGCCAGCAAACGCTGCCAAACGCCAGCAAAAGCTAGCAAATGCTACCAAGCGCTACCAAACGATACCAAAACCTGCCAAGAAAAAGACAAAGAAAAAGACAAGACTCCTTCGGAGTCTAAAAGAAAACCCTTTTGTGTTCCTTCCCTGGAGGAGGTGCGTGCCTACTGCTGGTCCCGGAACAGCCCCGTCAATCCGGAGGCGTTCCATGACTACTACACCGCAAAGGGCTGGGTGGTAGGCCGCGCTCCTATGAAGGACTGGCGGGCTGCCGTCCGGAATTGGGAGCGGAACGAAAAGCCGACCGCGTCGGCAGAAAAGGAGGACCCCTATGCCGACGTCATTGTTTGACGCTGCCCAATGGCTTACATACTTCCCCGAGCACATGGACACACGGAAGTCCCTTTGGCTTGTCCGCGACGCGCTGGATGTGGACACGCTGAAAGAAAACGTCTTTTCCCTGTCCATTGGCTCCGAGGCAAAGGACCTGGGCAAAGCGGAGCCGTTCCTGGCGTCATTCCCATCCGTATTCATCGCACTGGCCGATCCGGACATGGTGCAAACCGTGTCGGAAATGCTGGAAGAATATGCGCCGTCCGTGCCCGTCCTGCTGCCCCGCAAAGGTGCATTTCAAGGCTGCGCAAACTGCCGGGAGGTGCTGGCCGCCGGAGGGGAGAAACGGCTGTCTCAGCTGATGATGGGGGCCATTGAGCGGCCCGCCGCCGGGCTTTTGGATATGGCGGAGGTGCAACGGGTGGACCCTATGTCGCAGCCGTCGGTCCTCTCCGGGATCCAGACGCTGGACGCGTCGACCGGCGGCTTTTTTGCCGGGGAGCTGTCTGTATGGACCGGCAAGCGCGGCGCCGGGAAGTCCACCCTGCTGGGGCAGGTACTCTTGAACGCCATTGACCAGGGCCAGCGGGTGTGCGCCTACTCCGGGGAGCTGTCTGCCTGGCGCTTTAAGGACTGGATCTCTATGCAGGCCGCCGGGTCCACGCATCTGACTGAGCAGCGGGACCCGTTTTCCGGAAAGCTCTTTTACCAGATCGACCCCAGCATCCGGCCGCTGCTGGATGACTGGTGGCGTGGGCAGTTCTTCCTCTACGACAACAAGGTGGCATCTGCCAGTGACGAGGACAGCATTTTGAAAACATTTGAGTATGCTGTCCGGCGATACGGCTGCAGCGTGTTCCTGGTGGACAATCTCATGTCCGCCCGGTTCAAGGCCATGCGGGATAGTGACTTTTTCCGGGCCCAGTCCAGTTTTACCGGGCGCCTGGTGGAGTTTGCCAAGAAGCATGAGGTCCACGTCCATCTGGTGGCGCACCCGAGAAAGACCAGCAGCCGCTTGGAGGCGGATGACGTGGGCGGCTCCGGCGACATCACGAACCGGGCAGATAATGTCTTTTCCCTGGAACGGCTTGACGCGGTGTCTGCCGAAGAAAAGGGCTATGACACCGTGCTGACCGTTTTGAAAAACCGCTCATTTGGATCCACGGTGTCCGTTGGGATGTCCTTCGACCCCAGAACCCGCCGCTTTGCCAGGCCCCATGAGTTGGAAAAGGTCTACGGATGGGACCGGGCGGCCAAGCAAGTAACATTCAAGGAGATGGAAGATCATGGAGACATGCCGTTTTGAAATCAAATTTACCGTCCCCGGCGCACCGATTGGAAAAGGCCGCCCCCGGGTGACACGCTGCGGGACCTTTACCCCCAAAAAGACCCGGGACTATGAAGAGAAGGTCCGCCGGTGCTGGCAGACGCAAAGCGGCGTGTCCTTCCCTGCCGGCACGCCCATCCTGGCCAAGATCACGGCCTGGTTCCCCATTCCAAAGAGCACATCCAAGAAGCGTGCTGCCCAGATGGCCGGGGGATATCACATCAAGCGCCCCGACTGCGACAACATTGCAAAGGCAATCCTGGACAGCCTGAACGGCTGCGCGTACCCGGATGACTCCGCCGTGCAGCTGCGCGTGGAAAAGCGATACACCACCGCTGCCCCCCGGGTGGACGTGGTTCTATGGGAGGTGCAATCCAATGATTGAGCAGTATTTGGTTCCGTGTAAAATGCGGGCGGTTTACATGGCCGTGACCGATGATGAGTACGAGCTTCCCATTGCCATTGGGGACAGTTGCCGCGAGCTGGGCCGCATCATTGGGTTGGACCCCGGTGAAATCTGCCGTCTTGTCAACGGGAAACGAAAAGGTGTTTACAAGAAGGGCAGGAAATTTGTGCGGTTGTACGTGGAGGATGAACCCAATGAGAGCAGTTTTTAGATACCCCGGAAGCAAGTGGTCTATTGCAGGATGGATCATTTCCCATTTCCCTGAAGGGTATGAAAAAATGGTGTATCTTGAGCCGTTTTTAGGAAGCGGGGCTGTGTTTTTCAATAAAAATCCTGGTGCAGTCGAGACAATCAACGATCTCGATAGCGACGTGGTAAATCTGTTTCAAATTTTGCGGGATCGCCCTGATGATCTAAAACGAGTTTTAGAATTGACCCCGTATAGCCGAGAGGAATATGACAAATCTTTTGAGCCATGCGAAGATCCGCTGGAAAAAGCGCGGAGATACATGGTAAAGACTACGCAGGCTATTGGGGCAAAGTTAGGACACGGGAAATGCGGTTGGCGAAATCACAAGCAGATGAAAATTGGCGGGACAGCTTGCAAATGGGCAGGCATTACAGAAGCCGTTGACGCAGCTGCTTCCAGACTGAGGGGAAGCACGACAAATCTTGTTCAGATCGAGAAAATGGATGCACTCATATTGATTGAACGGTATAACACACCGGACGCTTTGATTTACATAGACGCGCCTTATGTTCGCAGCACTAGAAAGTCTGGAGCACTTTATTCCTATGAAATGACAGACGAAGATCAAAAGCGTTTACTGGGAATAATCGTCTCCAGCAAGGCGAAGATAATCATTTCCGGTTATGACAACGCTATGTATAACGAGACTTTGAGAGAATGGGAAACCGACACTACTATGTCGCAAACTACATCCACGGAAATGGCGTGCGAAAAAATATGGATGAATTATAACCCGCCCATGAATCAAATTTCTTTTTTTGAGGAGGGGGTTTGATGAACCACAACAATCGTGTAATTGCCCGGGTTTTCCCACGAAAAACTGCGGCAACCCCGGACGATGATCTGGTGTTTTTTGGCCCACCTCCTCTTCTCACACTCCCGGAAATTGATGAGGTGCACGTAAGTGTGACATTTACGTATGACAAAGCAAAGGCGGAAGAGCTGGCTGAGGACTGGAGATGGGCGGGTGTTCCGGTAAAAGTGGGTGGCCCGGCATATGACGATCCGGCGACCGGAGAATTTGTACCCGGAATGTATCTCAAAAAGGGGTATACCATCACAAGCCGAGGGTGCAATAACAAATGTTGGTTTTGCTCTGCTTGGAGGCGTGAAGGAAAGCTACGGGAGCTAGAGATAAAAGACGGATGGGATGTCATGGACAATAACCTGCTGCAATGTTCCGAGGCACATATACGGGCCGTGTTCGACATGCTGAGACGTCAACCCGTACGGCCAAAATTCACCGGAGGATTAGAGGCAAAAGAACTAAAGCCCTGGCATTGTGACTTGCTGAGAGAAGCCAAAACACAGCGCATGTATTTTGCCTACGACACACCGGACGACTACGAGCCATTGGTTGAGGCCGGGAAAATGCTACGGGATGCCGGGATTAACCCAAGAAGCCACACGGCGGCTTGCTATAACTTGATCGGGTACAAGGGGGATACGTTCGACAAAGCCCAGGAACGTTTGGAGCAGACGATACAAGCCGGGTTTATGCCGTATGCCATGCTGTACAGAGATGCCACCGGAAGCGTAGACAAAGAATGGGCGAAGTTTCAGCGAGAATGGCTGCGACCGGCAATTGTGTCTCATAAATTTGGGGAGGTATGGAAAAATGCTGACTGATATTCAGCTTGCCCTTCTCGGCGACCGCGCCGCGTAGGAGCGTATCACGGAGCGCGGGGAGCTGCTGCCGTGCTGGAGGTGCGGGGAAAGCGCAGAAATGGAAGAGATTTACACCTGCGGAAAACCCATATATGCGGTGTCCTGCAAAAAACATTACTGCGGTGCATATGGATGCGCTCACAGGACAAAAAAAGAAGCAATTGGATATTGGAACACCCGCGCACCTATCCTGACGCCGGAGCAGATCAAGAGATTGGAGGAGATGAGATGACGGTATCAGAACTGTTTGAAAAGTGCAAAGTTCAATCTACTTTGAAGGTCATGAGTGCATTTAATGGGAAAGTTCTTTGCCATAATTTTAACCCGGAAAAGCATGAAGAAATTGGGAATAGACGTATAGAGCGCGTTTGGGCTGACATTGTAGTCAGAGAATCGGGATTTGGTCACTACGCAACCCCAATTATGTGCGTTTATGCAAATGGGCTAAAAGAGATGGAGGAGGCCAACCATGACACATGAAAAGCGCGAAACGGCCATCAAATGGCTGCAAAACGAGATCCGTTCACTCCGGCTGGCTCCTACCATCAACGGATGCGGGCCTGAGAACTGGGCCGACCTGCTGGAGATCATGGAAACCTGCCTGGAGGCGGTGAGAGGGCACGGAAGCGAGCCGCTGACGCTGGAGCAGCTGCTTGAAATGGATGGGCAGCCGGTGTGGATCATGGAAGCTCCAGACTGGGGGCATTGGGAACTGTCTGAAGACGCAGAAGATTATATTTGCGATAGGGACACAGACTTGTATGGCCTAACATATCCTGACCCTGATGGAAAAGCTGGGTTACACAAACTGGGATGGGTGGCCTACGCCTACCCACCCGCCCGCATTGACCGGGAGGCGTGGGAGCCGTGCGAATACTGCAACGGGGCAAAGTATGTTTATGGTCAAGCAAGCGCCGTTGTGCCAAATGGAGATAAAGGGCAAATCGAAAAGGAAGTAGAGGGAGATTTTGATTATTGCCCTGAATGCGGCCGTCCTCTCACGCCGGAAGCCTGGGACATGCTGGAAAAGCGGTTGAGGGGGTGAGAGCGTGAGCAGATCCGGAAGATATAAGTGTTACAACATGAGCTGCCACAGTTGCATTGGAAGAACGCTTTGTGGTGAGCCTGGAGACGGCGCGTTGAACTGCGTTGACCGAATTGTGTCAAGCAAAACTAACGCTGACCGCATCCGGGCCATGAGCGACGAAGAGCTGGCTGATTTCCTTGATAAATGCGAGGCTATGGGCTATCAGGATTCCAGCATTGCAAGAGACAAGGTTGGAAACTGCGTAAACCTGCTGGAATGGCTCCGCCAGCCAGCAGAGGAGGACTGACCATGGAAAAAACGGCGTATGAAATCGAAAGCGAAAAGGCAGCATTTCGGAGCTGGCTGAATGCTGCCGGCGGGGACAATGCCGAAGAGCTCAACCACACCAAAACCGCCATGGCGCGGGCCATACGCGAAGAGCTGACAGAGAAGCAGCGGGCGTACATGATGGCCTATTACGGCGGAATGACCATGCAACAGGTGGCGGGGAAATACGGTGTAACCACTGGCACCGTATCACGGACAATTGCAAAGGCTCGGGACAGGCTGCGCCGGGTGCTGCGGTATTGCAGTCCGGCATTGCTGAGATCAACCATGAAGGAGGAATGAGCGTGGAGCGGTTTACCTACAAAGACAACACCGGAGAGTGGACCGTCGCTTGTACACGGTTCTTCAATTACAATCGATTCCCGACAAGAATAAACGGAGAAGCGATTGACCGCCTCGCCGCATACGAGGACACCGGCCTGGAGCCGCAGGAAATCACCCGCATTGTGAATGAGTATGGCCGCGGGCACACACTCAGAACACACGCTGCGGAACGGCTAGAGCTGATACGGGAGATCCCGACTGACCGCCTGCGGGATCTGGTGGAGGCTGACCGAGATGGGCGCGCCGCAATTCTGCCATGCAAAAACTGGCTTGAAAACGTGTTTGGCGAACAGGAAACTTTCTACGGGATTGACCCCGATTATGAGGAAGACCAGATCAGAGAAATTACTGTCTGCAATGAAGAACGGTTTACCTGGTATGACGGGTGGGAAACCGTTCTTCTGAAAGGCCATGACGAAAACGGTCTTGACTGGGAATTTCCCCCGGAAGATATCGGAAAAACCGTATTCCTCACCCGTGAAGCTGCCGAGGCTGCGCTGAAAGGAGAACCGAATGGAAAGCAAACTGGGGCAGCACTTTGAATTTGAACCGTTTCCGTATGTGAAGATCGGGGAAAACGGATCTATTGGGTATTCGATTGAGCACAAAGTTGCCGTGGAATTCCTGAAAAGCACAGAACAGTTTCTTTTATCTGCCATCATCCAAAGAGCTAGAGAGGCGGGTATCACAGACCTCTATGTGATCAACGAGGATTTTGTTATGGCAGCAATTCGGGAAAAACTGGAACGGGAGGAACATCATGAAGAACAATAATCGATTTTCTGAGAACCTATACACAGAAAAGCAGTGGAAGTGGATCGAAGCCAAGTACAGGGAGGGCTAAAGCATGAGGTTTCGGAATAAACAAGGCCGTATTTTTGAGCATACAAGCCTTGCGTTTTGTGGCTGCTACTTTGACAAAGATAGCTCTAACTGCGAATGTGGAAAGTGCCCGATAAATCATCCGTCAGACTGCGATTTGTGGGTCGAAGATCATCCCGAAGAAGCCGCCCGCCTGATGGGCTATGATCTTCTGGACAATGCTGGCCTTGCCAAGACCGGCACCGTCACCACCAATTCCGCCGGAGGCCAGCAGCACGAACGGCCATACCGTTCTGACTGGCTTCCTCCCCGGGCACTTCTGGCCGTGTCTCATGTGCGCTATGAGGCAGACACCATCCACCACTACCCGGAAATGAACTACAAGAAGATCCCGGCTCGGGAGCATGTGGGGCGGGCAATCACACACCTGTTGGCGTGGATGGCCGGAGATCAAAGCAACGACCACCTCGCACATGCAGCAACGCGGCTCCTGTTTGCGCTGGAGATGGAGGAGGAAGGGAAGCACGATGCCTAAACAATCCGGATTCCTTCAGCGCCAGCAGCAGATCCAGAACAACGTCATGCGGGCGGCTGAGACATTGGCAAAACAGTACATGCTGGACACGCTCCAGATCGCGGCAAACCGGGCGTTCGGGTTCGGCTATGACCGGCAGTCGGCGCTTCTTGACGTGTGGGAATCTGTCCGGAGGGAATACAAGGCCGCACTGGACCCGAAAGACCCGGAGGCGGACGTGGCCCAGGAGCACCTGGACCGGGCGCTGCGGGAGATCGTAAAAGATCATCAGCCCTTCTTCCCGTTCCAAGAACGGTACCCGGAACTCAAGAAAATCAAATATGGGCGGTGAGGCATTGAAGCTGTTTTCAGCAAAGGACCTGGACCGTGTCGAAAAAGCAATGGCAGAAAAGGAACAAATTTCCCTCACCAGAACGATGGGCGACGTTTCACAGACCGTCAGCACAAGTCCCGCAACTCCGGTTTGGGGCTGTCCCATGCTTGTCCGACTTGAGAAAACCAAACGGAACCTTTACTCAACGCAATATTTCAAGTCCGTAAAAGAGATGGAGGAATCCTTATGAATGAATGGGTGCGCATCCACTTCCCGATTGATGCAGAAGAGGACCGGCGGAGCTTATGCGCAATTTTGGCATCTGCCGGACTGTCTGTCCGGGTGGTGAAGGCCCGCTACGGAACCAGCAAAAATCCCCCGCTCAAAAAGTTTGTGGAATACCGTGCAGAATGAAGAAAATCCCCCTCCAAATGGAGGGGGATTTCTTTACCGATAGGGGTTTGTTTTCCAACTGCTGTTGATGATGTTCCACAGGTCCGCTTTCTGCCCCGTGGTGAGGTCCTGCCGATCCAGGGCCGCTTTGGCTTCCGCCTGCGTAATACGCCCGTTGCCGTTGGTGTCCATGCCGGACTTGAGACTGGCATAGTCGTCCACCGTCAGCCCCAGGCCAACCGCAAGCTTGGTCTTTTCGTACCCGGTCCCGCTCATGATGCTGCTTCCGTACTTCTGATACAGGGCGATGTACTCGGCGGGGGACACGCCAATATCCTTCTGCGCAGTGGAGGCGTTTTTCTGCCAGCCGTCAAGCTGGTAGCTGCTTACCTCTGCTTTTGCAACGGCTCCGGCATAGGAATACAGGTCCGCAATATACGCAGCCTTCTCAGTGTCCCCCATGGACCGATACGCGGGCGTCTGCATGGCCTCTTGCACCAGCGTGTATCGCTCCGTTCCCAGCTTGCGGGCGTACTGCTCATACTCTTCCGCCGTCAGGTCCTTCCGCTCGCCGTCCACTTCGATGTACCGCTGTGCCGTTGCGGGGAATACGGCGGGATCACCGGTGGCATCCCGCACCGCCTGCAGCTCCGCCTCCACTGCATCCACTTCCACCCGGGATGTGTAGGCGGGGTTCAGGAAGTTGTTGGCGGCATTGGCCAGAAGGTCCCCGTTGCTTTCCGTGCGGCCCCATGCGTCGATGTAAGGGATCTGCTGATAGTCCAGGCCGGGGATCCGTGCGCTGGCCCTTCCGATGGCATACTGGACATCGGTGGGGATGGAGCTGTTCTTGTCGGTGTAGGTCATCATGCGCTCGCTCTCCCCGGTGCGCTCAATCTGGCCGCCCAGCGTGGGCACCGCTTGGGAAAAGTAGGACACGATGGCAGATGGGATCATGGCGGACAGCGGGGCTTCCTCGGCGTACTGCGCACTCTCGATCAGATCGTTGACGCTTTGCAGCATGGATAGCTCCAGCATGGGGTTTGCCGTCGCCTTGAGGGCGTTCCACACGCTTTCCGCGTCCAGGCCATTCTCGCCGGCGGCGCTCATCAGCTCCACGCCCATGAAGAAGGGAAGCGACTCCGGGGCCAGCCAGTCCAGGGTAATGGAGGTGCCGTCCGAAAGCTCCAGGGCATAGCCCTGATGCCCCAGCAGCTCCGCCCACTTGTCGTCCTTGTCATCCCCCTGCGCACCCGTGACCATGCCGGAGGCAAACATATATGCGCCCAGGGCCAGCAATCCGGATCCGGTCAACCCGGCAGCCGCCTCGTCAATGACTTCCCCGATGGACTTGTCCCCCGTCTTGACCTTTGCGGCACCGTCATAAATGCTCTTGGCCACACCAATGGGGCTGTACTCCGCCGCCCGTACCAGGATGTTGGCGGGGGTCCGCTTGAAGGGCAGGATTGCCTCACCAACCACGCCCAGGTCATTTGCAATTTTGACCACGCTGTCAGATACCTTGTTTCGGTCCTGATAGGTGGCTTTGAGCGCCTCTTTCCCGGCATAGTCCCGGGCACGGCTCAAAAGTCCGGGGTCCACAGTTCCGCTCTCCAGCTGGCTTGCCGTGACGCCGTTTGCCTTGAGATACCCGGCCAGGGAGTCCGCATAGGTGATGCGCTTGAAGATCGCGTCCTCAAACTCCAGGGCCGCACTGTTGCCCTTTCTGGCCGTCTCCAGTGCGCTGTTGGAGAACACCCGTCGCCGGTCGTTGATCTGACCTTTTGCGTCGTTGTACTTGCTGCCGCTCAATACGGACTTGGCGTTGGAATAGTCATTCCAGGCCGCCCGGTACAAAGCCGGAGACACGCCAAAGGCTTTGGTGCGTTCCAGCTGCACACCGGCAGACTCCAGTCCGCTTTCCATGGCGGCGGCCACCCCGTTTTTCACCATCCGCAGCGGCTGGAACCCGACGTTGCCGGCCAGGTTCCGAATGTGTGTCCGGGGATTGCCCAGCATGGCAAGGTAACGCCAGGCGTTCCACTTGTCCCGCCAGGTGGAGGGCACCTGGTCCGCCACCTTTTGATAAATCTCCTCCATGACAGCGTCCCGCCCTGCCTGGTCCGTCTGCTCCAGAAACTTGCTCACCAGTTCCTGTGGAATCTGCACGTCCGGTGCGGCCTTGTTTACTTTCTTCAGCACTCCGTTGAGATTGTCCACGGTCTTGCGAACCCCGTAAAGCTGATTTGTGGGAGACAGCTTGCGGAAAATGCTCATGGCCTGCAAAGCCTGGCCTGCATTGGTGCTGAGATTCTGGTAAAGGACCATCAGTTCCGCCACGGCGTCCCCGTCCTTGGCATTGGCGGCGTTGTTCAAAAGCTCCTGCCCCAGCGTCACAATGTCTTTTGAGGCTTTCCCGCCGGTCACGGCGCTGCGGAACTCCTCCATGGCCCCGTCAAAGCCCTTGTCGGCAATGGTCTTGTTGGCATTTACCACGGACTCCTCGTCGCTTCGCGCATCATAGGATAGCTTCCCGTCCGCCACCATTTGCTCGATCATCGGGACCACGTCGTCCGGGATGGCCTTTGCACCCATCACCGTAGAGGCGGACTTGCTGACGTTCCGTCGGTCGAAATCCTGCATAGGCACATCCACCGGCCGGACCGCATTGGCACCCTCGGGGTAAAACCGGGAGGACTGCGCCTGCAAATCCCCGTATGCAGTGTTCAGGCTTCCGGCATCGGCCGCACCGATGCCGTCCAGGCCGGAGCCGTATTCCGCCGCCAGGTTCCCAGCGATGGCGCTCTTTGCGTCAATGTACGCCTGGTTTGCGGAGACAAATCCCGTTCCGCTGCGGTATCCGTTGGAGAGCATATCGTCCAGCACGACTTCCACCCGCTTAGCGTCTGCATTGTTCTCGCTGCCCTTGTCCTGAATAATGTTGGTCAGCGCCGTTTCAATCCGGTCATAGCTCATGCCCTCGTCATCCAGCAAGCGGGCAATACGGTCCGTGGTGTTGCGCTTGGTCCTCCAGGAATAGGTCTGGCCATATTCCCCGGTGGCGCTTTGCACCTGACCGCCCCGCTCGGCCCCGTAGAGCTCCTGCAGCAGAGTTTGCGCCGCTTGTTTGTAGTAGGGCTGGATCTCCGGGTGATCATACTGGAAGGCGTTGACCTTCCGGCTGGACACTTGCTGCGCCGTCCGCTGGTCAATGTGCTCCGCGGGCTGGACTTGATATAGCTTTCCGCCGGCATCCACGCCAATGTCCCCGCGCTCCGCCAGTGCGTCAAACTGCTGGTTGGTGGCCGTCTGCTGGTCCACCCGGCGTCCACCCAAAATGGCATCCAGCAGGGGGTCAGAATTGACAGTTTCCGCCCCCTGTGCTATGATAGAATCAAGTGAAGGCACAGGCTCCAGCGTTTCGGACGTAGAGTTGGGGGCAGCTCCCGCAGCTGTATCCAGCTTGGAGGAAGTGCCTTCATTCTTTTTTGCGTAAAGGGTGTCTGTTGTTCCTATCATACCATCTCGCGTGCCGGGCCGCAATCTCTCTCCGGAATTGACAGTTTCCGCGCTCTGTGGTATAGTAGAATCAAAGCTGAGGGGACGCGTACCCTCAACCGGACTTGACGTCTCGGAGGATGCCGCAGGTGCTGGACCTGCCAAGCTACCCTCCGCAGGCGTCAAGTCTATTTTTACGACCTGATGCGTTCGGTAGTTGTTGGTGAATGGATATACTTCTACATCAAATTTTGCGATGTATGGCTGGCCGTTGATTCCAACCGGAGTTTCAAAATAGTCATACCGCACAACCGGTCTATCTTTCCCGCTGTGCTGCACATATTCTCCGCTGCCCACATATTCGCCGTTTTCCACTACCTGGGGCAGAATATCCAGCAGCGCCAGCTTCTCCGCCGTCAGGTTGGGATCGCTGATGACCTTGCCCGGAACATTGCTGTTGATATCCACGGTATACGGCTTACCCTCAAAGGTGACGCCGGATACCGGCACGTTTTTTTCCGGCTTGAATACCGCCTTGTAGGTGTCCTTCAGTGTGGCCTTGAAGCCTTTCCCCGGCATGGCCCCATCCAGCCCCCGGGCGCCGTCGATCCGGTTTTGTGCTGTTTGTACGCTGCTTTCGTCCACCGTGACGGAGGCGGCGCTTTTTTGTGTCTGCACGG
>ENA-ORUQ01002031-ORUQ01002031.1-human-gut-metagenome-genome-assembly--contig:-NODE-2031-length-17217-cov-7.585246_pt1 | contig 17217 bp, 15 predicted proteins | sample MGYA00242081_ERZ509211 | MGnify/ENA primary metagenome ERZ509211 (study PRJEB26280, sample SAMEA2338785) | human gut metagenome | biome: human gut; feature: human-associated habitat; material: faeces...
CACGATCCCGCAAGCAGCAGCTCATATAATACAATAGAAATGCTGTTTTGTCAAGTTTACACTTTGCCGCCGTGCAGCTCTGCGTACATCTTGGAGCGGCACTCAGCCACAGCAGGGGTCATATTGACGTAGTGCTTGTGGGGCATCTCGATGCGCAGCTCACTCTCCCAGGTCTCCTCGGTGAGCTGCTTGGCGATATAGGCCTTTTTCTCCGCAATGGAGGGCAGCTCGATGGCCAGCTCACCGTTCAGGATATGCGGCACCAGCAGCTGCCTGACGCGGGTGGGAACGATGGTGACGGTGCGCTCGATGGCATCGGAGTCGAGGTTGACCATCGTGACCGGCTTGCCTGCCTCGATGACCTCGCCGTCCATGGCGATGAGGTCGCACTGCGCCTGGCCGTTCTCATCGTAGAGACGCCACGGCATCTTCTTGCCGGGGATGATGGCCTTGCTGGCGGAGTCGGAGCACTTCATCTTGGGCTGATAGCTGCCGTCGGAACACTTGACCGCCACCAGCTTGTACACGCCGCCGAACACAGGGTCCGAGGCCGAGGTGATGAGGTTCTCGCCCACGCCGTAGGAGTCGAAGTGTGCGTGCTCGTACAGCTCCATGTTGGCGATCTTCTTCTCGTCCAGACCGTTGGAGGCCACCAGCTTGATGTAGGACTTCCCTGCTGCATCCAGTGCCTTGCGCAGGCGCTTGGAGCCGCGGGCCAGGTCGCCGGAATCGATGCGGGCGCTCTTGACGCGGCGGTTGGGGTTATCAGGATATTTCTCAATGAGGTAGTCGTCCAGCTTGATGAGGTTGGGCAGACCGCTCTCCATGATGTTGTAGGTATCCAGCAGCAGGCTGACGGAATCCGGGTAGGTATCGGCGAATGCCTTGAAGGCATCGAACTCGGTCGGGAAGAACTCGATGAAGCTGTGGGCCACAGTACCCACAGCCTTGACCTCAGAGCCGTACTTCATCTCGGCCAGACAGTTGGCCGTGCCGATGCAGCCGCCCAGAACGGCAGCATAAGCGCCGTCGTTGCCTGCGCTCTCGCCCTGTGCGCGGCGGGTGCCGAACTCCATGACGCTGCGGGGGGTGTGAGTGTTGAGGCCGGTGATGCGGGTGGCCTTGGTGGCGATGAGGCTGTGGAAGTTCATGGTCTGGAGCAGGTAGGTCTCGATGAGGATAGCGCCCACGAGGTCGCACTCGATGCGCACCATCTGCACATGGGGGTAGCAGACCGTGCCTTCGGGCAGAGCGTACATATCGCCCTTCCAGCGGTACGTGCGCAGATACTCGCAGAACTCCTCACTCATGCCCTTGGTGCGCAGCCAGTGGACATCCTGCTCATTGAAGTGGTAGTTCAGCAGGAAGCGGGTCAGCTTGCGCTGGCCGGCGCTGATGGAGTAGCCCTGGTTATCCGGGTTCTTGCGGAAGAACATATCAAACACAAGGGTCGTATCCTTAAAGCCGTTCAGAAACAGGCAGTTGGCCATAGTGAATTCGTAAAAATCAACGACCATTGCCGGATTGTCGTAGTCCTCATCCGGGATATACGGCACAACTTTGATTTCGCTCATGAAAAGTTTCCTCTCTTTTTCCGCGCACCCCTGCGGCGGGTGCAGCCAAACAAACTCTGCGCTGCCGCGCGTTTTGTCCTGTCATGACAGGATGTTTGTACCACTATAGCATCTTTGGCGGGCAGACGCAAGAGGTTTTGGTAAAAAATGACGGCAGAAAGAAAAAATGTTTTTTACGAAATCTTTACCAGCCACCTCCGGCAGTGCTCTTCTGTCCTCGGATAAATCACGGGCATCGATGCCGCCCGGATATGCAAAAACACCCGCAGCGCCTTTTCGTGCTGCGGGTGTTTTGATATTTCAGATTCAGCCGTTCATGATGCTGGGGGTAGCATTCTTCAGCACGACGTCGTGGCTGCCGCCCTCAACGATGGAGGTGGAGGAAACGACGGTCAGCTTGGCCTTCTGCTGCAGTTCGGGGATGGAGAGTGCGCCGCAGTTGCACATGGTGCTCTTGACCTTGTACAGGGTGGTCTGGACGCCGTCGGCCAGCGGACCGGCGTAAGGAACATAGCTGTCCACGCCTTCCTCGAAGCTCAGCTTGGTGGAGCCGCCGAGGTCGTAGCGCTGCCAGTTGCGGGCGCGGTTGGAGCCTTCGCCCCAATATTCCTTCATATACTGGCCATTGATGCGGACCTTGTTCGTGGGGCTCTCGTCGAAGCGGGCGAAGTAGCGGCCCAGCATGACGAAGTCAGCGCCCATAGCCAGTGCAAGGGTGATGTGGTAGTCGTGGACGATGCCGCCGTCGGAGCAGATAGGCACATAGATGCCGGTCTCCTTGAAGTACTCGTCACGGGCCTTGGCGACCTCGATGACGGCAGTAGCCTGACCACGGCCAATGCCCTTGGTCTCGCGGGTGATGCAGATAGAGCCGCCGCCGATGCCGATCTTCACGAAGTCAGCGCCAGCCTTTGCGAGGAAGCGGAAGCCCTCGGCATCCACGACATTACCTGCGCCCACCTTCACGGTGTCGCCGTAGTGCTCACGGATCCAGCCGATGGTGCGGCTCTGCCACTCGGAGTAGCCCTCGGAGGAGTCGATGCAGAGGACGTCCACACCGGCCTCGACCAGTGCGGGCACGCGCTCGGCATAATCGCGGGTGTTGATGCCAGCGCCGACCACATAGCTCTTGTTGGCATCCAGCAGCTCGTTGGCGTTCTTCTTGTGGGAATCGTAGTCCTTGCGGAAGACCATATACACCAGGTTTCCCTCAGCGTCCACCAGCGGCAGGGTGTTGATCTTGTTATCCCAGATGATGTTGTTGCAGTCGTGCAGAGAGGTGTTCTCCGGAGCAGTGACCAGCTTCTCGATGGGGGTCATGAACGTGGTGACGGAGGCGTCATCGGGGGTGTGGTTGACGCGGTAATCACGAGAAGCCACAATGCCCAGCAGCTTGCCGTTGGGGGTGCCGTCGGCGGTGATGGCGATGGTGGAGTGGCCGGTGCGGGCTTTCAGCTCCAGCACGTCGTGCAGGGTGGCAGTGGGAGCCAGGTTGGAGTCGGAGACGACATAACCGGCCTTGTAGCTCTTGACACGGCGGACCATGGCAGCCTCGTTCTCAATGCTCTGAGAGCCGTAAATAAACGAAACACCGCCCTGGCGTGCCAGTGCAATGGCCAGCTTATCGCCGGAGACAGACTGCATGATGGCGCTGATCATGGGGATATTCATTTCCAGCGGGCACTTCTCCTCGCCCTTGCGGTACTTGACCAGCGGGGTCTTCAGGCTGACAGCCGTAGGAACATTTTCTGCGGAGGAATAGCCCGGCACCAGCAGGTACTCGCCAAAGGTGCGGGAAGGTTCTTCGTAAAAATAAGCCATATTCTAAATCTCCTTTTTCTCTCATTGCAGCCCGTCAGGACAACAAATCCTTTTCACTTACAAAGCTTGTAACATGCTCAAAATGATTGTCTATATCATATCACAAAAGCCCGGCAAATACAAAACAAACTTTATAAAACCAAGCCAGAGAAAAACAGACATTTTGTATAGAGAATTTGCCGCAAAGTCACACTTTATTTTGGAAATGCTGGCCGATCTCTTAAATTCAGGGTGCAAAAAAGCTCATCCCTGTTTCAGGATGAGCTTTTTTGCACACGAAGCGAGATACCGCCTGTGCGGTGCGGGGGACTGTCAGCTGTGAAGGAGAACAGCCGGAGGAGGAAGCGCCCGACACCCGGTATCTCTTTAAAAACAAGAAGAAAAAGATTTCATGAACCAGAAAGGCGTCGCATTCCTTTCTGTAACTATATTGTAACTCTTTGCGTCGAATTTTGCAAGAGCTTTTTGTAATTTTTCTGTAATTTCTTTTTTATTTTTTGTAATCAGTTCCGGTTCATGCTTCCGGTGCCTCAAATTCCAGGTAGCACTCAAAAGCGGCGTGCTCTTCCCTGCGGCCCACCACATACCAGCCCTGCTCCACCGGGGCATAAAAGACCGCCATCTTCTCCCCCATCGGCACCTCGCGGTGATACTTGATGGAGAAAAATTTCAGCTCCCGCGTCCGCCACACTTCCAGCGGGATGGCGTCGCAGGCAATGTCCAGATAGAGCGCGTTGTTGATGTGGCCGTTCAGATCGCACAGGGAGTAACGGGCTACCCACTCCCCCGCGGGCTGCAAGTCCTTGCTCTTGTGCACCAGCTGAGGCAGCTCCTCGGGCAGCTCTTCGTTCTGGAAGCCCTCAATCTCCCAGCCGGGGGCTCGCTGGATGCGCTCAGTGTCCGTATCCACCAGCATCCAGCGGCAATCCACCAGCGCCAGACGGTTTTCCTCCGTGTCGGTCAGGATGGTCAGGCGCTTCATGGAACCTTTTTTGAACACCTCACAGGCCGTGGTCAGGGTGAATTTTTCCGCCCGCATGGGACGCCGGGTGATCTGCACCGCCGTTTTTGCCACCAGAAAGGCACTGTGATGCTCCGTGAAGAACTGGCGGTCCATGCCGTAAGCCCGGGCATGGTCGGCGGAGACCTGCTCCACATACCGCAGCAGGGCGCTGGGCTTGAGCTGGCGGCGAAAATCGCTGTCACCATCCAGCGCGGTCATCGTCTCTGAATATTCTCTGCGTTCCATTGGTCTTCCTTTCTCTTTGCAAAACCCGAAAACAGGCTGCGCTTTTTGCAGCGCAGCCTGTAAAAATAGGGGTCTTTGAATCAGTACATGTTGCGGCTGCGGCGGCGGACCTTGCGCCAGATATTGAAGCAGGCCAGTGCCACCATCGCCGTGAGCAGCAGCAGGAACAGATAGCCGCTGCCGCCCTCGTTATAGCTCTTCATCTCGCTCCACTTGACGTCCAGCTCATTGTTGACTTCGTCACTGAGGGCGGTGAAGACTTTCTCCTTGGCCTCGACCTCTTCCGGCGGGAACGCGATCTCGCTGTCCGCCAGATCTTCGTCCAGGATCTCGCGCACGGACTCCATAGGGGTAGTATACCCAATATACTCCGCGTTTGCCTTGCCAATATCCGGTTCGCACATGAAGTTGATGAACATTTCAGCCGCTTCCTCGTGCTCGCTGGTCGCGGGGATGCACATGCTGTCCACGGAAAGCACGCTGCCCTCCTCCGGGAAGACCCAGGCCAGATCCGGGTTGTCGTCGATCATGGTGATGGCGTCGCCGGAGTAATAGACACCGATGGCCGCCTCGCCGCCGATCATCTTATCAAAGATCTCGTCCATGACGTAGGCCTGCACCAGGGGCTTCTGAGCCTTGAGTTCTTCCACCACTTCATCCACTTCTTCGGTGGAGTCCGGGTTGATGCTCTTACCTGCTTTGAACGCGGCAATGGCATAGGCATCGCGGCTATTGTTGAACATCAGGATATTGCCCGCATACTGGGGGTCCCACAGGTCGGCCCAGCTGGTGGGGGCTTTGTCCACCATGGTGGTGTTGTAGATGATGCCCGTGGTGCAGAGCATGTAGGGTACGGTGTAGGCGTTTTCCGGGTCGTAATCCGCGTTGCGGTACTCCTCGTCGATATTCTGGAAATTGGGGATGTTGTCGTAATTAAGGGGCATCAGCATCCCCTCCGCGATCATCTTGGCCGCCATATAGTCCGAGGGCACGATAACGTCATAATTGGCCGCGCCGGATTTCAGCTTGGCATACATCGACTCGTTGGAATCGAACGTGGTGTAATTGACCTTGATGCCCGTCAGCTTTTCAAAATCAGACACCACATCCTCGCTGTCGTCCGAACCATTGGAGATATACTCACCCCAGTTGTAGACGTTCAGGGTCATGTTCTGGCCCTTGAAGCGGGTCCAGTCGTAATCATCGGAGACGGAAACGTCCTCTGTCACCTCAATGGAACCAGCCGCCATGGCCGGCGCCGCCATGCTGAGGGTCAGGGCAGCCGTCAGGGCCAGTACGCTCAGGCGTTTCAGCAGTTTCATACGGCGTCACCTCCTCTCAGCGCTCTCTGATCCTTGCGATACTCACGGCTCTCCATGGCGTTGGAGATGAGGATGATGCTCAGGATGACCACAAACATGATGGTGGACAGCGCATAGATCTCCGGGCTGACCTTTTTACGGGTCATGGAGTAGATGGCAATGGGCAGGGTCTCCACGGTGCCGCAGTTGAAGTAGGAGATCATGAAGTCATCAATGGAATAGGTCAGGCAGATGAGGAACGCCGACAGGATCGCCGGGCTGATCTCGGGCAGGATGACCTTGAAGAATGCCTGCTTTGGGTCGCAGCCCAGATCCAGCGCTGCCTCATACAGCCGGAGATCCAGCTGCTTGAGCTTGGGCGTCACGTTGAAGATGACGTACGGCACGTTGAACGCAATGTGCGCGATGAGCAGCGTGGGCAGGCCCATGATGGTATCGGGCAGGAAGTCCACCCCTTCGGTAAAGCGCTGGTATGCCACAAACAGCAGCATGAGCGAGATGCCGGTGATGATCTCCGGGTTGACCACCGGGATATAGGTGATGTTCGTCACCACCAGGCGGCTTTTGCGGCCCATGGAGGCAATGCCCAGAGAGGCTGCCGTGCCCAGCACCGTGGCGATGACCGCCGAGATCAGGGCCACCTCAATGGACACCCAGAGGGCGTGCAGGATGGCGGAGTTATGGAACAGACTGGCGTACCATTTAAAGGTAAAGCCCGTAAACAGCGCGTAGCCCTTGCTCTGGTTGAAGCTGAACACAATCATATAGGCGATGGGCAGATACATGAAGCAGAAGAACAGGATGACGTAGGCGCGCTGCATCAGACGCAGATGTTTCGTTTTCATCAGGACACACCCTCCATCTCATCCTCGTCAAAGCTCGAGGTAAAGCTCATGCAGAGCAGGACAATGATCATCAGCACCAGGCTCATGGCCGAGCCGACGTTGAGGTTGTAGCTGTTGCCCAGGAACTGCATCTCGATCAGGTCGCCGATGAGCAGGTTGGAGCCGCCGCCCAGCATCCGGCTGATGACGAATGTGGACACCGCCGGGACAAACACCATGGTGATGCCCGTGCTGATGCCGGGCACGCTCATGGGGATGAGCACCCGCACAAGGGTCTTGGTGGTGGAAGCGCCCAGGTCCTGGGCCGCCTCCACCAGGCTCTGGTCGATCTTGGTCATGCTGGTATACAGCGGCAGGATCATATAGGGCACATAGTTGTACACCATGCCCAGCACCACCGCGCCGGAGGTATTCAGCATGGTATAGGGTCCCAGGCCAAACAGGCCCAGCACCGCGTTGACGGGGCCATTGACACTCAGCAGGCCCATCCAGGCATAGGTACGGAGCAGGAAGTTCATCCACATAGGCAGCATGACCAGCATCAGCATGATGTGCTGCTTGTTCACCCGCAGGCGGGAGAGGAAGTAGCCCACCGGGAACGCAATGACCAGGCAGATGACCGTAGCGATCAGAGCCAGCAGCAGGCTGCGGGCAAACACCGAGCTGTAGCCGCTGATGGACACCAGATTGTCCAGCGTAAAATGGCCCTCGCTGTCCGTCAGGGCGTAGTACCCCACGATGAACAGCGGCACCACGGTAAACAGTGTCATCCATACAAAGTACGGGTACGCCAGCTTTTTATCGTAAATCTTCATCATGGCCGCATCACCCCTCGGACCGTGCCATGATGTGGATCTCGTTGGGGCCGATCCGCATCCCGATGGTCTCGCCCGGCGTGCAGGCACGGGTGGAGTGGATGAGCCACTCGCGGCCCTCGCAGTCCACATGCATTTCAAAGTGGACGCCCTTGAAGATCACATCGTTGACCACACCGGTCAGCTGGCCCTCCATCGGGGAGACCACCTCGATATCCTCCGGGCGCACGACCACCTGCACGCTCTGTTCCCGGGCAAAGCCGCGGTCCACGCAGGGGAAATCCACACCCGAGAACGAGACGAGGAAATCCTTGTGCATCACGCCGTCCACAATGTTGGAGTCACCGATGAAGTCCGCCACAAAGGCGTTCTTGGGCTCGTTGTAAATATCCTCCGGGGTGCCGATCTGCTGCACCTTGCCGCCGTTCATGACCACGACGGTATCCGACATGGTCAGGGCCTCTTCCTGGTCGTGAGTGACATAGATAAAGGTAATGTTCATCTCGCGCTGCAAACGCTTCAGCTCCAGCTGCATCTCTTTGCGCAGCTTGAGGTCCAGCGCGCCCAGAGGCTCGTCCAGCAGCAGGATCTCCGGCTCGTTGACCAGACTGCGGGCGATGGCCACGCGCTGCTGCTGGCCGCCGGACATCTGGCTGATGCTGCGGCGCTCAAAGCCTTTCAGGCCCACGACCTCCAGCATATCACGCACCTTGCGGCGGATGGTCTCTTCGTCCATCTTTTTCAGCCGCAGGCCAAAGGCCACATTCTCAAACACGTTCAGGTGCGGGAAAAGGGCGTATTTCTGGAACACCGTGTTCACCGGGCGCTTGTAGGGCGGCACGCCCGTGATGTCCTCGCCTTTGAGCAGGACCTGGCCCGCATTGGGCTCCAGAAAACCTGCAATGAGGCGCAGGGTGGTGGTTTTGCCGCAGCCGGAAGAGCCCAGCAGCGTCACAAACTCTTTGTCATGGATGTCGAGGTTCAGCCCATCCAGAATGCGCTGACCATCAAATTCCACCACGATGTCTCGCAGTGAAACGATCACCGAGTTGTCCATAATTCCATTATCCTCCTTAAACTCAGATACGAAAAAAGACAGGGTATTGACCCCATCCCTCGTACCAGGGTGACCCAGCCCCGCACAACATCCATGACAACCGTAATATTGCGCAGTTATTCTGCCCTGTCCCGTCTATCTTAATCAATCCTTGCCAAAATGTCAATCACTCTGCCGATGTTTGCCGAAACTTTACATCCCGCAGCAAAAAAACATGCGCCGCACCGGAATTTTGGTGTGGCGCACGCTGCGTGATTTTATTCAGATTTCAATGTGTTTTCCGGCAGCAGAAGCGCCTGCACCGTGCTCTGGTCCACGGTATAGAGGGAACCATCCCCCTCCACCATCAGGTAATAGCCGTCCATGCCGCTGGCGTAGCGCAGGGTGACGGTCTTTTCCGCCGTGGTCACCTGCACGGTCACCAGCGGGGTGTCAAACCCGACCGTGGCCAGGTCGGCACCATCCGCAGGGGTGATCTGCCCGCTGACATAACTGCTGAGCGCCGTGAGGATGGCATCCGTTTTGTCCGTGTCGAGGTCTGCCGTGGGGTCATTTTCCAGCCGCCAGACCGTCTGATAGGCGGTGCTGTCCGAGGCCGCCTCGCTTGTGCCGCTGCCTGCACTCTCCACCGGCTCCGACATGGCTTTCAGGGAGACCGTCTCGCCATCGGCCAGCGTATAGGAGACTGCCTCGATGGCCGAGCTGGTGAGCCCCGCCGGGCTGAACGCGCCAAAAAGGGCAGCTTTGTCTTTCAAAAAGCAGTTCAGCTTGGAGGACGCCACCGTATACACAGCGCTCTCCCCTGCCTTTTGCAGGTAGACATCCCCCGTGACGGCATTCCGGGCTCCGAATACCAGTGTTTCCTCGCCGCTGTCCGTGGTGATGGTCACGGTGGCCTGCGGAGCGGAGAAGCCGTAGTCCTCCCCGGCTGCTTCCTGCAACTCACGCTTGGCGTTCAGCGCCGAAACGGCGGTCAGCATGGCGTTGCAGGAGGATTCATCCAGATGGTAGTCCGGGTCTTCCGCCAGAGACCAGCTTCCGTCGGCATACGCCAGCGTCAGGGTTCCGCTCCACGCTTCCATTTGGATCTTCCGGACTGTATCCGACGGGATGGCCAGCACCGGGATGCTGCCGTCGGCAGCTTCACTGGCAGCCTGTTCGGCTTTCCGGTTGGATGCCGTCAGCACGGCCAGCGCGATGCCCGCCAGCACCACAAGGCCCAGCAACAGCAGAAAAGCGGCGGTTTCCGGTTTCTTTTTCAGGTACTGCATCTGCTCTGCCCCCCTTACTTGCGGCGGCGCAGCAGGACCACAACGGCACCTGCCGCCAGCACCACAGCGGGCAGAACGATCACAAAGGTCAGGCCAAGCGCCACAGAGGTGGAGTTGGACACTTCCAGCGGGGCTGCCTCCAGTGCCTTGGATTCGATGAGGGTCGTGCTCTCCTCAAAGGCCAGCGTGGTGGCGCAGGCCTGCAGGAATGTCACGTTGCCGGGCAGCACTTGATAGATGCCCTCGTTATCCATATTGCCGCAGTCGATCCAGATGACTTCCGCTTCGGTGTTCTCATTGCGGGCGTAGGCCGCCAGCGTGAACGGGCCGTCCGGGTCGCCGTCCTCCTGCGTAAGGGTCGTCATCTCATAGCCCGCCGTCTTGCTGTAGGACTCAGCGGAGGTGGTCAGCAGGGCTTCCGAGATCACGTCTTCTGTCTCGGTCAGAGCGATACCCTGGGCCATCTGAAGCAGAACACCGCGGTTTTTGTCCACGTTGTCCAGCACGCCGCTCTCCACCGCAGAGGCGTAATCCGGCAGCAGATAGGTGGGGTAGCCGTTCATAGAATGACTGCTGTCCCCCTCCACCACCAGACCCTCCGTGCGGGAAAGGCCAAACTCTGCCAGCAGGGCATCCAGATTGGGGGTGCGGTTGTAGCTGTCCGTGGTGATCAGCAGTTTGCCGCCCCGGCTCAGGTAGCCGCGCAGGTCGCTCATCTCGTCCACCAGTGCCCCGGCGGAAGCAAAATCCTGCACGGGGTTGTTGATGACGAGCAGGTCACAGTCTTCCGGGATGCTGTCCGAGAGCATATCCAGCCCGGTGAGAGTCAGGTTCTGGTTTTCCAGTGCACTGGTCAGGGTATCCGTCAGCGTCTGCTCCCCGTGGTTGGTGGTGTAGTAGGCGTGATGTTCTTCCCCGCTGGTCAGGCGGTAGATGGCCGAGGTGATCTTGTTTTCCCCGTCAAAGGTCACGCTGGAACTACCTGTGAGGGAATAGTTGCTGTAGTCTTCTTCGTAGAGGTCCGCGGCATCCAGCACCGTGCTGTTTTCGCCGCAGACCAGAATGAGGCTTCCATTGGTCACATCTGTGGCCCCATATTGGGTGGCAAAGGTCGGGTAGAGGGCCGGGTCTTTCAGCTCCCAACTCAGGTGACTGCTCTCCGCCGCGTAGTGATCCAGCAGCTTGGAGATAATGACATCCTCGTTGCCCGTCTCCGCCAGATAATAAATTTTAACGTCCTGGGTCAGATTTTTGACCACCTCAATGGAGTTGTCGCTCAGGGTGTAGAGCCCCGCCTCCGAGAGGTCCCACTCCGTATACCGGGACGGGATGGCCCGGACGATGAGGTTGAGCAGAATGACCAGCACCAACACCAGCGCCGTGACCGCTGCGGAATAGACTCCGCTGCGGAAGATTTTACTGGCTGCTTCGCTTTTCTTCCGCTTGTTCCAATTCAATTTCATACCGTTTTCCTCCTCTCAGTTCCAGCGGCGCTTCTCGATGCTCTGCGCCGTAAAGAACAGGAACAGCCCCGTCACCGAGAGGTAATACACCAGCGTCGGGAGAGAAAAACTGTTGTTGACGAATTCTTCAAAGGGGGTAAACAGGCACAGCGCGCTCAGCACCGTACTGAACGCGCTGGTTAGCCAGGCGCTCTTTAAGAGGAAGAGGCCGGACAGCCCCATGCAGAGGGCCGCGAACAGCAGACATCCCAGGGTAAAGCTCCGGGTGCGCAGCCCCACCAGCACGGAGGCTGCTCCCGCCAGCCCGGTAAAAACCGCCAGCGCCACGGCACTGCCCGCGTTGAACATGGTGCGCAGGCTGGGCATCATGTAGGCCAGCAGCAGCACTGCCACGCCCATAACGGCGGCAATGATCTGGTTCTCCGTCAGACCGGAGAGGAATTCCCCGATGGCGATGGCCGCACAGCCCAGCAGAAAATAGCATAAAAGGCCCGCGAAGTTGGCCGCCAGTGCCGTGGTGGTGCTGCCCAGCCCCCAGAGAATCAAAATCATGACAGCATCCACGAGGCAGGGAATCGCAAAAATGACCGCCATGGCAAAAAATTTGCCCAGCACGATGCCCCATACCGACACCGGGCTGGTAAGAAGAAGCTGATCCGTGCGGCTGCGGCGCTCCTCGGCCAGCGAGCGCATGGTGAGCACCGGGATATAGAGCAGCAGGATAAAAATGGTGCGGTGGAGCGTGTAGTAGCTGAAATCCGTCATGCCATAGCCCAGATCCAGCGCCAGAAAGTAAAGCCCAGAGGTTGCCAGCAGAAAGGCCGTGAGCACATAGCCCATCATGCCATGGAAATAGCTTTTCAGCTCCCGTTTAAAAATCGCTGTCATGGGGTTCCTCCTCTTCTTCCGGGTCGGTCTGTGCCCCGGTCAGGGCCAGGAAGACTTCTTCCAGGCTTCTGCCGTCCGCGGTCAGCTCCTGCAGGGTGCCGGAGGCCGCCAGTTTGCCTTTGGAAAGGATGAGCACCTGCTGACAGACCGCCTGCACCTCGCTGAGGATATGGCTGGACAAAATGACGGTGTGGGCCTTGCCCAGCTCCCGGATGAGTTTGCGCATTTCGATCACCTGCGCCGGGTCCAAGCCCACGGTCGGCTCGTCCAGAATGATGATCTTTGGGCTGCCCAGCAGAGCCTGCGCAATGCCCACCCGCTGTTTATAGCCCTTGGACAGGCTGCGGATGAGCCGGGGCAGCACTTTTTCCAGCCCCGTCCGCCGGGCGGCACGGAGCACCTGCTCCTTGCGCTGGGCACGAGGGACTTTTTTGAGCTCTGCCGCAAAGTTCAGGTACTCCCCCACCGTCATTTCCGGGTAGAGGGGCGGCTGCTCCGGCAGATAGCCCACGCAGGCCTTGGCCTCGTCGGCCTCCTCCGGCAGCGGGTGCCCCGCCACTGTTACCTGCCCGCTGGTAGCCGAGAGATACCCGGTGAGGATATTCATAATGGTAGACTTGCCCGCGCCGTTGGGCCCGAGCAGACCGTAGATCTGGCCGTCCTCCACCGTGAACGAGACATCGTCCACCGCCAGATGACCGCCGTATTTTTTGGTGAGATGGGATACTTCGATCACAGAATAACGCTCCTTATCTCAGCATCTTGTGCTTTATTGTTGGTATATTCTAGGATATAAATGTGTTCAAAATAAGGCAAAGAAGTGTAAACTCCGCAAGACGCCCCATTGCGGCAGAAAACGACGCCTGCACAAAACAAAAAGCGCCGCTCCCCGCAGGGAACGACGCTGAGAAAAGACCAGTAATTACTTACGGCCGAAGCGCTTGTTGAAGCGCTCAACACGTCCGCCAGTGTCAACCAGCTTCTGCTTACCAGTGTAGAAGGGATGGCACTTAGAGCAAACTTCGACGTGGATCTCGGGCTTGGTGGAACGAGTCTTGATGACGTTGCCGCATGCGCAGGTGATGGTGCAGTCAACGTAGTTCGGATGGATACCCTGTTTCATTCTTTTCACCTCATTTCTGGTTCTGACTTATTGGGGCCATATTATAAATGTATGTGCCCATCACAACCTTCAATATCGGCTACCCCGTCGAGCGGCCTTGGAAACGATTGCCTTAATATTATAGCACGGATTTTGAGAATTGCAAGAGGGAAATTTTGATTTTTTAGGTTAGATTCTTCATAGCGTAGTCTATCGCGTCTTTTTCATAGCCTTCAAATTCAAGCTGTTCGCGAACTCGTGATTTAGACAAATCCTGATTATGATAGTACCGTTCTGCCTTTGAAAGCGCGTTTCTATGTTCTTGCGGTATTTCATTCGTCTCACTCGATTTAGAAGAACTAGAACCATGCTTAGGCGAACTTGCGCTAGGAACATACCCTTTATAAATTACATCTTTATTCTTATACACGCTTTTATCAAATGTGTACACCTTATAGCAGTCCTCTCCTGAGTAGATGTTTCCCAACGATACCCGTTCCTTACATACTTTTATCCCAGAACCAACAGAATTTTCTATTTCTTGATAGGTTTGTAGCATTTTGCTCGGTTTAAGTTCTCCCCAGTTTGAACAAGTCACATCAGCATAATACCAGTGCTTCCGTCCGTCATTGCTTATTCTTCTTAAATCAACTGTCACGTCATTTAACCCATAAGCTTCTACTATGCTGGTAATCGAATTTGCAGCATTACGAACTTGTATTTGCCTGTTAATATACCATCCCAGACAGCCACCTAGAAAAATTGCAACCACTGCCGTCACAAAGATAGTTTTCTTGGTGATTGAGTTCTTGAACCGCCTTAGCCGTTTTGGGAAACTCCTTTTGATGTCTACTTTGGAAATGACTCCCATTTCTGAAAGTGCTGCTTTTAATGCAGTCTCATCTTTCCCGTCTACCAAATAAACGCACTGCTCTTTTATGTTGCTTTCTGCTGTGGTGATTATTAACGCTGCTTTTCCTCCCTTTCGTGTTACCTTTATATTTTTGATAGCAGTGTAAAAAATAAACTTCCCAGTCCCATCAATAATGCCATCTGCAATAAGGGTAAAGTCCGGTGAGCCGCCCGTCCCTGTAAAGTGGTACTCCATTGTACAATCCTCCTCGTTTGGGCTTCTTTATTTCATTATATCATTTTATGTTTAATTGTAAACATAATTATAACATTTCTTTCTATCATTCTGTGCATCATAATAGAGTCAGGGTGATAATTATGGACGAGCTCAAGATAACAAAACGCACTGAACCGGTTATGTTCACGATTCGGGTTGACAAATCCATCGTTGATTTTTACGACGATTTGGCGCAGAAAACGAATCGCTCCCGCAACGAGCTGATTGGCCTTGCATTGGAGTATGCAAAAGACAAAATCAAAATTGAACCATGACCAGATGATTTTAAAATATCATAAAAATCAAAAACCAGCCTAGCAGTTTCACCTGTTAAGCTGGTTTATTATTTTATCTTGACAATTTCTGGGACAAGAATTATACTGTATCTACCATAAATCGACTTAGGTTCTACCTTTCTCTAAGTAGTATCTCATACTACGAAACGGACGACATTTGTCGTCATTGCTTCCAGCATACATAGGGCGAGTTCCAGTGCATGTTGCTTTTGCAATATGCAACGGGGGATTTAATTATCCCTATGAGAAAGGAGGCTTGAGTATGATTTGTGTTATTCTTAACAGTTCGATTATTGCTGTTAACCTTACCGCCGCTGTGCTGACGATTTGGGACCACTTTAAACGCTCTTAAGGAGAAAAACGGCCATGCTGTGAAAGCAGCTATGGCCGTTTTGTATTTTACCCTACTCTCTGCCGCTTATCCAGCCGCATCTTGTCCGCAATCATCGCAATGAACTCGCTGTTCGTGGGTTTGCCTCTCAGGTTATGAATCGTATACCCGAAATAGCTGTTCAGGGTATCCACATCACCCCGGTCCCACGCCACCTCGATGGCATGGCGGATGGCGCGCTCCACCCGGCTGGCGGTGGTGCCGTTTTTCTTGGCGATTTCCGGGTACAGGCGCTTGGTCACGGCATTGATGTAATCCGGTTCATCCATCGTCAGGAGGATGGCGTCCCGCAGGAATTGGTAGCCCTTGATGTGGGCAGGGACACCGATCTGGTGCAAAATCTCGGTAACGGTCAGCTCGTCGCTGTCCACGCTGGTCTGCACCAGAACGCGCTTCTCGTGGCCAAGGGCCACCTTGAGAACCCGGCTGGCCAGAACATTTTCGTCAAACGGCTTGACGAAATAGTACGCGAAGCCCTCATCCAGCAGTTCCTGCACCATTTCTTCACTCTGGAACGCACCTGTCACAAAAAACGCGGTGTGGCGCTCCCCGGCGGCATTGTACTTCTGTTTGACGGCCAACGCGTCCAGCCCCGGCATAAATGCATCCAGCAGGACCACTTGCGGCCGCACGGAGAGCATTTTCTGCAGGACTTTCAGCCCGTCTTTCTCCACGACCGTCACCTCGACGCCTTTGAGCTCCAGCGCCTCGCGGCAGGCTGCCGTGACTTCTGCACTGGTATCCGACATCAAAAATTTCACTTTATCCATCGTACTTTCCTCCAATGTGTGCTTCAATCTGTGCAGTTCCCTTAACGATTTATATTTTACCATATTATTCCATTCTTTTCAATGGTTATTTTTGACATATTTAGGAAAGTAATGTCGTTTTGGATTTATTTATTTTGCTATAAATTCCCAGATTTTACTCGGTTACCCGTTCTGCCTGTTCCAGCATGGTCTGCGCAAAGATGCCGTACCCCCGGGTGGGGTCGTTGACCAGCACATGGGTGACTGCCCCCACCAGGCGGCCGTTCTGCACGATGGGGCTCCCGCTCATCCCCTGCACGATACCGCCCGTCTGGGCCAGCAGTTCCCGGTCCACCACCCGGAGGACCATGTTGCGGCGGGGGTCCGCATCGCTGATCTTCTCAATTTTGACCCGGTAAGCCTGGGGCGTCTCGCCGGAGGTGGTCGTCCAGATCTCAGCGTCCCCAGCCTCCACCTCCTGCGCAAAGGCCACCTCCATCTTTTGGCCTGCAAACTGGGCGCGGGTGCTACCGTAGACGCCGTTTTCCCCATTGATCCGGATGGTGCCGATGGCGTGGGCACTCAGGAAGCGGCCTTTCAGCTCTCCGGGACTGCCTGCCGTCCCCTTGCTGCATCCGGTGATCTGGCAGGGAACGATCTCGCCGCTGCGCAGGGCGATGCTCTCCCCGGTATCGCTGTCACTGATGGGATGGCCCAACCCTGCGAACACGCCCTTTTCCTCGTCGGCAAAGGTCAGGGTCCCCACCCCTGCCGAGGAATCCCGCACCCACATCCCGGCCCGCCACTGGCCTGCCGTGGCGTCCCAGGCAGGGGTCAGGGTGGTTTGCAGCTGTTCCCCGCCGCGGATATAGATGACCTCCACTTCCGCTCCCTGCGCCGCGTCCAGCGCAGCTTTCACGGCGTCATTGTTTTTTGTGGCTGTTTCTCCGATGCAGACCACCCGATCTCCCAGGTGCAGGCCCGCCGCCTTGGCGGGGTTGGCGGTGCCGCCATCTGCCCGGTCCACATCGGAAAAGCCCACGATGAGCGCCCCCTCGGAGAACATCTTGACCCCAAAGGGCGTCCCGCAGACGGTTACGCTGGGGCGTGTTGTCACCACCGTGCGGATGGTCTTGACGGGCAGCCAGCCGCCCAGGGCCAGCGTGGTCTGGTAACTGCCCACCGCGCGGGTGCTGACAACATTCTGGCTCCCGTGCAGGCGCAGCGGCTCCACCCAGCCAAACC
>ENA-ORUQ01002033-ORUQ01002033.1-human-gut-metagenome-genome-assembly--contig:-NODE-2033-length-17212-cov-13.919508_pt1 | contig 17212 bp, 10 predicted proteins | sample MGYA00242081_ERZ509211 | MGnify/ENA primary metagenome ERZ509211 (study PRJEB26280, sample SAMEA2338785) | human gut metagenome | biome: human gut; feature: human-associated habitat; material: faeces...
GAAGAGCACGCGGCGGTCGGTGCGTTCGAAGTTCGCGCCGTCATGCACGCGCTCGGCCGGGGTGGCGTTCGCGTCGTCGGTGCGCATGATCTTGATCTGGATGTAATAGGCATAGAAGCGGTAGGCGATGGCGTAGGAGCTCAGCGCCACGACCAGGAACCAGATGGCGGAGATCCGCTCACCGCGCGAGACGGCCAGAATCGCCCATCCGCAGGCACATACGATGGCGATGGCGGCCCACAGCAGGGCCTTCTTCCATGTCCATACCATTTTGGGACGCACGCCTACGGGCAGTCCCTTCGAATTGCGAATCACACGTTCGGCTTCGTCCGGCGTGTAATCGTCCTTGAATTCCAACTTGCCAGGTGCCGGGGCCTGGGCTGCGGCGGTGGTCATAATAACCCTCTGTTCCTCTTCAATAACCTTTGCGGGAAAGGTTCTCTTCATTGCGACCCTTTTGGGGTATCTCTCGTCTGCTTATGGCACTGGTTGGAAGCGTAGCCACGGCATGTCGCGCCTCAGGAAAATGTCCCAATATGTGAGCTTGGCCACATGTTCACGGACTGCGTTTCATGCCGATTACCCGGGATTCGCACCGCGATGTGCGAAAATGGACACGGTGTCAATCAGGAGGTGCACAGTGGTTGTAAGCATGGATTCGAGCCGCACAATGCCCGATTGGGTGAAGTACGGGGTGTTCTGGCACGTGTATCCGCTGGGCTTCTGCGGTGCCGATATCAGGCCCGCCGGCCCGCGCCAGTTCCATGGCCGCGGCCTTGACGCGATAATTCCCTGGCTGGAGTACGTGCGCGATCTAGGCGCGTCCGGCCTGCTGCTGGGTCCGGTGTTCGAGTCGGCGACGCATGGATACGACACGCTCGACCATATGCATATCGATGTGCGATTGGGCGGGGATGCCGCGTTCGATCAGCTTGTCGCGGCCTGCCGGGACATGGGATTGCAGGTGATGCTGGATGGCGTGTTCAATCACGTGAGCCGCAATCATCCGGCCGTTCAGGCGGCGCTTGACGAGACCGCCGGACGCTTGAATCCGGCCGACAACCCGTGGCATGGTCTGGTCCGCGCGCATGTCGGTGATAATGACGAACCCGCTTTGGATGTGTTCGAGGGGCACGGGGATCTGGTGGCGCTGGACCATTCGGCTGACGAGACCGTTGACTATGTGGTCCATGTGATGAGCCATTGGCTGGATCGCGGAGCCGCCGGCTGGCGCCTCGACGCCGCGTATGCCGTGCCGAGCCCGTTCTGGGCGCGCGTGTTGCCGCAGGTCAAAGCCGCACACCCGTATTCGTGGATTTTCGGTGAGGTGATCCATGGCGATTACCCGCGCATCATCGAGGAATCCACGATGGATTCGATCACGCAATACGAGCTATGGAAGTCGATCCAGCATGCGCTGGAGACGGAGAACTTCTTCGAGCTGGATTGGAACTTGAAGCGGCACAACGCGTTCCTGAATTCCTTCGTGCCGCAGACGTTCATCGGCAACCATGACGTGACGCGTATCGCATCGCAGATTGGCCCGGCCAAGGCGGCGTTGGCATTGGCGGTGCTCATGACGGTCGGTGGCGTGCCAAGCATCTATTACGGCGACGAGCAGGGCTATGTGGGCGTCAAGCAGGAGCGTTTCGGCGGCGATGACGACGTACGTCCGAAGTTCCCCGACTCCCCTGCCGAACTGTCCACGCTGGGAGAGCCGACATACCGGCTGCATCAGGCGCTGATCGCGCTGCGCCGTCGCAACCCATGGCTGATGGATGCGCGTACCGAGGCCGTGAAGCTGGAAAACAAGCACTTCGTCTATCGTTCGACGAGCACCGACGCCCAGCATTCCCTGACCGTGGACCTCAACATCGAGCAATCCCCCACTTTCACCATCCGCAACGCCGATGGCAGTACAGCGTATCAATGGTGAGCTCCCTCATCAGAGGGAGCTAACTCATTCACCTCTGAATGCCTCGGATCAGCAGGTCGAGCAGGTAACCGTACGACCGGTCGACCCGTTCGCGGCCGCGTGTGCGGGGTTGTGCGGAACGCAGTTCGAATTGGATGAACCCGTGTATGGACACCCAGATGGAGGATGCGATTAGATGGGGGTCATCGCCGCGGAATACAGATGCTGCCTGGCCGTATCGAATGATCTGCGTGATGGCGTCCAGGCAGTGCTGGGCCGAGTCCGACGCCTGCCCCATCCAGACCAGCGCGTAAATGCCGGGGGCGTCCAGCGCGTGTTCACGGTAGATTATGCCCGCCCTGCGCAGGCGCAGCACGGGGTCGGATTCGTCAATGGCGATGAGCTGTTCGCGCAGATCGGTGAAGTATGTGTCGATGAGCGCATCGCACACCGCCTGCTTGCCGCCGATGTGCTGGTAGATGCTGGTGGGCGACACATCGGCCTGTGCGGACAGCGCACGGATGGTCAGACCATCCACACCGTCCCGTTCCACGATCCGCCTTGCCGCGTCAAGGATTCTCCCGTGGATTTCAAGGGTGGGCGTGCGTTTGGATCGGGGCTGCGATTGCGTCATATCCGTTATTCTAGGGTGCGTACAGGCCATTACCGCCGTTTCGGCATGGCCACGATCACAACGACTGCGGCGATAAGTGCAATCGTCATGGCCGCTAGGCAGGCGAACAGGCATCCGCATCGCAAACACCGGCCTATAACACAATCAGGCCCGACGACCATCAAAGGTCGTCGGGCCTGATTCATACGCGCTGTCGGACTAACGGCGTCCAGACTTCATACGGAATGGCGCATTGTGGCGATTCTTCTTGGAATGACGGCGGTTCGGGCCTTCCGTGTTGCCGTATTTGGCGATCATGCGGCGTTCGTGACGCTTGGCACCTTCTGAACGCTCGTCGCGTACGATGCGGTTCTCGTTCTTGCGATGGATGCGCTTGCCGCCTTCGCCCTGACGGGTGTTGCGCATGGACTGTCTGCGGCCGTCATGGGAGCGCTCGTCATAGGAGAAGCCGTAATCCTCGTGGCTGCGTTCATTGCGGCGAGGCTTGCGCGGACGCTCGAAATCGCGGGAATTGGACCGTTCGAAATCACGGCCCGCATTGTGCCTGCGGCTGCCGAAATCATCGTTGCGACCGTATCCGGCCCTGTCGCGCTTATCGAACTTGTCGCCCTTGCCGTACCGATCATTGCGACGGTTCTTGCCGTGCTGGTCGCGGCCATTGTCCTGACGCTCGTCGTACCGGTTCTTGCCGTATCCGTCGCGACGGTCGCCCTTGCGGCGCTCCTCGCGGCGGTCATCGCCATGCTCGAACAGATAGTCGCGTCGCTCGGCCCGCTTATGTTCGGCGTGCTGGTCCAGGCCACCGGCGGCCACCATGTGCCGCTGATGGTGTTCACGTTCGTCGCTTTCCTGCAGTGCGTCGTCGCGGTCATCGTCGGCAGGCCTTCCAAAATGTGACTTTTCGCGTCTCATGAAATCGCAAGCGTCCGCAGAGGGAAGTACCGTTAGCCGTATGACAAGCCCTAAGACTGACGACGGTACAATGCATCTGCTCGATCCTGCTCCCTTCGGACGTATCCTTCCGGCCATGGTCACCCCCATGAAGGCCGACGGAGCCGTAGATTTCGAAGCCGCGCAACAGCTGGCGAGGCAGCTCGTGGCGGATGGTGCCGACGGTCTTGTGGTCAACGGCACCACCGGCGAATCTCCGACCACCCACATGGAGGAGAAGGTCGAGCTGGTTCAGGCCGTCAAGGAAGTCGTGGACGTGCCGGTCATTTCCGGCGCCGGTTCCAACGACACCGCGCACACCGTGCGCATGGTGGAGCAGACCCAGGAGGCGGGCGCCGACGCGGTGCTCGTGGTCGCCCCGTACTATTCCCGTCCGTCGCAGGAGGGCGTGTTCCGCCACTACAAGGCGGTCAACGACTCCGCGGACAAGCCGATCATCGTCTACGATGTGCCGGGCCGTACCGGACTGCACATCCAGCTGGAGACCTACCGCCGTATGGCCGAACTCGACCACGTCAAGGCCGTCAAGGACGCCACCGGCGACATCGCAGGCGCGGTGCGCAAGCGCATGGAGACCGGTCTGACCTGGTATTCGGGCGATGACGGCCTGTTCCTGCCGTTCCTGTCCGTCGGCGCCGTCGGCATCATCTCTGTGATCGCACACGCCGCCGCCGGTCCGATGCGTGACCTCGCCAACGCGTTCGATCGTGGCGATATCCACGAAGCGCAGCGCATCTCCGTGCAGCTGGCGCCGCTCGTCGAAGCGATGAACGGCAACGGCTTCCAGGCCGTGATGGCCAAGGCCTCGCTGAAGGTGCGTGGAATCCTCGACTCCACCGAAATGCGCCTGCCGAACGTCGGTCCGGGCGAAGCGGAACTCGTGCGCGCGGAAAAGGGCATGCGCGCCGCGGGACTGCTGTGAACCGAATCGCATGATGCGACTGGCCTGTCGCGCATGAACGCCGGCAGGCACCCAAATTCCTCGTTTCCGCATAGGCGGAGACAATTAGTAATAGAAATCCAACTAGGAAATGGCTACAGAAGAAACCACAAAGACAACAACACACAAGCGCGGCAGCAAGGCTGCCAAGCGCACTGAAACCGCAGTCAAGGCATCCAAGACCACCAAGGCCGCGAAGTCCGAGAAGACCGCCACCAAGAAGGCCAAGTCCTCCACCCGCAGCCGTGGCAACGGTGGCTCGCGCAACGGCGGCTCCCGTGGATCCCGTGGCGGCAACGGTTCGAACCGTCGCCCGTCGCATTCCGCGCCGCAATCCACCGCGCCGCAGCAGGACGAAGTGCTGATCGCCCCGCCGAAGTACCGCAAGGGCTCCATGCGCATCGTGCCGCTCGGCGGTCTGGGTGAGATCGGCCGCAACATGAACGTGGTCGAATACAACGGGCATATCCTGCTCATCGACTGCGGCGTGCTCTTCCCGGAAGAGGAGCAGCCGGGCGTGGACCTCATCCTGCCTGACTTCCACTACATCAAGGACCGTCTCGACAAGGTCGAGGCGCTCGTGCTCACCCACGGCCACGAAGACCACATCGGTGGCGTGCCGTACCTGCTCAAGCTCCGCCCGGACATTCCGCTGATCGGCTCCAAGCTCACCCTCGCCTTCGTTGAGGCCAAATGCAAGGAACACCGCATCAACCCGACGCTCGTCGAGGTCAAGGGACGCGACAAGCTCAAGGTCGGCCCGTTCAACCTGGAATTCGTGAACGTCACGCACTCCATTCCGGACGCGCTCGCCGTGTTCGTGCAGACCCCCGCCGGCTCGCTTATCGACACCGGCGACATCAAGCTCGACCAGCTGCCGCTCGACCACCGCATCACCGATCTGGTGGAATTCGGCAAGCTCGGCGAAAAGGGCGTGGACCTCCTGATGATGGACTCCACCAACGCCGAGGTCCCGGGCTTCGTCAAGCCGGAGACCTCCATCGGTCCGGCGCTCGACCAGGCGTTCGCACAGGCCACTCGCAAGATCATCGTGGCCAGCTTCTCCAGCCACGTGCACCGCGTGCAGCAGGTCGTCGACGCGGCCCACAAGTACGGCCGCAAGGTCGTGTTCGTCGGACGTTCCATGGTCCGCAACATGTCCATCGCAGCAGATCTGGGCTACCTGCGTCTGCCCGAGGACACTGTCATCGACCTGAAGCAGGCCCATGACGTGCAGGACGACAAGCTCGTCTACATGTGCACCGGCTCCCAAGGCGAGCCGATGGCCGCGCTCGGCCGCATCGCCGACGGCAACCATCGTGACATCACCATCAACGAGTTCGACACGGTGATCCTCGCCAGCTCCCTGATCCCAGGCAACGAGCATGGCGTCTACAAGGTCATCAACAAGCTCGTGCAGCTCGGAGCCCGCGTGGTCAACCGAGACAACGCCGCCGTGCACGTCTCCGGCCACTGCAACGAAGGCGAACTGCTGTACATGTACAACATCGTCAAGCCGAAGTGCGCCATGCCTATCCACGGCGAAAACCGCCACTTGGTGGCCAACGGCATGATCGCCGTCAAGACCGGCGTCGATCCGCAGAACGTCGTGCTGGCCGAAGACGGCGACGTCGTCGACCTGTACCACGGCCAGGCCGCGGTCGTCGGCTCCGTGCCGTGCGGCTACGTCTACGTCGATGGCGATTCCGTCGGCGAACTGACCGACGAAGAACTCGAGAAGCGCCGCATCCTCGGCACCGAAGGCTTCGTGTCCAGCTTCGTGGTCGTCGACACCGAGACCGCGGATGTCATCACCGGTCCGAAGATCTACCTCAACGCGGTCGCGGAAGACGAAAGCGAGTTCGACAAGGTCCGTCACCAGATCGTCGAGCAGCTGCAGGACGCGATGATGCAGGGCACGCGCGACACCTACAAGCTGCAGCAGATCATGCGACGCACGCTCGGCGGCTGGGTGGCACGACAGCTGCACCGCAAGCCGATGATCGTCCCCGTCGTCGCCGACATCGCGCAGGACGTGGATGACGCGATGGGACTGAACGCCGCGAAATAAGCCGTAAATTTACCATAAATTGAATCAAGGCGACGTGATCGGCACAACTGATCGCGCCGCCTTCTGTTACCAGAAAGAAGGAGTGACATGCCAGGAGCAAACCTCACCCGAATCGAAGCGGAAGAACGCAAAAGCATCATCGCCGCGCCAATCCATTACACGGTCAAGCTTGACCTGACCCGCGGAGCCAAGGATTTCGGCTCCGAAACCACCATCACCTTCGACGCGAAGCCGGGGGAGTCAAGCTTCCTTGACCTCATCGCCAACGAAGTCAGCGAGATCACCCTCAACGGCGAAACCCTCGACCCGGCCGAAGCATACGCGGACAGCCGCATCGAGCTGAAGGGCCTCAAGGAGCATAACGAGGTCACCGTCAAGGCGATGTGCCAGTACTCCAACACCGGCGAAGGCCTGCATCGCAGCGTCGACCCGTCCGACGGCAACGTCTACCTGTACACCCAGTTCGAAGTGCCGGACGCCCGTCGCGTCTACGCCGTGTTCGACCAGCCTGATCTGAAGGCCGTGTTCGACTTCTCCGTGCTCGCAGCCAAATCCTGGATCGTCACGTCCAACATGCCCACCGCCTCCGTGACCGACAACGAAACCGTCACCGAGGAAGGCACGCTCGGCGATCACGCCGCCGAAACCACCAAGCTGTGGGTGTTCGAACCGACCCCGACCATGAGCTCTTACCTCACCGCCATCTGCGCCGGACCGTACGCCGAATGGCACACCGAATACGCCAATGAGGACGGCCGCACCGTGCCGATGGCCATGTACTGCCGCCAGGCGCTCGCCAAGGCCTTCAGCAAGGACGTCGACTACCTGTTCGACATCACCAAGAAAGGCTTCGCCTTCTACGCCAAGACCTGGGGCGTGCCGTACCCGTACGCCAAGTTCGACCAGATCTACGTGCCGGAGTACAACGCCGGCGCCATGGAGAACATCGGCATGGTCACCATCCGCGACCAGTACGTGTTCGAATCCAAGGTCACCGACGCCTACGCGGAACGCCGTGTGGTCACCGTGCTGCACGAGCTCGCCCACATGTGGTTCGGCGACTACGTGACCATGAAGTGGTGGAACGACCTGTGGCTCAACGAATCCTTCGCCGAGTTCACGTCCACCCTCGCCACCGCCGAAGCCACCGAATGGAAGGACGCCTGGGCAACCTTCAGCTCCGGCGAAAAGAGCTGGGCGCTGCGTCAGGACCAGCTGAGCACCACCCATCCGATCGTCGCCCCGATCAACGACCTCAACGACACCTACGTCAACTTCGACGGCATCACCTACGCCAAGGGCGCCTCCGTGCTGAAGCAGCTCGTGTACTACGTGGGCCGTGAGAAGTTCTTCAAGGGTATCAACAACTACCTCAACAAGCACGCCTACTCCAACGCCACCCTCGCCGACCTGCTCGCCGAACTGGAACTCACTTCCGGCCGCGACCTGAAGGCGTGGAGCGCCCAGTGGCTTGAGGAATCCGGCATCAACACCATCGCCACCGAAGTCGAAGAGAACGAGGACGGCACCATCAAGCGTCTCGCCCTGCGCCAGACCGCTCCGGCCGAGCATCCCGTGCTGCGCGCCCACCGTCTCGCCGTCGGCTTCTACAACGAGGATCCGGAAACCGGCAAGATCGTGCGCACCGACCGTTTCGAACTGGACGTCGACGGCGAACTGACGGTCGTAGATGCTGCCGCCGGCAAGGCACGTCCGTCGCTGATCCTGGTGAACGACGACGACTTGACCTACACGAAGCTGCGTTTCGACGACAAGAGCCTCGCATTCGCGACAAGCAACCTGTACCGCTTCGACGATGCGCTCGCCCGTTCCGTGCTCTGGCTCGCCCTGTGGGACATGACCCGCGACGGCGAACTGCCGGCACGACAGTTCATCGACACCTCGCTGGCCGCGCTCGCCACCGAACACGAGTCCACCACCTTCCGTTACGCGCTGGCACAGGTCAGCACCACCGCATGGCATTACACCGCTCCGGCAGAGCGTGCCGAGATCGTGAAGCATGTGGCCGCCGAACTGTTCAAGCTGGCGGGTTGGGCCAAGGCCGGCTCCGACGAACAGTTCCAGCTCGTCACCGCCTACCTGGGCTACGGCGAGCCGGGCGACGAGGCGTTCGTCGCCAACGCGAAGGGCCTGCTCGACGGTTCCGTGGCATTCGACGGTCTGGAAATCGACAACAACTTCCGCTGGACCATCATCAACGCGCTGAGCACCGTCAACGCGATCGACCAGGCGGGAATCGACACCGAACTGGCCAAGCGCGAAACCACCGAGAACCGTGAGTTCGCCTATGGCGCACGCGCCGTGGCCGGTACCGCCGAAGCGAAGGCATGGGCTTGGAACGAGGCCCTGCACAACGACGAGCTGACCAACATGCAGCTTGAGGCTGTGGCCGGTGGCTTCGCGGCCACCCCGCGCGCCGACTTGGCCGAACCGTACGCCGAGAAGTATTTCGAGGTCGCCGACTGGATTTGGGAGCACAAGACCTTCCACATGGCGGAAGCGCTGCTCGAAGGCCTGTATCCGGGCTATGCCGATCCGGCGAAGCTCGTGGAGCTGGGCGACGCCTGGCTCGCCTCCCATAAGGGTGCGGACAACGCCTTGCAGCGCATTGTGCGTGGCAACGTCGAGTCTTCTCACCGCACGCTGAAAGTGCGCGACTTCAACGCCGCGCTCTGATAGCGCTTTTCTGATGGCGCTTGGAGTATGTGGGGCGATTCGAACGATCTGAACGTTCCGCACACTCCAAGCCGGCATGATTCCGTTTAAGAGTCGGAATGATTCCGTCTGGAAACCGGAACGACCGGAGTGTTCATGCTTAGAGTCCGTCATGTCGTCGCACGAATTTGATTTTGGAGGCATTTTTCAAAGTTGTGCGACAAGCGTGCTGGCTTTCATAACCTCTAACTCTTTTTTCGCTGATTTTCAACGGAAAATGATAGTTAGGGGGTATTTCTTTATCAAGTGTTGTCGCACGACTTGATTTTCCGCCTTGAAATCAAAGTCGTGCGACACGAAAAGGGCATTGCGCGCCGTGAAATGCTTTGAATTGTGAAGTGTTATGCGATTGCGTCGTCACCTGCTGGTTTCGGCGGCACGGTTGAGTACGATAGGTCACGGAAATATCGTTTGCAGATAGCGAGGATTTGAGACTCATGCCACGTATGTTCGGAACCGACGGCGTTCGAGGATTGGCGAATAGGGATTTGACGGCACAGCTGGCGCTTGATTTGGGTGACGCCGCGGTGCGCGTGCTGGGCGATGACGAGCGGAGCGAATTCGAAAGCCGTCGCCGTGCGCTGGTCGGTCGTGATACACGAGTTTCCGGCGATTTCCTCGCCGCCGCATTGTCCGCTGGCATGTCCGCCGGCGGCTTCGACGTGATCGACGCCGGCATCATCCCGACGCCGGGCGTCGCATACCTGACGTCCGTGCTCAACGTGGAAATGGGCGCGGTGATCTCCGCATCCCACAATCCGATGCCCGACAACGGCATCAAGTTCTTCGCCCGCGGCGGCTTCAAGCTGCCCGACACCAAGGAAGACGAGATCGAAGCGGTGCTCGGCCAGGATTGGGATCGTCCTACCGGCGCCGGCGTGGGTCGTGTCAGCCATGACACCGCCACCGCAACCAACCTGTACATCGACCATCTGGTTTCCGCCATCGCGCCGGTCGGTCCGGACAAGTCGCAGCCGACGCCGCTGAAGGGCCTGAAGATCGTGGCCGATTGCGCGAACGGCGCCACGTCCGTGGTCGCTCCGGAAGCCTTGCGCCGCGCCGGCGCCGACGTGACCGTCATCAACGCGTCGCCGGACGGCTACAACATCAACAAGAACGCCGGCTCCACCCATCCTGAGCAGCTGCAGGCCATGGTCAAGGCCTCCGGCGCCGTCATGGGCGTTGCCTTCGATGGCGATGCCGACCGTTGCCTTGCCGTGGATGAGGATGGCAACATGGTCAACGGCGATCAGATCATGGGCATTCTGGCACGTGCCAAGAAGAACGCGGGCAAGCTCAACCATGACACCCTCGTCGTGACGGTGATGAGCAACCTCGGTCTGAAGTTGGCCCTGCGTTCCATGGGCATCAAGACCGTGCAGACCAACGTGGGCGACCGTTACGTGCTTGAAGAGATGCTGCGAGGTGATTATTCGCTCGGCGGCGAGCAGTCCGGCCACGTGATCAACCGCGAATTCGCCACCACCGGCGACGGCACCCTGACCGCGCTCACCCTGTGCAACGAGGTCGTCAAATCCGGTAAGAGCCTGAAGGAACTGGCCGCCGACTTCCCGCAGCTGCCGCAGACGCTCATCAACGTGCCGAACGTGGACAAGATGGCCGCCAAGACCAACGCCAAGGTGCAGGCCGCGGTGGAACGCGAAGAGAAGCTGCTGGGCGACACCGGCCGCGTGCTGCTGCGTCCGTCCGGCACCGAGCCGCTCGTGCGCGTCATGGCCGAAGCCGAAACCCAGCAGCAGGCAGACGAAGTGTGCGATCGCCTCGCCAAGGTCGTCGCCGACGAACTCACCCTGTAAGAGCCCGCAAGGAGATATGCCCCATGTTCGGACACAACTCGAAAGTGGACCTCGAACTCAACCGCGAGGTCGAAAAGCTCATCAAAACCGGCGGCAAAGAGAAAATCATGCCGATCGTGCAGGCCGGCGAACCGGTATTACGCCAGCAGACCATCGCCTATGACGGCCAGTTGAGCCGCAAAACGCTTGACAAGCTCATCGACACCATGCGCACCACCATGCTGGAAGCGCCGGGCGTGGGCCTCGCAGCCACCCAGATCGGTCTCGGTCTGGCTTTGGCCGTCGTCGAAGACCACGTATGCGAAGGCGACGATGGCGATCCGCGCGAAGCTGCGGAATTCCCCTTCCACGCCATCATCAACCCCAGCTACGAGCCGATCGGCACCGAAACCCGCAGCTTCTACGAAGGCTGCCTGAGCTTCGACGGTTACCAGGCCGTACGCAAGCGTTGGCTTGACATCACCGCCCGTTGGCAGGATGAGGACGGCAACAAGCATGAGGAACATCTGCACGGCTGGCCGGCCCGCATCTTCCAGCATGAAACCGACCATTTGAGCGGTGAACTGTACATCGACCAGGCCGAAATCCGAAGCCTGACCACCAATGAGAACCTTGAGGATTTCTGGTGCGAGGATCCGGTACCGACCGAAGCGGCGGCCGAACTCGGCTTCGAACTGTAATCGCGTAAACGAACGAGACAAGAACGATGAATGCCTCCCAGGCGAACACTTGGGAGGCATTCATCATATTCGGGATTATTGGAATGTTCGAAACATGAGTATTCCAAATATTCCAATATTTCAGTATTCCGGATTCACTAGCACATCGTACGTATCCGTGTTCCGCTCGGCATCCGAACGGAGATCCCAGCCAGGCTTGCGCATTCCATACAACACCAGCGGCGGTAAACCGAGCACAAGCACGACTACAGCCACAAGAATCGCATATGAAACGCTATCCAAACCGGTGAAACCAGCCGGTCTCACGAAAGTCAACACGAATGCCGCGGCGGAAGCGACGAAACCGACGCCCGCGACCAACCGAATCGCAGGAACTCGATACGTGCGGCGGACTTCTGGATGGGTGTTGCGCAGACGAATCGCGGCGGCAAACATCAACATGTACATCACCAGATACAGCGCGGTCGCCATATCCACCAGCGTCGCGAAAGCCGTGTTGCCATTGGGGATCAACACGAACAGCAACGCCAGCACGGTCACGATAATGCCTTGCGGAATCAGAATGCCTTCCTGCACGTCGTGGGCATTGCGCTTCTGCAGCGCGGGAGGCATCAGTCCCGTGCGGGCGGCCGCTAGCAAACCGCGAGAAGGACCAGCTATCCAAGCCACCACGGAAGCGAACGCGCCTAGCGCGATGAGCAGCGAAATCACCGGGGTGCCCCAACCCATGCCAAAATGGTCGAAGAACTCCCTGAACGCCAGATTGATGCCGTCGATGAGCCCCAGCTCACGATGCGGCACAGCAAAGGCGATTGCCAAAGTCGGCAGCACAAGTACCAGCAGAATCAGCGCGGTCGCTAGTGCAATGGCGCGTGGGAATTGACGTCCCGGATGCTCCAAGTCGTTGGCATGCACGGCATTGACCTCCATACCCGCGTAGGCGAGCACATTGGATACGATTAGCACAATCGACGCGATGCCCGTCCACGGCGGAAGCAGCGCGGATGCGTGCAGGGAGGTCTGCACTGGCTTACCGATCGCCAGCCAGATAATGCCGAAGACGATAAGCAGCAACGCAGGAAACAGCGTGCCGATAAGTCCCGAAATCGACCCGACCTTGGCGAACAGATTGCCGCCGCGCAACGCCACCATCGTGCTTGCCCAATACAACACGATGATCACCGCGGCCACATATACGCCATTATTGCCCAAGCCACCCATGCCGAACACATACGACAGGCTGACGGCGATGAACGCAATCTGTATCGGATACCACACCACATTCTGAATCCACTGCAGCCAAATGGCGAGAAATCCGATGCGATTGCCGAACGCCTCACGCACCCACACGTACACGCCACCTTTCCAGCCGGTGGCCAGTTCGGCAGCCACCAGCGCGGTCGGCACCAGGAAAACGACCGCCGGAATGAGATACAGCAGAATGGAAGCGAGACCATAATCGGCCATGGCCGGCAGAGAGCGTAGCGAGGCCACCGCCACCACGGTCAACATCGCCAGTTGGCTGACTGTCATCATGGTTTTGCCGGTTTTATTGGCAACGGTTGCCGTGCTTGCGATTGCGCCGTGCCCGTCAGCGCCGTTCCCTCTATTCGCCCCGGCATGCGCAGGTATGCCCGTACGATTGCGGTTTCCTGCGACGGCAGACGGATTGCGTGGCGTTGTTGTCGGTGCCGTCGCAGCGTTCGTCGTGGAACGTGCGGACCCGGGATGTGCAGCTGCGCTTGCATCGTGCGCTACCACAGCAAGCGGCTTTTTCATATGAACTGTCATTGCAGCCAGCTTTCGTAAACATAATCGTTGTGGGAATGAACATGAATTTCCTTAATGCGGGAAACGATGGAATTCGTGGAATGACCGCGAAATATCAGTGGTGGAATCCGGATGCACGAGCCTCGCTTGGCATTGGTGAACGCAGTCCGTCCAGATACTTCACACACGACTTCAAATCCTTGATGAACGCTTCGGCCATATCGTGGCTGAAACCGTTACGCACCACAATGCGCTGCACGGTCACCTGCGTCAGATCCACCGGCATCGGATAAGCCGGCACCAGCCATCCCTTCATGCGCAGCCGATCCTGCAGATCGTACAGATTCCACTTGCGATTCGGCTTGTCGTTGAGCATCCATGCGAACACCGGAATGTCGGAACCGTCGTTCCACAGCGTAAAATCATCCATCTGCTCGATCTCGCCCGACAGATATTTCGCCACATCATGCGAAGTCTGCTGCACCCTTCGATACCCGTCGAATCCCAAACGCAGGAACATGTAGTACTGCAGCAGTACCTGTGCGCCCGGACGGGAGAAGTTCAGTGCGAAAGTCGGCATTTCGCCGCCGAGATAACTCACCTTGAAAATAAGGCTTTCCGGCAGGTCAGCGGTTTCGCGCCATACGATCCATCCCAAACCGGGGTAGACCAGACCGTACTTGTGACCGGAGGTGCTGATGGAGTAGACGCGCTTGACGCGGAAGTCCCATGCGAGGTCCGGCTGGATGAATGGTGCGATCATACCTCCCGAAGCGCCGTCCACATGGATGCGCACATCAAGTCCGGTGCGCTCCTCGATGCGGTCCAGTGCTTCGCTGATCTGTTCGACCGGCTCATACATACCCGTATAGGTCACGCCCATGATGGCCACCACGCCGATGGTGTTCTCATCGACATACTTGTCGAGATCATGGCCGTCGAGCACTTTGTGGTCCTCGGAAATCGGCACATAGCGTGGTTCCACGTCGAAATAGTTGCAGAACTTCTCCCAGCACACCTGCACGGCGCTGCTCATCACCAGATTCGGACGATCGGTCGGCAGGTCGGCCTTTTCGCGGGCTTCCTTCCAACGGCGCTTCAACGCGAGTCCGCCCAGCATGCAAGCTTCCGACGAGCCGATGGTGGAGGTTCCGATGGCATTCATTGGATCGGGCGCATGCCATAGATCGGCGAGCATGTGCCAGCAGCGCGATTCGACTTCGGCGGTTTTCGGGTACTCGTCTTTGTCGATCATGTTCTTGTCGGCCGCCTCCATGTACAGGCGGTTCGCATGATCGTCCATCCACGTGCTCACAAAAGTTGCAAGATTGAGTCGCGCGTTGCCATCCAGCATGGCCTCGTCATGCACCACTTGGTAGGCGGTTTCCGGCAGACTACCCTTCTGTGGAATGGTAAATTTCGAGAACGCCTGGGCTTCCTTCGGACGGGCGAACAGCGGATTGATTTCCACGCTGTCAGGAACAACGCGGTCGTCGGCATTGCCGCAGGTGTTGTCGCAGCAATGCGAATTGTTGTTTTCAGTGGTGGAATGTGTTTCTGACATTGCAGTTCCTTTCGTTGATTTGGAACGTTTATTGCGTTCCGGGATTCAAAAATGAAAGTCGATTCTGGATTTTTGCTGGGAAATGGTCACATTTGCGCTATGTGAAAATTCGTATGGCAACCGTTTCGCATGGATGTATCCGCGCGCGGTTTCGTAATGAACACCGTCATTCGAACTCGCATGGTTGTGTTCTCACAAAGAGGAATGCGCACGTTGGTTTGTTGCACATTCTTACACGCTGAAGGTGGGTATCGGCTACGATGGGCAGGTATGAACGAATCGACGATGAATCTTTCCTGGCTGGATGACGCGAAGCAGGACATCGAACAATGGTCGGCATCGATGCCGAATGACGCCGACAACCAGCCGATCGACTGGCGATGGGTGTCTTCCCTTGACCTGCGTAACGGCATTGGTGCCGCCACAAGACAGCACGTTGATTTGTTGGCAATGCTGCGGTCCTCGTCGCCGCAACTTTCCGCCCCGCAGCTGCACGCCCTGTTGAAAGATGATCTTGCGATTCGAGATCGGCTCGAACCGACCATCGCGCAGTGCAACAGCACGTTCATGATGGATTACGACCGACTTATCGCTTCCTATCGGCTGCCGCGCGCGCTTGCTTACGCGAACCGTCGGTTGTGCGACGAAATCGCTGTTCTGCGACAGATTGGCGTGGCGATGGGATTGTGGACGGTCACCGAGGAACGACGTGAGCGCGTGACGGTTCCGGTGCTGCTGCCCGGTTCGGCTTTGGCTTCCGGGGGAGTGGCGTTGGATGATATTCAAGATCGAACCGCTGACATCGTTAACGGCCGCGCCGCCCGTCGTGCCGCAGAGAAAAGTCAGAAGCGAGCCAGTGACTATGCCATGTCGCGTGCGAACCTGAGTGGAGTAACCAGTCCGGGCGGCTCCACGTTGTTTGATTACGGTTCGGAAACGAAATCCGCTGAAGCGGCGCAGTTGCGTCGGATGGCTGAATACCGCAAATCGGATTGGCGCGACGCTTATCTTCCTGGACGCGATGTGGACAATGTCATGGGAATCGACATCGAAACCACCGGTACTGACCCGGCGCGTGTGTACATCATCGACGTCGGCTTTGAATATATGAACATGATTTCCCCTCGCCCTGCTGCCGCACCTACTGGATACCAATACGAGCAGAGTTATTACGAAACGGGCGATGCGTATGGTCAGTCGCGTCTGTCGTTCGGCGTTCCTGCCGCGAACGCGACGCTCGGTAATCCGCTGATTCTCGATTTGACCGGTATCGATGTACGTAATCGTGCGTCCGGCTTCCGCCTGTTCGATGAGTGGCCGGAGGCTCAAATCGGTTTGCTGCAGCGATTGGAGCAGCAACCGTACGTAGCGCACAACGCTCGTTTCGAACATAGCTTCTTCATGTTGAATGTGGCTGGATATGCGGAAAGCTACCGTGCGGGCAAGATTACGATTATCGACACGTTGCCGATGAGCCGCCGTTGGGATGAAGGGTCAATTCCGGACGGCGAGCATCCGTACGGCAATAACACGTTGGACGCATACGCCAAGCGGCAGGGCGCGCTCAATGAAAGCAAGTCGGAGCGCCACCTCGGTTTGGAAGATACGCATATCATGCTGGTTGCCATGAAACATCACTTGGGTGTATTGCATGGCGAAGGCCGCGGTCCGTGGGGTGCGAATGGCAAGTCTGGCATCGGTGGCAAGCATTGCGGGCGCCGCTGGTAGCATTTGCGATTCGTGTCGCAGTTTCCTGGTTCTTCTTCCCGTGACCGTCCCGTTTTGGCTTTCCCTTCCGGCTTTTGTTACCCGTAACGCCGTTTTGCGGTTACAAAATGCGGATGCGATTGCGGATTTGCGGGGATGGAATGGGCGATTGCGGGGATGGTTTCGGTGGTTGCGGGGTTGGTCGGGCCTGGTTTGTCAAGTTTCGACACGCCGATGGAACGTTGGATTTCCAACGGTTCCGTACTTCATTGCGCCCTGCGGGTTGCGCGATTGCGGGTTCTCGTGTAAGTTTATCTCTTGCTGCTCAGCACGGCGGCCTCGCTCCTGGAGATTGGGGCGGCTTGCTGGTGCGGTGGTGGTTTGAGAACTCAAGAGCGTATTTGTACTACTTCTTTATAGTCAATGA
>ENA-ORUQ01002048-ORUQ01002048.1-human-gut-metagenome-genome-assembly--contig:-NODE-2048-length-17115-cov-3.036401_pt1 | contig 17115 bp, 8 predicted proteins | sample MGYA00242081_ERZ509211 | MGnify/ENA primary metagenome ERZ509211 (study PRJEB26280, sample SAMEA2338785) | human gut metagenome | biome: human gut; feature: human-associated habitat; material: faeces...
TTGTCCAGATACTCTTTCTGGAAGTTTGCAGCTGCCTGCTGTTTATCAACGATTTTATTTTTGTATTTACGAAGCTGACGTTCGATGACTTCTTCAACCAGGTCAATGGATACATACATATCATTGCTTACCTGTTCGGATCTGATGATATTTCCTTTCATCGGAATCGTTACTTCGATTTTCTGTCTTTCTTTTTCGACACTTAAAGTTACTACCACTTCTGTGTCAGGAGTAAAATACCGTTCCAGTTTGCCGAGTTTATCCTCTACTGCGGTCTTGAGTCCCTGGGAAACTGTGATGTTCTTTCCACTAATAATAAATTTCATAGTCCCATCCCCTTTGCTGTTTATTTTGGATGATATTTTTATAAACAACTGTTTTGTTGTCTATGCGTCCATTATAACACACTCCAACGAATTTTAACACAACTTTACAAAAAATTTATATAAATTCTGACTAAAGACCAGTATAAAAATTATAATTCCAATGATTGTCATTCCCACGCCATAGTTTTGGTATGGTGTTTCATATTTTAATACAATCTCATGAGTTCCCGACGGAACTTCCACTCCGCACATACCTTCATTGATATTATACACACCGGCATCCTCTCCATCGATCTGTACAGTCCATCCCTTCTGATAGAACAGCGGAACACACAGCATTTTGTTCTCAGATGCATCGTTTGTTACCTGTGCCTGATATGTACTGTCAGAAAATGTCACCTCATCAACTCCGGATTCCTTCAATGCTGTATAACCACTTTCCGTAATATCGCAGGATTTTAATTCGAAATTATTTATCACTGCTGATTCAACCGGAGAACTTACATCTACACGAAGCTCTGTGATTCCCCCAGGTACAAGATGTTCCCATGTCTTGTTGTCCTCAGTGACTTTAAATGTGTAAACTTTCTCCGCAGAGAAGCCTTCATCTCCCTCTGTCTGATAATAAACAGCCATTTCTGTTTCATCAGGTGCGTCTACTGTCAGTGAAAGTCCATACAACTTGTCGTTGTCTGCAAAACAGGACGCCACGCCTGGAAATACAACATTTGGATCTGCGCCGAGATTGCTCACGGTAATGCCTTCTGATCCTTTCTCTATCGTACAGTCAGTCGCTGTATCCGCATAATCCAGCAGCGACAGGTCTGTTTGCTCCGGAAGGTCCGCCTTCTGATAAGAAGACGTCTCCTCTGCATCCGTATAATAAAAGCCAGACAGAGAAGCCAGTGTTTTGTCCAGTCCGGACATTTCTTTTACTTCTTCCTGATTCCATTCTTTATCATACAGATATCCAAATGGAAGTGCATACCGATTCTCAAAGACTGATCTGCCCCCCGCCTCTCCAACAGATGTATATATCTTCTGAGGTGCATGGTATCCGGTTCCTGTGATCAGATATTTCGTTCCCAGCAGAGAACTCCTGATATAGTCATCCATATTGAAGTCTACGAAATTACCGGACAGTGTTTCCGGTCCGTACATCTTATGATAAGCAACCAGTGACGCCGGATTGGTGCTCATATACACCGAAAGTCCATTGTAGCCCTGACTCATTCCATCGTTTTCTGATGCCGATGTATAGGATTTCTCGATACGGTATACCGAATCATCCTGCTCTTTCAGCATAGCCACAGCTTCTTTTGTCCCATCATTGTAATATTCTGTTGCCACCTGATTTCTGGTCGGAGATTCACGATGCCACAGAGACGGATAATCCAAAACAAACAACTCACATATCAGAACCAGCAATACAGCAGCCGGAAAAATTCTGTACATTTTTTTTACAGAAGTTCCAACTGCAAATAATATCAGATAGACTGCCAAAAATCCTATTACTCCTGCCGTAACCTTATGGTCCGGTTTTATATTTTTAAAGCTGTACATCCATGCCAGCAATCCGCCACAGATAACAATGGCAAGTATGCTGCCGGTCAGAACTGTTTTTCTGTTCTTTTCTCTGAATACCTCCTGAAGGAAACACCCAATAACAAGTGCTTCCACAAAACATATCATAAACGTCCATCGATAGGAATGTTTCGTAAATACGAGAATACGGCTGGTAAGCGGCATGATCGTCAGGAAGACCAGAAACACCGTAAGAACCAGTGCTTTTACTCTGGTGCTTTTCTTTACGATAAAATAGCTGACTGCAAAAACGGTCAGGATACTGACCGCAAGTATCATTCCTTCATAATAATTGAGATATCCTGTATAATCTTTGTCAATTCCAAGCATATGATTTGAAAAAAATCTGGCCACGATCGTTCCCAGCGTTTTTCCTTTATATGGACTCAGTAAATGAGAAGTTCCTTTTGCAGCCAGTACCCCTGCCCTGGCACTCTCCAGAAATGTATCTGCGATCGGTACCAGTGCCACACCTCCGATCAGTACACCAAGAATTCCCATGCCGCCAAGTCCGGCCACTTTTCCAACAGTACGTTTCAGGGAATATCGCTGCATGATGCTGTAAATAAAGACATAAAATACAGCAAAAAAAGCAATCATGTACAGGAAATAATAACTGGAGATCAGCAGCATCGTTACCGTGATCACGAGCCCTGCACTTTTCCAGCGCTGTTCTCCATTCAGATAACACTGAAGAAAATACATAAAGACTGTAAACAGTGCCATACAGGTACAAAAGCCGTAATGCTGTCCCCAGAGAATCACATAACCGGAAAAGGTCCATGCGAGCGCCGCTGCCATAGTTCCGATTCCATCCTGCATCAGTTTTCTGTAAAACAGATATCCAACAAGGGAAATCGTTATCATCTTCAGATAGGCAGATGCAAGAACAGCCCAGGGAAGAAGTCTCTGCGGAGCAAGCAGGATCAGAAGATTGTAGGGAATCAGATATGCCGGATAATAGGACGACACATCCATTCCCAGTCCCGCTTGCAGCACATAACCACTTTCTCCACTCCGAAACAGAGAAGAAAAAAGTCCATACTGTGCATAATTGATCTGCATGGTATCTGCTCCTGTATCTGTAAACACATAGGCATATCCACCCAGAATAAATTTACTGTACAAAATGGCAAAAAGTCCGCTTGTGAGCAGAAACAGCCATACCAGTTCGTTTTTCCACAGTGGTTTTTTCTGTGTATCTGTCATTCCTCGTCCTCCTCCGGCTCGTCAAAATTCAGGCGTTCTTCTTCCACTACAAGCGGTCTGTCAAGAACTCTGGTATTAATGCTCAGAACGTATTCCCCAAGAAGTCCGATAAAGAACAACTGCAATGCCCCCAGGAAAAACATACCGATCACCATCGGTGCAACTCCGGCTGAAAAACGATTCCAGTACATGAGTTTGAGGACCAGATAGACCACTGCTGCTGCCAGGCTGAGTCCCCCAATGATAAAGCCCGCAAAAGTTGCCAGTCTCATCACCACTTTAGAATAAGAAGTAATTCCGATCATTGCATAATCATAAAGACTGTAGAAATTATTTTTGCTTTTTCCTGCGCGCCGCTTTGGCTGTGTATATTCAATCGCTTTATAGTCAAATCCCAGTTCAGCAATAATGCCTCGAAGATACGGCATCGGATCATGCAGATCACGCACAACATCCACAAATTTTCTGTCATACAGACCAAAGCCGGTAAACTGATCAATATGATCAATATCTGTAATCTTGTTGATCAGTCTGTAATAGCATTCACGCACCAGGTACATACCACGGCGTTCCTTACTTGCACTCTTCACTCCAATTACAATCTTTGTTCCCTTTTCCCACTCCCGGACAAATTTGGGGATCATGTCTACCGGATCCTGAAAATCTGCGCACATACGTACCACACAGTCACCATATGCCTGTTTCATTCCATACACCGGTGATCTTGCCTGCCCGAAATTTTTTGCATTAAAGATTGCCTTGATCTTTCTGTTATTTGCACATAGTCCGCGAAGAAGCGCTTTTGTATTATCTTTTGAATGGTTGTCTATAAACAGGATCTCATAATCATATTCACTGAGGTCTTTCTCCATAACCTCTATGATCGCCTGTGACAGAGGAACCACATTTGCCTCTTCGTTATAGGTGGGAATTACCACCGAAATTTTCTTTCTCATTATTTTCTGTCTCCTGTATTCTGACTTTCCAGCCAGCAAAGCGTTTCTTTTATTCCTTCTTCAAAGGTATATTCCGGTACAAATCCAGTATCCTTTGTAAGACTATCTATATCTGCACACAGATTCCGCACTGCTCCCGGCGGATATGGTCTCGCGCCGATTCCCGGTGAATCCGCTCCGGTAAGTTCCGCCATCTGCATGATATATTCCCACAGAGGATGTGCCTGCCCGCTTCCCACACAGTAAACTGCACCATCTCTGCCTTTTTCGCCGATCAGATAATATGCGCGCCCTGCATCTTTGCTGTAAAGATAATCCCATCTCTGTTCTGCAGGGGTAAACTCTGTTTTTTCACCTTTCAGCATTTTGCGCAGACCGGAAGCGATCATTGTCGTCTCTTTTTCATATATTCCATACACACTGAAAATTCTCGGCCAGATCCATTCCATTCCAAGTTCCTTACAAAGCATGAAAGAAAGCTGGTTTGCAGCGAGCTTGCTCGCACCGTAAGGCGTCGTCGGATGTACCGGACTGTCCGGTGCGATCCGCGGAACATCCATCGGTCCATATTCTGCCTGTGAACCTGCTCCGATAAATCTTTTGCATCCCATTGCATGAGCAGCACGGACAGCCTTCAGAGTATAAAAGACATTTCTGCTCTGCAGCTCTGTACTGCTGTTTCGATTTTCCCCGGTATTTCCCCATGCAATATGAAAAAACGTATCGCATTCTCCGGTGATCTTCGCCGGAAGTTCTTCCAGTTTTTCCAGTTCACATTCTATCTGATGTATCCGTGCACTCTCCGGCAGACGTTTTGTCTTCGAAGACCCTGCACGTACAACTGCATAAACCTCAATGTCATGTCTGATACATTCTTCGATCAATGCTGTACCGATCATACTGGTTGCTCCGGTAACAATGATTCGTTTCATTGCATTTCTCCATTCGTTTCTGTAAACATATTTTCTTCCAGTTCTTCTTTGCTGAGGAAAGGATACATATCTTCCAGCGGTGCCGATACCATACTTCCATCCGGAAGTTTTTTTGCAGAGGTTTTTGGTTCTGTTTTCTGATATTTTGTCACAAACACCTCGCACACAGATGCCCCGGTTTCCTCCAGGACCTGATGAAGTGTTTCCGGAAGTTCTTCTGCAGCATGCACTGCCCGATAAGAAAATCCATATGCCGGTATGATCTTGGACAGATCCGGGAAACTCAGATCTCCACTCTCTGCTCCAACTCCCACCAGCGGTGGTTCAAAATAACTCTGTTGTGTCTGTCGGATAGAATGATAACCCTGGTTATTGATCACAAATAATTTTACCGGAAGACGGTTCTGCCATATTGTCTGTAATTCCTGCAGATTCATCTGCAAACTTCCCTCACCGGTCACACAGACTACTGGTTTTCCGGGCTGTGCGACACAGATTCCGGTCGCTGCCGGGAGACAGAATCCCATGGACGCAGTATTTGGATTTGTAATAAAACGCTGACCTTTTTTTACCCGAAATGCCTGACTTCCTGCCACTCTGGAAGTTCCCACACTGACCATCAGTGTCTGCCCCTCCTGCATTGCTTTTGACAGTTCTTCATAAAAAGCATAAATATTGGTACAGCCTTCTTCTACCGTCTCATAATGTTTCGCTGTCACCACCGGATATTTCTGTTTCCATACCTGACACTGACGTATCCAGTCTCTGCCTTTAAACAACGGATTTGTTTCATCTGCTCCCCGAAGTTTTGCCGCACAGATAAGCTTGCGTATCAGATCTCCTGCGTCACCACAGACTGGAAGACTGACATGGAGACTTGGTTTTTTCAGTTCATTTTCATCAATGTCATTCAGGATCGTATAACTGCCCCTTGCCCAGTCCTGATACTGAAAACCGGTCTGTGCAAATCCCTGGCGATTCCCGATAGAAAGAAGCACATCGCTGTTCTGAAGTGCAAAATTTCCCGGACGTGTCCCGGTTCCTCCGCTTCTTCCAGCAAAATACGGATGTTCAGACTCCATGGCATCCACACTGCTCATTCCGGTAATCACCGGAACTCCCAGAATATTTACAAGTTTTTGAAAATCATCCATTGCACCTGCAAGACGTACTCCATTTCCCGGAAACAGAACCGGGCGACGGCTTTTTTCTATCTTGTCCAGAATCTGCTGAATGATATCCTGTGAAATTTCTGCCGGTTTTTCTTTCGGATTCTCCTGTGGATCATATCCTCTCAATTTTTCTGTGTCAATGACTGCCCCCTGCACATCCAGCGGAATATCAAGCCACACCGGTCCCGGTCGTCCGTTCACCGCCATATAGAGGGCTTTTTCCAGATGATACCGGATATCTTCCGGATGAATGATCATCTGTGCATATTTTGTAATTGAGGTCACAACCGGTACAATATTACATTCCTGCACTCCCATGCTTCGAAGTTTCAGCCCGGACGCTGCAACCGTAGTTGCATATCTTGCCTGTCCTGAAAAAACCAGCATAGGAATCGAATCCATCCAACCGCCGAGCACACCGGTAATGGCATTCGTTGCACCAGGACCGGTCGTCACACAGACTGCTGCCATCCGATTATCCATACGTGCATAAGCCTCTGCAGCCATGGCACATGCCTGTTCATGATGCTGATAAGTACAGTGCAGTTTCGGATGATGTCCAAAAGCATCATTCATATGCATGGCACCACCGCCTGTTACGGTAAACACATCACGGATTCCCCACTCTGCTATATAATCCGCTATATAATCCGATACTTTCTGTTTCATTATGCCTGCTTCCTTCCATTCCATTTATTTTCACAGACCATAAATTTACCGGATGCCTGAATCGGGATCTGGTCCACATAGGTGATCCGAAGCTCTGCGTCTTCACCCAGGTAATGTCGGTATGCTGCGAGAAGTTCTGCTTCGTCCAGTCTGGAACGGTCCGCATTCACCAGCAGTTCATAGTCTTTTTCTCCCCACTGGATGCATTTTGCCTGGTAAACAGTTCCTTCGAACTTCAGCAGTGTATTCATAAAAACGTGGATTGATAGCGGCTCACCTTTTGTGTTATACATAAGAGAACCACGACGTCCGTAAATCTCTGTATATTTTGCATGCACCCGGCCATTCTTGTCATAATATACACGCATTTTCCCTGTGTCACCGGTATCATAACGAACCATTGGAAATGTTTTATTATAATAATCTGTCACAACGATTCTTCCCAGTTCTCCCGGCTTCGCCGGTTCATCAGAATCCAGTTTCAGAATCTCCGGATAAAAATTATACAGGTCAACCGTATATTCCGGATCCTCATCAAGCTGGATCGCAATAAAGCCATTTTCATTATTTCCATAGGACCGTACCGGAGAAAATCCGAACAGCTCTTTTGTCAGATCATAAGTTTCCTGCGGAAGTGCTTCTCCCATGGAAAATACCATTTCAACAGACCAGCGGCTGATATCTCTTCCTGTTTTTCTGATATACTGAGTCAATGCCGTCAGTGCACTGGAATACGTAACCAGAACCTGAATTTTCTTCTTTTCAATATCACGGCAGATTTTATCCAGTGACTCATCTCCCATATTGGAAATATCCACCATGATCAGATTATTTTTAAAAGATTTCCACTTACTGATCGTATTTTTTCCTTTTATCCACGCACGAAATTCTCCACGTTTCATTCCCATACGAAAGCCATTCAGTTCCATGCAGGAGATAAAGTTCATATTTACACGGCTCATTTTATCTCCGTCACAGAGTACTGTAAACGGAGTTCCTGTAGAACCACTGGTACTGAGCCTGTAGAGATTTCCCTGTTCTCTGACACAATCCACCAGCACCTCATCATAATGTTCGATAAAGTCACCTTTTGTCATGACCGGAAAATCTTCCAGTTTCGTCCATTCCGGATGTTCTTTGTAATAAGGAGAGTGCTGTTTTACATAAGAAAGAAGTGTCTGTACTCTTCTTTCCATATAATCTTCTGTTACACCCTCAACAATTTCATGTTTATTGACTTCTTTTAATTTTTTCAGTCTGCCGCCCTTTGCAGCGTCAAGAAGATTAAATACTTCTCTTCTTAAAACTTCACCTGTCTGCATTTCTGTCTCCTTTATCCTTTCCTGCTTTCACAATACCCAGAATCACTACTGCTGCAACACGGAGACTATTGGCTCCAAGTGAAGCAACAGCAAATCCCATCATTCCATATGTGCGTGCCGCAAGTACTGATGACACGAGCAAAATACAAAAATGTGCAAGCTGAATCCACAACTGCCACCGTTCATCTGTAAACGTCAGAACGAGTATGAACAAAAATGCAGAAAACAGCCCAAGAATCTGCGCAAGATTCACAACCGTTACGATCCCTTTTACTGACTCATAAAGATTTCTGTAAAACAGCCACACAAAAAGTGGTGTTCCGATCTGACAGGCCACAAAAAAAACAAGACTTACACCGCCTCCGGCAAGAACAGCCTTTCCAAACTGTGAACGCGTCAGTCGTTCTTTTCTTTTTGTAAGATAAGAGATCACGATCGTATTAATTGGCGCGATCAGAAGTACCAGCGTCTTTCCGATCAGCGAAACAACATAATACTGTGTGACCTGTTCATTACCGAGGATCTGTTTGATCACAAGGCGATCCATATTCATTGTCGTATTGGTAATAAGATACGATAACGTAAGAAAAAAGCCTCGACCGAGTGCCGTCGTAAAAAATTCGCTTCTTCTGAAAAACTGATGAAAAATATTTCCGGTAACACCGACAAAAGCCAGTGCCGCGGCTTCACCGATCAGATAGATCCACACCCATTGTCCGGTCAGGCGATATATACCAAATCCGGCAAGATATCCGATTCCGATCAAAAAATAGTAAATAAAATATCTCCGGTAGTTCAGATTCAGACGATATTCCACATCACCATAATAGCGGAATACAGTCAGCATAAACATCAGGAAAACGCCAGCTGCCATCAACGGACTTTCCAGGCTTTTGCCGGACATAAACAGTGCAACAATACTTCCGATCAGTCCAAAGCCAAGCAGAAGCCAGTCATAGTCCCCATTGGTCACATCAAAATCCCGTCTTACTACAAGACGGCTGTTATTCAGAGCCTGCCCGATAGACGGACATATGATCGCAACAAGTCCTGTAATGTACAAAAGACCGCCAAGCTGTTCTGCTCCCATCATTCTGTTAAGAAGCGGAGTGATCACAATCTGGAGCACTGCATTCATAAAAAGCAGACCGCCCATCGTATACAGGGTATTTACCGCAATACCTTTTTTCTGTTCTCTGCCTTCCAAACTGTTTCCTCCTGCCATTTACCCACAGAATCCTTTATGCTGCTGATATTTTTCACATCGGTTTTCTATGTATTTTCTTTTTCCGGAAGCAAGCACCGGAATCTCATCAACGATTTCCACTTTAATGCGGGCTTCCTCTCCCAGATACGGTCGAATACGACGCAGGATTTCCTCCCGATCCATTGCTTCCGGATCGCCATTCAGCCAGATCGTATAATCTCTGACATCTTCCTGAATAAATCGATACTGCTTTACTCCCTGAATGTCCCACAGATTATTGGTAATAATATACGGCGTGACCGCTTTGCCTTCACAGTCATAGATCAGGTCACTCCGTCGTCCGTAAAGTTCTGAAAGATAAAGTTTAAAACGACCGTTTTTTTCTTTCCGGACCGCAACTGCCGTGTCTCCATTGTCATAACGCAGGATCGGAAATGCATAGTTAAAAAGATCTGTGATCACGATTCTTCCCAGTTCTCCAGGTTCTGCCGGTTCATCAGAATCCATCTTCAGGATTTCATAATAATAGGTTTCTGTATCAATATGATACCCTTCATCTTCCCTGTTCTGAAGGCCCATGATTCCGTTTTCTTCATTGGAATACCATGCCCGCACCGGACAGTTGAACTGTTTTTCCAGAGTTCTTCTTACCGGTTCCGGCATTGTCTCCGAAATCGGAATAATTGCTTTCACTACACATCTGCTGCAGTCTCTTCCTGTTTTTCTGATATATTCACTCAGTTCTCCAAGGGCAGAAGAATATCCTACCAGACATTTGACTTTTTTCTTCTCGATCACATGAAACATTTCTTCCAGAGCTTTTTCATCCATTCTGGAACTGTCCATCATGATCAGATTTTCCTGCAGAAGCTGAAATTTGCTTTTGCGTACATTATTTACCCATACCCGGATAAATGCTTCCTTCATTCCAATATAATATCCGGCTGCCGCTCCGAGAAAAATCCCGCCCGCTGTATTGTGACGGATCTTGTCACGGTTCTGGATCATTCTGAGTGGAGTTCCTGTCGATCCACTGGTACACATTACCCGGTTATCTGGCGCATCTTTATATGTGGAAGATACAAAACGGTCATACTGCTGTCGGAAGGTATCTTTATTTACCACCGGAAGATCCTCAAGAGAACAGGTTTCCGGATAATCTTTATAAAAATCAGTAGTCTTAACTGCATGCGCGATCAGATTCTGGATTCTCTTCTCTGTCTCCTCAACAGAGCTGCCTTCTTTCCAGGCATAACGAATCTGGTCATAATATTCTCTGGTCTTTCCACCTTTCATTTTGTCCAGCATCCAGAACCCCATCCAGCGAAGTCTTTCATCTAAAATCATTATTTTCCATCCTGCTTTCTGCTGTAAATCAGTTTAATGCATCCTTGATCGCATCTGCCATCGCCTGCAGCATTTCATCTGTCATTCCCGGATATACACCGATCCAGAAGGTATCTTTCATAATACGGTCCGTATTTTCCAGACTTCCCGCAATACGATATCCTTTTCCGGAAGCACGCATCTGATCAAAGCATGGATGTTTTGTCAGATTACCGGCAAACAGCATACGTGTCTGTACACCTCTGGATTCAATCTCCTGTACCAGTTTGTTTCTGTCTACGCCTTCCTTGCATGTGATCAGGAATCCAAACCAGCTCGGTTTTGAATTTGCACATGCCTCCGGAAGGATCAGTTTATCCTCTGTACCTTTCAGTGCTTCTTTCAGATAATTAAAGTTGTGGATTCTTCTTTCCACAAAAGACGGGAATTTTCTGAGCTGCGCACATCCGACAGCAGCCTGCATATCTGTTGCCTTGAGGTTATATCCAAAATGAGAGTATACATATTTGTGATCATACCCAACCGGAAGTTCTCCATACTGACGGTCAAAACGATGTCCGCAGAGATTATCCTGTCCCGGTGCACAAATACAGTCTCTTCCCCAGTCTCTGAACGAACGTGCGATTCTGTTCAGGAGCGGATCATCTGTATAAACAGCGCCGCCTTCTCCCATTGTCATATGATGCGGTGGATAAAAACTGGAAGTTCCGATATCTCCGATCGTTCCGGTCAGTTTCTCTTCCCCGTTGATCGTATAAACAGATCCAAGTGCATCACAGTTATCTTCAATCAGCCACAGATTATGACGATCACAGAATTCTCTGACTGCTTTCAGGTCAAATGGATTTCCAAGTGTATGCGCAAGCATGACCGCTTTTGTCTTTGGAGACCATGCAGCTTCCAGAAGAGATGGATCAATATTGTACTGTGGAATCGTTACATCAACAAATACCGGTACCGCACCGTACTGGATCATCGGAGAAACTGTAGTCGGAAAACCGGCCGCAACTGTGATCACTTCATCCCCCGGAAGAATCTGCCGTTCTTTCAGAAGCGGAGATGTCAGTGTCATAAATGCGAGCAGATTTGCAGAGGAACCGGAATTTACCAGGGAACAGTAACGAACACCGAGATATTTTGCAAATGCATGTTCAAATTCATCTGTATAACGTCCTGCGGTCAACCAGAATTCAAGGGAACTATCCACAAGATTTACCATTTCTTCTGCATCATAAACTCTGGACGCATACGGGATACGGTCACCTTTCTGATATGGTTTCTTTTTGTTATGGTATTTTTCACAATAATTTCTTGTCATTTCCAGAATCTGCTCTCTGGCCTGCTGTTCTGTCATTTCTTCAAACATAATAGTCTCCTTCTGTATTTTATTTTTTTATATAGTACAGAAACTTTTCCCCATAAAAAGGAATCGTCTCTTTTAGTTCATAATGATCCATGAACCACCGATATGTTTCCGGATCATTCCGTTTCCAGATATTCATGGATGATTTTCCGGTAAATGCCCCTGGCACTTCCGCATGTTCCAGCTGGTCTTTCAGCTCTTTCAAACTGTCCGGGCGAACGAGCATATCACTGAAATCCATTGTAAAACATTCTGTCCGCCGATGAAGCATGCTGCAGATTTCGGGAACATTGATACCAAATGACGGTGTATTCTCAGGAACAACTGCTGCGATCTGCTCTGCGAAATCCTCAAATTCCTGCACATTATGATAATTTTCTTTAATCTTGCTGTTCTGTGCAAACTGAAGAACCGTTCCGGTAGCCATTGCAAGAACCGCAATCGTACAGATCAGCCCTACACCACTGACGGTCACATGTCTGAGCGAAAGGCTGTCAAAGCTTTTCCATTCTTCATTTTTGATAAATTTGATTCCCTTCTGCCCCCAGTATGCAGCCATGATCACAGCCGGCATGGTAATGCAGTCCAGATTGTGATATGCAGGGCGGTTAATATAATACACCAGACATCCCAGTGATCCGACACTCAGAAGAAACAAAAATTCTTTTTGCCAGCAATGTCTCTCTTTTCCACTGAACCAGCCGGTCATTCCCAGAGCCGTTCCGGTCAGAAACAGTGTGATCACTGCCATATATGCATTGGGTTCTGTAGGCATATCCAGATGAAGAACTCCCGTCATATAACTGCCTGACAGCAATGGGATCAGAAAGTCCTCAAACGAATTTGCCGGACTGTGTTTCAGGATATTATAGAGATTTACTGTTCCATACGCTCCAAACACCGCCCCGGCCATTCCGGCAAACTGTGCAAAGCTTAACCACAATAGTCTACGGATCTTTATTTTTCCCACAGACAGAAAACGTGAAATAAGCATTCCTGCCCACGCCACAGTAAGAATCAGTCCGGTCTCTGTATTCCAGAGGATTGCCAGCAGACAGATCAGATACCCACCCACTGCTGTCCAGAAATTGCACAGCTCTTTTTTGAGGATCCATGCTCCATACAGAAACAGCAGCATCGGAAAAATTACCCGATGCGGCCAAACCTGCCAGTAAAAGCCACCTCGCATACCAAGTACAGGAAATGTAACTGCTAAAGCACCAAGTACCCTCAACACACGGCTTTTGACCAGCAGTTCCAGGATAAGAAATGCACAGATATGTGCAAAGGCTCCAATTCCGGCAACCATGGCAACAAAGGCTTTGAAATCACCATGAACAAGTTCCATTGGAATCTTAAAGAAAAGTCCGTAATGTCCATAAATACTCGTAACATTATGCGTATATGGCATTCCCTGATAAATATTGTAAACAGAATTGAAATATGCGTGCCCATGGTAAGCATCGCTCAGTTCTCCTCTTCCAAAAATATTCGGTGTGTACATACTGTAAAAAACGAGGAGCACCAACGCTGCATATACCAGCCGGATAATCCACTCACCGTCTTTTTCCGGAAAGCAGACATTTTGACATGCCCAGAAAAAGATTGCAAGTTCTGCCAAAAACAAAAATGCTGCGATCACTGCCGGCTGTGTGTGCCATCCGTATTTCGCCGCCACAGATCCAAGCTGTTCCGTCTCTCCTGAGATACAAAGCAGCCAGAACGGAATCTGTATAAACAGCATCAGCCAAAATGCTGTTTTTCTGGCTTTGACATTCTCCGGAAAAGTTTTTCCCGCAACTTCATGCCTGTGTGCGATTCCCATTCCAGCTGCAAAGAGCAGACAAAACAGGATCAGAGACATTCCATATACAAGCATGTTACTGTTTCCCAGACTGTTGATTTTTTCTGCCAGTCCCGGAATCATAAAACAGCTCATAAAAAAGCATACCGATAAAACCCACGCTGCAAAAGCGCAGATAACCTCTCTATTCTTTTTCATATTTTCTTTTCTTCTATCCTTTTATACTTTTTATATTCCAAAATATTCTTTGATCTGACAGTCCGTATATTCTGCCATATTCTGACCGGCAAGCCATGCCTGATACCATTTTGCAGTGTTGACTACTGCTTCATCCACCTGCCAGCGAGGTTTCCAGCCCAGCCGGTTTCGAATACGGGAACAATCCAGTTTGAGGAAATTTGCCTCATGAGGACCTCCCTGACAGAGATTTTCCCATGCTGCCCCGTTTCCCCATGCTGTGCAGAACAGATCTGCAAGTTCCCCGGTGGTCAGACAGCTTCTGTCATCTGGTCCTACATTATAAGATCCTGCCTTCCGGCTGTCCTGATACTGTTCTTCCGCGATCAGAAGATATGCGCCCAATGGTTCCAGTACATGCTGATATGGTCTGGTAGAATGTGGATTCCGAACTGCAATCTTTTTTCCACCGGAAACAGCACGCACACAGTCCGGAATGATACGGTCTGCTGCAAAATCACCGCCTCCGATCACATTACCGGCACGCGCAGTTGATACTGCAATATCCATGTCTTTCAAGAAAGATTTCTCATAACTGTGTGTTACAAGTTCTGAGCAGGATTTGCTATTGGAATACGGATCGTAGCCATCCAGTTCATCCGTTTCGCGGTACCCCCATTCCCATTCATTATTCTTATAAACTTTATCTGTTGTTACATTCAAAAAAGAGCGGACGCTTCCACACTGCCTTACTGCTTCCAGTACATTGACCGTCCCCATAACATTTGTCTCATAAGTATTTACCGGATTTTTGTAAGATTCCCTTACGATCGGCTGTGCCGCCAGATGAAAGACGATCTCCGGCTGTGTTTCTTTAAACACCTGTATCATATGCTCCAGATCACGAATGTCTCCGATCACAGAATGGATCTGACTTTCCAGATCTGTCAGCGTGAATATTGATGGATCTGTCGGTGGCTTCTGAGAATATCCGGTCACTTCCGCTCCCAACTCCTGAAGTATCCTGCAGAGCCATGTCCCCTTAAATCCGGTATGTCCTGTCACCAGAACTTTCTTCCCTTTATAAAAATTTAGATTGAATTCATTCATATCGACCGCTTAAACTCCTGTAAAATACTTTATAGATTTTTCCAAAATCTCCACATACTTTCCGCATAACCTTTTTTCAAAAAAAGTCATTATCAGTTTTATTATACTATAAAAGCTGACGCCCCGCAATCTGCGAAGCGCCAGCTTCTTAATTTAAAAATTTAAATTTTTTGACTTCTATTTTTCAAACAGATCTACCAGTTCCTGTCCATCGTCATATCCGGCATCTTTCAGCTGTTCTACGAACCACTCGTCCACACCTTCTACGGCTTTTTTGAAGGAATCGATATCCATATCCTCTTTTTTAGTGATTGTCACACCATTCTTTGACTGCCAGCGGTTCATGATTTCTTCATCACCGGAGCGGTTGATGTAACGTTCATACTCAACGGCTTTCTGTCCACACTCATCAACGACTGCCTGCTGCTCTGGTGTCAGAGTATCGTACAGATCCTGGTTGATACAGAAGAACAGACAGTCATAGATTGCATCCCACATGGAGCAGTATGGCTGAACCTCCTGCACACTTGCCGCATCGATTGCCGGAAGTGGGTTTTCCTGGCCTTCTACAGTATTCTGCTGCAGAGCCGTATAAGTTTCAGACCAGTTCATGTTCGTTGCATCTGCGCCCCATCTCTTGTAGCATTCCATCAGAAGGTTGGAGCCTGCTACACGGATCTTGAGGTTCTTCATGTCATCCAGAGTTTTTACTTCATGCTTGCTGTTGGTCAGCTCACGGAAGCCGTTCTCTGCGATACCCATGCAGTGCAGTCCGTAACTGGAAAGAATTTCTTTCAGCTTTTCTCCTGCCTCACCATCGAATTTCGCATCTGCATCATCATAGGAATCATAAATAAATGGTAACGATACAACATTAAATCTTGGATCAAACGCTGAGTAGATCAGGTTGGAATGCATGGAAATCTGTACCGGGTCTCCGTTCATCAGCGCCTGGATTCCTTCAGACTGATTTCCATTGGTCAGCTGGTCTGCCGCATAGATGTTGACTTTGATCTTGCCTCCGGTTGCTTTTTCCATCAGCTCGCCAAACTTACGTCCGCCGTCTGCCCAGGTACTTGTCTCCGTTGTGGAGCATGCAAAGTTCCAGGTTGCTTCCGGCCAGTTGAGATCACTGTAATCCGCAACTGTATCCGTAGATTCCTGTGTGAAGAGATCTACCAGTTCCTGTGCGTCATCGTATCCTTCTTTCTCAAGTTCCTTAACAAACCACTCATCAACACCATCTACGGCTTTTTTGAAGGAATCGATATCCATATCTTCTTTATTTGTGATCGTCACGCCATTCTTTGACTGCCAGCGCTCCATGATCTCTTCATCTCCGGAACGGTTGATATAACGCTCGTATTGAACAGCTTTCTGACCACACTCGTCAACAACTGCCTGCTGCTCCGGTGTCAGACTGTCATAAATCTCCTGGTTGATGCAGAAGAACAGACAGTCATAGATTGCATCCCACATAGAGCAGTATGGCTGAACCTCCTGCACACTTGCCGCATCGATTGCCGGCAGCGGGTTCTCCTGTCCTTCTACTGTATTCTGCTGCAGAGCCGTGTAGGTCTCTGTCCAGTTCAGGTTTGTTGCATCTGCGCCCCATCTCTTATAGCATTCCATAAGAAGATTGGAACCTGCCACACGGATCTTAAGATTCTTCATATCATCCAGAGTCTTGATCTCGCGTTTGCTGTTGGTGATCTCACGGAAACCATTCTCTGCGATACCCATGCAGTGCAGACCATATTCGGAAAGCAATTCTTTCAGTTTTTCACCGGCTGCTCCGTCAAATTTTGCATCTGCGTCATCATAAGAATCATAAATAAATGGAAGAGATACTACATTGAATCTCGGATCAAATGCAGAATAAATCAGGTTGGAATGCATGGAAATCTGTACCGGGTCTCCGTTCATCAGTGCCTGGA
>ENA-ORUQ01002059-ORUQ01002059.1-human-gut-metagenome-genome-assembly--contig:-NODE-2059-length-17060-cov-3.517024_pt1 | contig 17060 bp, 17 predicted proteins | sample MGYA00242081_ERZ509211 | MGnify/ENA primary metagenome ERZ509211 (study PRJEB26280, sample SAMEA2338785) | human gut metagenome | biome: human gut; feature: human-associated habitat; material: faeces...
CTCCGCCGCCGCTCTTTCGAGTTGTGGCGATGGTCATTGTGGACGAGCCAGAGCACCAGACAGAGGAGAAGCAGAACCGGAAGGTTTTCTATGGCCATGCAGATGCCTTCGGGTAAATATCCCCGTACCAGGGTGGTGGGAGACACGTTTCCGATACTGGAGAGGAAATGGGACAGCAGCCAGATGGGCCGCCCCTGATCGGTGTAGCCGAAAATCAGCCAGAGCAGGCATACCGCCACTGTCAGAAAGCGAACCTCCGTCCAAACATATACGGTTTTGGCGGCAATGGCCGCCTCCGCCCGTCTCCGGTCCTCCCGGAGACAGTGGGCCAGCACCAGCAGGCCGATGCCCGCAGCCAAAGCCGCGGCGGCCTCCAGGTAAAGGGTCCGGACCTGCTTTAGTCCCTGGTACAAGTCGTACAGCGGGCTGCCGTCAAACACATATCCGTCGGTGTACTGGCCCTGGAGATACTGGATGGGAACCTGCCGGACCGCCATGCGGACTTCCACATCCTCTACGCCCTCCCCGGCAGTGAAGTTCTCATAACCGGGCAGATACCAGTCGCTGTCCCCGCTGTAGACGCCGTCGCCGTACAGATCCAGCTCCTCCCCGTCCTTCCACGCCTGGGCCTTGCCGTCTTTGAAGATCAGCAGAAAATTGTACCCCTCCGGCAGGCCCTGGACATATGCCAGCGCCTGGTCGGTATTGGTATAGAGGGGCTTGCCGCTTTGCAGGATCTGGTACAGGACGTTCTTGTCCCATTGATAACCGGCATCCGGCGCCGCATCGACGGTCTCTTCCACCGCCGGTTCACTGACGGACAGCTCTCCCCACCAACCGCCGTCGGTCTGCCAGACGGTCCCTTCCAGCACCGTGTTATACCAGTCCAGCTCGCCTCCGGCCCCCAGAGTCAGGAAGTCCCGCACATAGTCGCTGACCGTCTGGCGGAAGGCGTCCGTCTCCTGCCAGTCGGAACTCCACCACTGCCCATCGCTGCAGGTAACATACCGCCCGGCGGCAGTCCCCAGACTCCCCACCACCAGGGCAAAACCCACAAACAGCGCTATCAAACCCGTCCAGGCCCGAAGCCGGGGATGATTTTTCGGCTGTACCCGGATGACGCCGGGGGCCTCTTCCGCTCTCTCTATGACCTCCTGGATCTGGGAGGCCACGCGGTACTCCAGATCCGCTCCGGGATCATGGTTCGTGTCGTTCCATTTTGTATCCAATTCCCCACACCACCTTGATGTAATCTGGCTCTTTGGGATTGAGTTCCACTTTCTCCCGAATGCGGCGGATGTGCACCATCACTGTGTTCTCACAGGCGTAGGTGGTCTCCTCTCCCCACACCCGGCGGTAGATCTCCTCTGCCGGGAACACCCGGCCGGGATAGCGCATGAGAAGCTCTACAATCTTTGTCTCCGTGGCGGTGAGGCGCACCGGCTCTCCATCGGCGGTGAGCTGGCGGCTCTCCGGGTCGTAGGTGAGGCGTCCGTTCACCAACACCCCTGCCCGCTCCTGGGCGTGGACGTCTCCCAGCTGGGTGTAGCGGCGCAGCTGACTTTTCACCCGGGCCAGGAGCTCCTGGGGATTAAAGGGCTTGGTGACATAATCATCCGCTCCCATGGAAAGGCCCAGGATCTTATCAGAATCCTCGCTTTTGGCGGAGAGAACGATCACCGGCAGGTTCCGCTTCTCCCGGATGCGCATCAGGGCGGACAGGCCGTCCAAGCGGGGCATCATCACGTCGATGAGGATCAGCTTCACCGCCGGGTCCAGACACAAGTCCAGAGCCTGGAGACCGTCGTAGGCCTTGAGGCACCGGTAACCTTCCCGCTCCAGTGTGATGGCGATGGCGCCCACGATCTCGGCATCGTCGTCCACCACCAGAATGCACTCGTTCATATTGCTTCCCTCCTTGAGCCAAAGTCAGTATCCCACGGAAATCTTACAGCAACGTCAAGAAAATCCTTACGGTTTTCTTACAAAATCATAGGGCATCTCCATTTTCTCTGCTTGTGGTCTCATTCCAACGCATATCCGCGCACCACTGTTTTTGCCAAACGGATATCGCTCTGAGTGTATCAAAAGCATCTGCGCAATACAAGTAGCGCACAAGTTCCCTATGGCAATGATTTCCGCCTTCATTTCCGTCAAGACAGGATTCTGGCAATATCAGGATTCTTTGGCGAAGTCTACTCACAGGGCCCTGCACGCTTAAAATAGAAAAGCCACCGAAAACCTAATGTTTTCGGTGGCTTTTGGTACGCCCGGCTGGATTCGAACCAGTGGCCTACAGAGTCGGAGTCTGTCACTCTATCCAACTGAGCTACGGGCGCATATTTACACGATCTGTGATTCCTCACACATCTTTTTTAGTATAGCAGATTTTTATCCCGCTGTAAAGTCTTTCTTTCATTTTTTATGATTTTCTTTTTCGTGCACATGCGCTTCTCCAGGCTGCACACCCTGCTCGCCAACAAACTCCCGAATTTTGGAAAACGTCTCATTGCTGATATCATGTTCCACTTTGCAGGCATCCTCGGATGCAACTTCCGGATTCACACCCAGCATCACAAAAAACTGCGTCAGCGTTTTATGGCGGCCATACACCCGGCTGGCTACTTCCAATCCACTTTCATTCAACGTAATGCTGCCATCTGGCGCCATGGAAATGTATCCGCTCTCCCGCAGTTTCTTCATGGCAACGCTGACACTGGGCTTCGAATATCCCAGCTCATTGACAATATCAATGGAGCGCACATCCCCCCGCCGCTCCTGCAGCACCAGGATCGACTCCAGATAATCCTCGGCAGATTCATGAATGACCACGCATGATCCTCCTTGCAGTAGGTTTCATTTTGTTATGGTAACAAGTTTGCTGCCGGAATGCAAGGTCTTTTTCCCATTTTTCGCAAAATCAGAACACTCTTTCCCCCAAACAAGGCGGCGGAAGCAGATGCTTCCGCCGCCTTGCCGAAATCTTCATTTTGCAGACTCTTCAGTCAGCACGCTGCTCAAATCCAGCGGTTTTCCGTCACTCCACAGCCATTCCAGGGAATAGAGCTCCCGGGCCTCCGCAGAGAACACGTGCACCGTCACGCAGCCATAGTCCAGCAGGACCCAGGTCCCATCCCGGTATCCTTCCCGGCGCAGAGGCAGCTCATCCGCCTGTTCTTTCATGGCCTTCTCCACTGCGCCGCACAGCGCGTTGATCTGCGTATTGGAGGTACCGGTGGCAATCACAAAGTAATCCGCCAGCGTGGTCAAATCCGTGATCTCAATCGCAGAAATCTCCTTGCCCTTTTTCTCGTCCAGAGCTTTTGCCGCAATGATCGCCAATTCTTTCGGTGTCATATTTGGTGCCATATCTGATTTCCTTTCTGTTTTGATCTTTTAAGCCGCAGGCGGCTGCTCTATGATGGAAAATCCGGGTTCTGTGGTGCCTTCTGTGCCAGAAGTCTGTCCAGAGTCTCCCGTCCCGCTTTCGCCGGACGTTCCGGTGTTCTCGGTACCGGTTTGGCCTCCTGCATCATTGCCGGAACTTCCCTCCGTGCCGGTCTCAGTTCCCGTACTGCCGCCGGTTTGTGTACCAGTTTCCGTACCGGTACTGCCCTGCGAGCCGCTTTCCGTTCCAGTGCCGGTTCCACTACCGCCTTCCGTACCGGCGGTGCCTCCTTCTGTGCTGGTACCTCCTTCTGTTCCGGATGTGCCGCCTTCGGTTCCGGGATCTGTTACCGTTCCGCTTCCATTCCCCGGATCCGTCGTCGTTCCGCCCTCCGGATCCACAGGATTTCCGTTTTCATCCACAACCGGCTCCGTCTCTTCCGGTTCTTCCTCAGCAGGAGTCGTTGTGGAGGGTTTCACCGGCGGAGAGGCGGCCTTCTTATCTTCCACGTATCCGGTGGAAGAACTGACCGAACCGTCGCTGTTGACGGACATGATGTCCAGATCGCTCATAGTAAAGGTCTCTACGTAAGGACTGAGCTCATTGTTCACCAAATCCAGCAGCTCACTGGCAATGGGGGTAACATAGGACTGATAGTTATAATACGTCCGGCTCCAGCAGGAGACATTCTTATTGGGCATGGTCACAAAGTTCACGTTTTCAATCTTGAGTCCGCCCAGCACGGCCTGCTGGCCAAACCAGAGCATATTCTGGAAGGACAGATCCGTTTCCACATTGTCCTGGACCACCTTGATGAAATCGTTGATCTTCGTGATATTCTTGACCTGCAGCATCTGCTCCACCATGGCCTGGAGGAACGCCTGCTGCGTCTTGATCCGGCCCAGATCGCCATCCGGATATCCCTTCATGACGCCATTGACTTTGTTGTCGTGGCGATAGCGCAGCACCTGCATAGCATCGTCGCCGCTGAGGAGACGGTATCCCGCTTCCTGATGAATGTGCAGATCCTGATAAGGATCGTCATAGTTCATATCCCGGGGGACCTCGAACCAGACGCCGCCCATGGCATCCACAATTTCACCCACGGCTTCCCATTCCACAATCACCTGATAGTCCGGCTCAAATCCTACCAGCTGGCTGATTTCGTTATAGAGAGCCTGGATGCCCTTGTCTCCGCCTCCGTAGTAATTATAGACCGAATTGATCCGTTTGATGTCCCAGGGCACATTCACCATGGTATCCCGGGGAATGGACATCACGGTGGCCTTCTGGTTGGTCACATCATAGGAGGCCAGCAGCATGGTGTCGGTATTGCCGCCGCCTCCGGTGTCCCGTCCCAGAATCAGTACGGTGTAATAGTCCTCGCTCTTGCGCTCGCCATCGCTGCGGGGGCGGACACCGTCGCCGTAGTCAATTTCCTCCACCTCGTCCTCTTCCGTCTTGGAGGGCTTGTTTTCCAGATCCGGCCGGACAAACAAACTCTGACATGCCGCCACCGCGACCACCACCAAGGCCAGTACCACCGCTACTGCCAGCAGAATCTTTTGCTGCCGGGTCAGGCGGCTCTTCTTCCCGGCTTTTTTCGCTTCCTTTTCCTGACGGCTCCCGCCCGTTCTCTTTTCTTCTCTGTGATTTTCCACGCTGTCTCTATCCTTTCAGTGCATCCCGGGCTTCCAATGTGGCCCGATGCACGGGATTTCCCATTTCCTGCATTTCCTGGACTGTCATTTCCAATCCCAACAGCAGTCCCCTGTCCAAATCCTCATAACACACGCTGCGCAGTCTGTCCACCCCCGGGAAATTCCGGGACGGCTCTATATAGTCTGCCAAATAAATCACTTTTTCCAACAGTGTCATGCCGGCCCGCCCGGTGGTATGCCACCAGATGGCATGGTAGATCTCCTCATCCACGCCGAACACATCCCGGGCCACGGCAGCGCCGGTCTTGGCGTGAAGCAGTTTGAGTGCCTTTTGCTCCAGTTCATCCAAAGCAATTCCGTAATGACGGCACAGTGCCAGCTGCTCATCCATGTTCAGCTTTTTGGTACAGTCATGGAGCAGCGCCGCTACCCGGGCTTTTTCCACATCCGCGCCGTACCGTTCCGCCAGACGAATGGCCTCCTGCTCGGTTCCCAGCACATGGGGAATACGCTTGTTTTTGAGATAGCTCAGGGCCACCGGCCGCAGCTGAGAAAGCGGCAGATGCTTCAGGTCTGCCTGCGTATTGTACAGTCCCTCCCGCAGGATATATCCGTACACTGCCGGGGGCAGGAAGTTGGCTCCCGTTCCCTGGGCCAGCTTTTCCCGCAGCTCCGTGGACGAGATATCCACCACGCCGGGGATGGTCAGGGTAAACAGACGCGCCTGGGGATACGTGCGGTAAAGATAATCCCGCTGGACGGAAAACAGTTCTTCTGTATCCGCCTCCGTGCGGCCAAACGCCGCGATCCCCGCCAGAGAGAGAATCCGCTCCGGCTCATGCCAGGCCTGGAACGTCAAAAACATATCCGTTCCCATCAGCAGCCAGAGCTCATCGTCCGGATACTGGGCCTTCAAGGCGGCCAAAGTATCGGCGGTATAGCTCTTGCCATGGCGGTGAATCTCCAGATCCAGCACCTCGACCCGGTCTCCCAGTCCCAGCTGGTCTGCCGCCAGGCGGGTCATCTCCAGCCGCTGCTCCGGCGTGGGGCTGCCTGCGGGCAGCTCCTTATGGGGCGGCAATCCTGCCGGAACAATCAGAAGCCGGTCCAGCTTCAGCAGTTCCACAACCGCCCGGGCCGCCGCCGCGTGTCCCAGGTGGGGCGGGTTGAACGTCCCGCCGTATACACCGATCTTCACGATTCCATCTCCGTTTCCATGTTTCACTCATTCCAGCGCGCTGCTACGCAAGAACAGGATCTCATCTCCGCCGCCTCATTGCTCTTACGCCTGCGGCTTCTTCCGGGCGGGTTTGACCAGCTGAATGCGCTTTTCCTTGGGCTTGGAGTGGCTCTCGCGGTAGAGCACGAACTTCGTGCCGATCACCTGCACCACTTCCGAACGGGTGGCCTTGGCCAGCTCCTCCGCCGCGGCACGGGCATCATACTCCAGATTATTGTCCAATACCCGGCCTTTAATAAGCTCCCGGGCTTCCAGGGCATCGTCGGCCTGCTTGATGAGATTTTCCCCGATACCGTCTTTGCCGATCTGCAAAATGGTGTCGATGCTGTTGGCCAGTCCACGCAGCTGCGCTCTCTGTTTGCTTGTCAGTTCCATATCGTTCTCCTGAATATTTTATATAGACGCCTGCTCTTTCAAATAAGTTTCCAACGTCTTTGCAAATTCCCGCAGGGCCTTGCCCCGGTGGGAAACGGCACTTTTTTCCTCTGCCGTCAGCTGTCCGAACGTCTTGCCCTTGTCCGGAATCAAAAAGACCGGATCATAGCCGAACCCTTCCGTTCCCATGGGTGCAAAGGCAATGGCACCGTCGCAGCGGCCCTCCGCCGTCAGCGTATCCCCATTGGGAAAGGCGCAGGCAATGGCACAGGCAAAGTGCGCCGCCCGGGTCGTCTGGCCCCGCATGGAGTTCAGCAGCAGCGTGTAGCGCCCCCGGTCATCCAGACCCTCTCCGCCGTAGCGTGCGGAATAAACCCCGGGTCCGCCGTTGAGTGCATCCACGCACAAACCGGAGTCATCTGCAATGGCAGGCATTCCAGCCGCCGCACAGATGGCCTTGGCCTTGAGCATGGCGTTTTCCGCAAACGTGGTGCCGGTTTCCTCCACATCCACGGTAATTCCCAGGTCCGCCGGGCTCACCACTTCCACACCCAAACCGGACAGGATTGCCCCCATCTCCGCCAGCTTTCCGGGGTTATGGGTAGCCAGTACAAATTTGTATTTCATCAAATCCCTCCCAGCGCTTGCTTCTGCAGTTCCAGCAGTTCCCGGTTGCCCTTGGCGCAAAGGCGCACCAGCTCCTGCTGCTCCTCCGGTGTAAAGGCCCGGCCTTCGCCGGTGCCCTGAAGCTCAATGATACATCCGGTCTCATCCATGACGCAGTTGAGATCCACCTGCGCCCGGCTGTCCTCACTGTACTGCAGGTCCAGCATGGGAACCTCGTCCACAATGCCCGCGCTGACGCCGGTAACATAATGACGGATGGGATCCTTCTCCAGTACACCGTCGTGAACCAGCTTCCGACAGGCCAGAGCCAGGGCCACAAAGCCGCCGGTCACGGAAGCCGTACGGGTTCCGCCGTCTCCCTGCAGTACATCGCAGTCAATGGTGATGGTCCGTTCACCCAGAGCCGCCAGATCCACCGCTCCCCGCAGGGACCGCCCCACCAGGCGCTGAATCTCCGCACTGCGGGGGCTGAGCTTGAGCTTGGACACATCTCGCTTGCTGCGCTCCCGATTGGCCCGGGGCAGCATGGAATACTCCGCCGTCACCCAGCCGGTCCCTTCCGCCACATGGGGCGGTGCCTTCTCCTCTACGCTGGCACAGCAGAGCACCATTGTGTCTCCGCAGCGGATCAGGCAGCTGCCCTCCGCAAATTTCACAAACCCGGTGGTAATTTGAACCGGGCGCAGCTGGTCCGCTGCCCGTCCGTCTGCTCTTGTCATGGGATTCCTCTCTTTCCGGATCCGCCCCTTCCGGCATCAGCACCGTTTCGGGCGGCATACTCCTCGTATAATAGATTTACGGTTTAACTGGGGTGGGAAACCGCAGGAAACCCACTTGTTGTTTCATCATCCAGATGAGATAATAAGGCCAGCAGGCAGAGGGCGCAGATGTACTCCTTGAAGAACTGCTTCCAACGAAAGAATTGCGCCTCTGTCTTTGCGGGTTGACACGAATGAGCTGGATAGCGAAGTTGCGCTGTATATCTAACGAGGTTGTGTCCCGCAAAGAAGTGTGAGGAAACTCTGTCTGAAAATTGAAACAGGAGGTTTCGCTATGTTCTACTGTGGGATTGATATCGCTAAATACAAGCATGAAGCTTCTGTTATCGATGCGACCGGGGTAGCACTATTAGATAGCATATCTTTTCCAAACAGCAAGGAGGGGTGCGAAAAATTGTTGGCCCTGTATAGACGACAGGGCATCTCCAAAGATGATCTGCTCATCGGTATGGAAGCCACTGGCCACTACTGGTTAAGCGTGTATGGATATCTGTTGGACCAGGGTTTTGAAGTCAAAGTCATCAATCCCATTCAATCCGAGGCATTCCGAAGAATGTACATCCGGCAAACAAAGAACGACCGAAAAGACAGCTTTATCATTGCTCAGATCATGCGCTTTGGGCAGTTCTCTGCCACAGAATTGGCAGAAGAGGCTGTCGTTGCGCTCCGACAATTGAGCAGATATCGGTTGGCTTTGGTAGATACCTGCGGAGACTGTAAGCGGCGAATTATCTCATTGTTAGATCAAGTTTTTCCGGAATACAACAGATTGTTCTCAGATACTTTTGGAGCCACATCTAAAGAAGTCCTTGCAAAATATCCAACGCCGGAAGACCTGCTTGCAGTTTCCCCCGAAAAGCTTGCCAACATGTTGGAAAAAGTCAGCCACGGACGATTTGGTAAAGAAAAAGCAAAGCAGTTGAAGGCTGCAGCATCTACCTCATTCGGTGTGAGCTTTGCCAAGCAGTCCTTTGCTCTTCAAATCCGGCAGCTTATTGAACAGTTGGAATTTCTGGAAGGGCAAATTGAAGAATTGGAGGAACAGATTTCTTTATTGCTCAAGCAAACCGAAAGTCATATTACCACTATTCCTGGGATTGGAGACACCCTGGGTGCTATTATCTTAGGAGAAATTGGAGATATCCATCGTTTTGACGCACCCAATAAGTTAGTGGCATTTGCAGGATTGGATGTGCGAGTCTCGCAGTCTGGTGAATTCATTGGTACACGTCAGAAAATTTCCAAACGAGGTTCGCCATATCTCCGGCGTGCCATTTGGTTGGCTGCCTCCAGGGCAGCTTTTTGTGACCCTATCCTCTCGGAATACTATCAATCCCTTCGTGCCCGGGGAAAACACCATCTCACCGCCATTGGCGCTGTTTCACGTAAACTCTGCAATATCATCTTCGCGATCCTGAGTGAGAACCGACTCTACGAGACTGTGCCGCCAAGGGAAATTCGACAAACTTCGGCACCTTTCACAATGTGAACTTAGCGTTCGTCGACATCAATCAATTTTTGGAATATTCTTCCTCTCGTTGAGGAGGGATACTATGGCCGATAGAAAGAGAACGCCAATTCACATTTTTGCCGCTCGCCTTTGTGCTGTTCGAAATGAACGGGGAATGACGCAGCAACAGGTTGCGGATTTTCTTCGTCGTTCCAGACGTTGGTATCAAAAAATTGAGGCTGGAACCTTGAAACCCAATTGGCAGGACACGATTTTACTTTTGACTCTTTTTGAACTTGATCCAGCATCTATTGTGGAGGAGGTGGGGATTCGTGTTTCAGTACTTACCCATAGAAAATGAGATGATGTCTCCATATCTCGGCAGCTATCAAACATTTGGACTCCGGGTTTGTAGAATCGATACTTGCACTGACGAAGAAATCATGTGTCTACCAGATATCTCTACAAACTACTTTTTTGTACTTCGCCTTGCGGAACTGTTCACGCGCAAACAGCTGGATCCTCTTCATTTGCTGGAAGTATTAGAGGATCTGCTATAAATCTATACATACCCCTTGATTTTAGGCTCACATCTTGTGAGTCTTTTTATGTTACCCACATTGTTATGCTAGTTTTTGTACTCCTCTTGACTTTTTATAGCTGGTCTTTCTGGACTTTCTGTATTTCATTGCTGAGTGGTCATGGAAACAGTATCGCACCGCCACTCTAAATGAAGTTAAAAGAGCGTTTTTATCCCGGCAGGCTCACCACAATGGTCAGAAGATCCGGCACCGGACTTTCCGCCCGAATCTTTCCCCGATGCGCACTGACGATGCTTTTGGCAATGGACAGCCCCAAACCATACCCACCCGTCTGCGTATTGCGGGACTGATCGGCACGGTAAAACCGATCAAATAAATGCTCCAAGCTCTCCTTGTCCACCGGGTAAACGGTGGTATTGCTCACCGTCAGCACCACCGTCCGTCCCTGCCGTTCCAATCGCAGGGTCAGATGTCCTCCCGGCGGGGCATACTTAAGCGCATTGTCCATCAAAATGGAAACCAGCTGCCGCACCGCCTTCTCGTCCCCGTTGCAGGAGATCATGGGCTTGACTTCAATCTCCAGCTTCTTGTCCTGGCTTCTGGCCGGAGCCAGAAAGGATTGCGCCATCTCTTCCACCACATCCGAGATGGGAAACTCCAAAAACTGCAGCCGTGGCTGGGCCTCTTCCATGCGGGAAAGGTAGATCAAATCCTCTGTCAGTCCGGTGAGGCGCTGGGCCTGGCGGCGGATATCCTCCAGCCACTCATTTTCTCCGCACTCCATCTCCGCCAGATCCGTGTCGGCGCTGATGATGGTCAGAGGCGTTTTCAATTCATGACCCGCATCGGTGATAAACCGCTTTTGCTTCTCATAGCTCTCCGCCACCGGCCGAATGATCCGCCCGGAGAGGATCAGCAGCAGCACCAGCACCGCCCCCAGTCCCACCAGGGCCAGCATCACACTGGCCAGCAAGGTAGTCCGGAATCCGGAAAGTGTGCGTCCGCAGTCCAGAAAGATGATGCGCCAGCCATTGGCCTCACTGCGGCAGGCGTAGCGGTAATCCTCCCAAAAGCCGCTGGTCCGCCCGGACTGCCACACTGCCTGTGCATAGCTGGCGGCAGTATCATCGTCAATTGCAGCGATCTGCACGGTATCGGTGTAAACCACCTGCCCCGTTTCATCCAGCACCACAGAAAAGTACCGGGATTCATACGGAGTCTCCGGCGACAGCCCCCGGTCCCCGAATCCCGGCTTGTCTGCAGATATCGGCGGCTGCGCAGCAGCCTGTGCCGGCCGTTTCCCCGTCGGAAACTCCGGAAAGGTTCCGCTGTTGGCGCACAGCAGTTCCAAAATCGCATCTGCATCTGAAATGACTTTTTGATAGCTCATCAAATTGACGCCCCCCAGGATCACCAGCAGTACCGCTGCCAGAGACAGCATGGTGGCGGCAATAAACTTGCGCCGGAGGGTTTTGATGATCATGGCGATACCTCCAGGGCGTATCCCGCGTTCCGAAACGCCTTGATCTGGACATCGGCCTGGAGGGCCGCAAGCTTTTTGCGCAGGTAGGACAGGTACACCCACACCACATTGAGCTCCACATCACTGTCGTATCCCCAGATCCGCTCCAAAAACCGTTCCGATGAGATCCGCTGGCGCGGATTGCGCATCAGCAGTTCCATCATTTGAAATTCCTTATTGGTCAGGCGCACACTGCTGCTGGGGGAAGAAAGCTCAAACGTGGTCTGGTCCAATGTAATGTTCCCAAAGGTCAGACGGCTGGTAGCCTGCGTCGTCTGACTGCGGGTCATGGCCCGAATGCGGGCCATCAACTCAGGCGTGGAAAAGGGCTTGGTCAAATAATCGTTGGCACCGGTATCCAATCCCAGCACCTTGTCATCCACCTCTGATTTGGCAGTCAGAATCAGCACCGGAATCCGGTTTCCTCCCTCCCGCAGCCGCCGCAGAACACTCAGCCCATCCAGTTTGGGCATCATCAGGTCCAAAATCAGCGCATCATAATTCCCGCACTCCAGATATGCCAGCGCCTCTTCCCCGTCATAGACCGCATCGGCAGAATAATGGTTGCGCTCCAGCAGGGCCATCATGGCCCTGGACAGGGAGCGCTCATCCTCAGCAAGCAGAATCCGCATTCAAATCCATCTCCTCTCGGTTTATCTCATACTTTTATAGTTTCGATGGGAGTTACCCTATCATAAATTCTTTAATTCAAACTTTAATCCAAGCTAAAAGCGCAGGGCCGATTGGTCCTGCGCCGGAATTTTTTTGCTTTTAACTTCAATTAGGGTTGCGTTTTTACAATGGCCCCATACTCAATCTGCAAGGAGGTTCATTGCCATGCGTCAACAGATGATCTTTGCAAGGCGCGAGTTCAAGTATCTGCTCACCAGACAACAGCAGCAGATCATCCTATCCGCCATGCATCCTTATATGGTCCCTGACGAATATGCCCACAGTTCCATCCGGAATCTCTATCTGGACACGCCGGATTTTCATCTGATCCGCCGCAGTCTGGAAGCGCCGGTTTATAAGGAAAAGATTCGGATCCGCAGCTATGGCCGGGCCAAAGCGGAGGAATCGGTCTTTGTAGAGCTGAAGAAAAAATACCGCTCGGTGGTCTATAAGCGGCGAATTCCCCTGTCTCAGGATCGGGCGCTGGCCTGTCTGGAGGGCACAGCCCCCTGGCCCCGCACCCAGATCGCCAGCGAGATTGCGTATTCCTCCCGGTTTTACGAGGCGCTCTCTCCCATGGTCTTTCTGTCCTATGAGCGGGATGCCTACCACGCCCGGGATGACGAGGATTTTCGCGTCACATTTGACACCCAAATCCGCTTCCGGCAGGAATACCTGACTTTGGACTCCCAACCCTGGGGCACTCCGCTGCTGGCTCCGGACCAGGTATTGATGGAGCTGAAGGTCTCCGGCGGATTCCCCCTTTGGATGGCCCGGGTTCTCTCGGAGCAAAAGCTCTTCAAGGTATCCTTCTCCAAATACGGAACGGCTTATCAACGAATGCTGAAATCTTCAGGAGGTGTTCCCCACTATGCTTGAGTCCTTTTTTCGGGGAGTCTTTGACACACAGCTGACCCCCGTCATTGCCCCCGGCGCATTTTTCCTCTGTATCGCCGCTTCCATTGGGCTGGGTCTGCTGCTGTGTCTGACAACCCTCTGGCGAACCCGCTGCACCAAAAGCTTTGCCGTTACGCTGGCCCTGCTGCCCGCAGTCGTCTGTGTGGTCATCATGATGGTCAACGGCAATGTCGGCACAGGCGTGGCGGTGGCGGGCGCATTCAGCCTGGTCCGCTTCCGTTCCGCCCCCGGCTCCGCCCGGGAAATCGGAGCCATCTTCATCGCCATGGGCACCGGCCTGATGACGGGTATGGGCTACCTGGGCTATGCGCTGGTGTTTGTTCTGATTCTGGGCGGTATGACCATGCTCTACACCGGAATCCGTCTGGACCATCCCCTTCGCAACGCCTGCTGGCGTACCATGTACATCACGATCCCGGAAAATCTGAATTACCCGGGCGTGCTGGACCCCGTGCTCAAAGGCTTCACCTCGGAGTTCACTCTGCGTCAGGTTGCCACCTCTCACATGGGGAGCCTATTCAAGCTGACCTATGATCTGACATTAAAAGACCCCCGTCAGGAAAAAGCGTTTTTAGATGCTCTGCGCCGCCGCAACGGGAATCTGGAAATCTCCCTGTGCACGCAGGAAACGGTCAGCACCGGACTGTAAAGGAGACACACATGCATCATTATACATTAAAATATATCGTTTGTTCCGTCCTGACCGGCGCGGCGCTGCTCTTGAGCAGTTGTGCTCAGGCCTCTGCCACCCAGACGCAATCGCTCTCCGCCTCGGAGTCCATTCCGGTCACGGTCATCGACACCAGTACGCTTTTCTCCCAGCAGGATCTGGACGGAAGTTACGACGCTTCACAGGCCGTCACCATTTCCCTCCAGGGCGACACTGCCGCCTGCGACGATCCCAGCGTCACCATCGACGGCTCCACGGTTACCATTACGGCAGAAGGCGTCTATCTGCTCTCAGGAACACTGAATGACGGGCAGATTCAGATTGATGCGCCGGACTCCGCCCAGGTACAGCTGGTGCTCAACGGGGTGGATATTACCAGCGCAGACTCCGCGGCCATCTACGCATTGGAGGCCGATCATGTCTACCTCACCCTGGCTGACGGATCGGAAAACACCCTGGCCAATGGCGGAACGTACGTCCCCATCGACGAAAACAATCTGGACTCCGTCATCTTTTCCAAAACCGATCTGACCCTCAACGGAAGCGGATCCCTCACCGTCTGCGCCGAGGCAGGACACGGAATTGTTTCCAAGGATGATCTCATCATAACCGGAGGGACTTACACCATTGAAGCCGCCAGTCACGGTCTGACCGGCAAAGACACATTCTGTATTGCCGACGGAACCTTTACCATCACTTCCGGCAAGGACGGCCTCCACGCAGAAAACACGGAGGATTCCACTCTGGGCTCTCTGTATATCACCGGCGGAACCTTCACCATAGATGCCCAGGGCGATGCCGTAAGCGCCAGCGGCGCACTGCAGATCGACGCCGGAACGTTTGATTTGTATACCGGCGGCGGCAGCGCCGCCGTCTCCATGTCCTCTGACACCGCGTCCGCCCCGGACCGTGCCTCCGGCTCAGATACCGGCCGGCGTGGCGCTCCTCCCGATTCGCAGGGAACTCCTCCGGATTCCGACACACAGGCAAGCGATGCGGCAGAGAGCACGGTCTCCGGTTCAGAAGACAGCGAAACCACCGACTCCGTCAGCCAAAAGGGGCTGAAAAGTGACGGCACTCTGGTCATTTTGGACGGCAGTTTCACCGTGGACACCGCAGACGATGCGCTCCATGCCGGCGGCGATCTGGCCATTGCTTCCGGCGAGTTTACACTCAGCAGCGGCGATGATGCCATTCACTCCGATGCCGCAATCACCATTCTGGACGGCACCTATACCATTCCGGTATGTTATGAAGGCATTGAGGGATGCTCCATCACAATCTGGGACGGAACGTTCTCCGTGACTTCCTATGATGACGGACTCAACGCCGCCGGAGATGCTTCCCCCGAAGGAACAGCTCCGGAGATCTTCCTCACCATCAACGGCGGCACGTTGACCGTGGTTTCCAGCGGAGACTGTATTGACTCCAACGGCGATCTGACCATCAGCGGCGGCACACTGGATCTGACATGCAACGGAGCCGCAGACACCGCGCTGGACGTTGACGGCACCTATACCCACTCCGGCGGAACCGTCACCACCAACGACGGATCCGAGGAAAATCCCGGTGCCATGGGTGGCGGCCGGGCAAATACCGATCCGGCCAAAAACCGGTCCACCGAAGCGGCAGGCAATCACCGTCAGCCGGCAGCGTAACGTTTCACCGTGCGCTTGCACTGTCTGTTCACTCCCGCAGGCCGCACAAAAACACCTTCAAGGGCCCCTGCATTATCAGCAGGGGCCCTTGAAGGCAACTTCAAAATATGGTCAGGGCTCTGCGCAGCCCTTTAACGCATCGGCAAACGACTCATACGCCCGGCAGACGCGGTCTTCCAGTCTCTCTTTTTCCTCATCATATGGGAAATTGCTCTCCTCCCACCAGTCCGCCAGATCCTGTACACCTTGTTCCAAGGAAATTTTCGGCTGGTATTCCGGAACAGCCTTCTGAAATTTTTCGTTGGAGAAATAAGAATAGTGCACCTTTTCAAACTTCAAATGTGCACAAACAGACGGGAAATTTTCCGCCAGCAGCGCAGAAGGAATGTAATGGAAGACCGGCTCCCGGCCGGCAACCTTTCCAACCGCTTTGTATAGATCCTCCCAGACCACCAACTCTGTATTGGTCACATGGAAAACCTCATGATACGTACGGGGATTTCCGCAGGCCCCCAAAAAAGCCGCAGCCAAATCGGGCGTAAAGGTAAATGACCAGGGAATCGCCCCTTCGCCGGTCATCAGCACCGGCTTTCCCTCTCTGATTCTGCGAAGCACATTCCGGTTCTGCCTCAATATGCCGAAATTGCATGCTCCCCGTCCAAATGTCAGAGATGGGCGCAGAATGGTAATGGCAGCAGAAGACGGGTTCCCCATCTCCTTTTGCAAATACCGCTCCATTTCCGCTTTTTCAAATCCATAAGAAAACTCCGGACTATTGCGCAAGGATTCAAACTGTTCCTGAATGGGAAAGCTCCTGCAGGGACGCTCATAAGCAGCAACCGATGATGCGAAAATCAGCTGTTCGGCACATCCGCGAAAGGCATTGCATGTAATTCTTGCATCGTTTTCTCCATAGCAGGCCAAATCCATTACCACTTCCGGCCTGGCCTTCCGTGCAAGATTTTGCATTGTCTCTTCATCCCGGCGGTCTCCGCACACCATCTGCACATCCTTGTCAAAGGCCGCCTGACGCGTTCCTCTGCTTAAAACCGTCACATGGTGTCCCCGTTCCAGCGCCTGGTAAACAATTTCTCGGCCAATGGTTCCCGTTCCTCCCAGAATCAAGAGTTTCACGTCTGTTCCTCCTTCTGGGCCGCCTTGGCGGCGGCAATTTCCTCCCGGATGCGGTGGCGGGTATCGTCAAAGAGCAGCTCCCGGTTGTGCCGGAAGTACGCCTCGCATCCGAAGTTTTCCACAAACCAGCTGGTATCGTACCCGGCGGTGACCTCCGTAACGAAGATCACCAGCTCCTGGCTCTGCTCCAGCGCCTTTTCCAGGAACCGGAAGGTGTTGTCGAACTGCTCCCCGGTCTGTGCGCCCTGGGCGCGGCGCTGTTCCACCTCTGCGGCAAACCACTCCCGCAGCGCGTCCATCTCCGCTGCCGGAACCGTAATTTCCTCCCGGCGCAGCCGCGCCCGGTAGTCCTCCAGCATCTGGGCCTCCCTCTGTCCTAGATCCCGCTTTTCCTTGTCCAGCTGTCCGGCCTCCTTGGCCCGGC
>ENA-ORUQ01002076-ORUQ01002076.1-human-gut-metagenome-genome-assembly--contig:-NODE-2076-length-16923-cov-3.028456_pt1 | contig 16923 bp, 6 predicted proteins | sample MGYA00242081_ERZ509211 | MGnify/ENA primary metagenome ERZ509211 (study PRJEB26280, sample SAMEA2338785) | human gut metagenome | biome: human gut; feature: human-associated habitat; material: faeces...
GCTGTTAATTTTCAGAAGTTAGCGGCAATACTTTCTTTTGCGGATTATGAAGTAAACAAAAACTGGACAGGTCATTTTATTGACTCACAAACAGAGCGAAACCCAGATGATTATGATGCTTTTAATTATGAGATATCTGGAAATGGTGCTGGAACAGTGACTGTTACATGGAATGATAGACTGCTGCTTAGTAAATGGGCCACGAATGATAAGCAGCAGAATGGTTCTTATACTTTTAATGTTGATGGATCAACAACTGCGATTCAGTTTCAGTTTTATAAAAATCCAGAAAAATGGAGTGCGCCAGAAGATTGGGAGGCTCTTGAAAAATTAGTTACTGTTGATTTTAAAGAGCAAAATGAAACAGTAACAGAATAATTAGGGAATTAGGATATATGATAGACTGGCATTATTTTTACAAATATAGATAGGATAGATAAATATGAGACAACAGGTATGTAAAAATAAAAGTTGGAAAAAACGTGTGGCGGCAGCTGGAATGGCCATTTGTATGGCATGCACGATGCCTTTTTCTGTGCAGGCTGAAAATGTCACAGAGGAATATAATGTGCAGGAAGATTACAGTACTGAGTCGGCAGCAGAGAATATATCAGATGAGAAATCAGAAGTTCAGTCATATGATATTGAAACTGCCCAAACAGTTAATCAGGAAGATAGTGCAGCACAAGAACCATCAAAGGAAGAGGTGCAGCTATCACTTCAATTGGTGGCAGTGGAAAAAACAGATACCACAACGCCTAGGTTAACGCTTGAGCAGGCAGACGCACTGTCTGGAAATTTAAACATAAATAAAGATAGTGGCGGTAAAATTATTAATGTAACAAATGGAGATGGCTTGATTTTACTGTCAAATGTAAAACCAGAATATTATGCTGATTATGAGGTTAAGTTAATCACAACAACAGGTTGGGATCTTACTAAACCAGTAAAGGTGGGTGGAACAACTGAGATAGCTGGAACAGAGTATAGTTTCCTAGGTCTGGGAAGTGACGATAATCCTTACGCGGGCACGTTTGGGCTGGATCAGGGAACCGCTGCCACGCAGTATTCTATAACAACATCCCGTTCTCTCTTTAATGCGCTTTCGACAAAAGCAAAACTTGGAACAATCCCATTTTGTATTTCAGAAAGCACACCTTCCATGCAGGAACCCTTGCTGGCAGGAAAGTTAAAACAGGGCGAAGCGAATAAATGTTTAACCGGTGAAATCGTACTGAGAGATCTGAATGCAGACAAGGTATCAAATGCAGTCATTGGCAGTCTGATCGGTACAATGGAAGAAGGAACCAGTGCCGCTCTGACTTTTGAAAATCAATTTACAAAAGAGCTAACGATCCGTACATCGAGCCATACGGGCCTTTTTTGTAATACAATGGATAAGAACACTTCACTGACAGCAGAATTAAAGAAAGCTTCCGGTGCAGGAAGCATCAAAGTCGAAGCGACGGAAGCAGGGATGGATGCAGGTGGCTTTGTCGGCCATATGGAGCCGGGTGCAGGATTGATAATCGCAGGAAGCTCCGTAGATCAAGTCACTTCTGATTCTGGGAACGCAGGAGGTCTTGTTGGCAGTGCAACAGATGGAAGCATTCAGCGAAAAGAACAGACGACAGCCTTTAGTTTTGCAGATACACTTACAGTAAAGGCCGGCAGTACATCAGCAGCTGGCGGACTGATCGGTTCCCAGTTTGTTACGAAAGGGGAAGTAGTTAGTTGTGATCTTTCTAATTATCAGTTTAAGAAGCTTGTGATTTCTGGCGGGAAGGATGTCGGAGGTCTGGTTGGTGTGCTGAAAAATACCAGCACAGAGAAGACTGCGATTTCTATTTCAGCAAATACCGCAACTACCGTGACGTCGGAAGTATCAGGTGCAGTTACGAATTTTGGTGGAATAATCGGAACGTATCAGTCAGAGCAGATGAACAATACGCTGACGATCAAGGGAAAGTCCGGTAATGCGATCAGTGTAAGTACCTCAGGCGGTGCGAATGTAAGCACTTCTTATGGTGGAATCATTGGTGCCATATCTGGAAGCAGTTATGTTGAGATAGAAAACGTATCAGTAACTACATCTGATATGAAGAAGGATCCTAAAGCCAGCTTTGGCGGACTGATTGGAAAAATGAACGATGGTCTGTTAAACGTTGGGGATGTAACGTTAATAAGTAGTAATGACAGTGACCTGTCATCTGATGCTGACAATGTGGATGGTCGGGGTGGCCTGGTGGGACATCTGGTAAAGGGTGTACTGCGTATGCATGGGGCAACAGATTTAAGTGGTCAGAGGATTACGACGGCATACCATCATGTGGGACAGATCGTAGGAAATAATGATGATGGACTGGTATATGCACTGGGTAATGGCAATGGTCTGAATGCAGACGGAAGCGGATGGAGTCTTACCCGTTATACCGGTGCAGATAGAGGCGGTTCTGATATCGGAAACTGGGGTGCAGTAATACGCCTTGGCGATCAACTGTCTGAAGGAAGCAATGGTGTGTTTACATTTGATCAAGATGCACACACGGTTCAGGTGCATAATGGAAACGGATCAGAGCTTGGCAGTGCCAATACATTTGCGGCATATGTGCTGGCATTTGATCTCTCGAAAGCATACACAGGAGGAAGCTCCACGACGCTGAGCTTTGCTACCCCGATAAATGCGGCAGCATCGCAGAAAGTGACACTTACCGGAGATATTGATCTTACCGGCACCGGTATTCTGGGGATTGGTAAAGATAACGGTGTATCTGGTCAGAAATTTCAAGGAACGCTTGAAGGCAGTAGTCATACGATTACTTTGGATATCGGGACAACGTATGGTGCAAATGTTTCAGGTACAGAAGACAATGCAGCAGGGCAGCTTTACGCAAAGAGGAGTGATCAGAGAGATGCACATTATAGTCTGGCGCTGATTCCGTTCGCCGGTGATGTGACAATTCAGAATCTCACAATTGCGGGCACTGTTGCCTGCAGAGTTCCTCAGAAAGTAAATGAGGAAGAAAATTCAGGTGATATCAGATATCCGGCATTCGTCTCAGCGGCAATCGGTCTAGCAAGTGGGACTACAGCTTTTGAAAAAGTGACTGTTAATACCAAAGTATCTGTTGCAGAAGAAGCTGTTGCAGCAAAAAAGCTCCACGTCTGGCAGGCAGGATTTTTGGGAAGATGTGAAGGTAAGAAATTGACCTTTCAGAATTGTACATGGGGAAGTGAGTCCACGCTTACTGATGAACGAACTACCGGTAATCAGAGTATTGGTGGTCTGGCAGCAGAAGTGATGGGAGGCTGTGAAGTGTCGGTTGACACATGTAAATTAAGCGGTTCCATCACATCAAAATCTGATTCCAATGCTAAAGTCGGTGGTCTGATCGCAGTCAGCAGGGGCGAAACACAGAATGGTACTACGTCAGCAGACACAACGATTAAGATATCAAATCTTCAGGTGAACGAAGAAAAAATTGATACTAATGGTGCAAATAACACCAGTGGCGGACTTCTTGGCTATCAGTGGAAGAATACGAATGTAGTGTTTGCAGCATCTGCGGACAATACAGCCAGCGAAAGCGGGGTTACGATTTCAGGAGCCACATTGAATGCAAATGCACAGTTTGGCGGTCTGGTATATCAGGCAACCGGATACTGGAATGCAACCGCGAAGGATAGTATTGTATTTGAAAGCAAAGAGAATGCAAAAACGAACAGCTTTACAGAAAAATCAAGCAATACTAGTCCAAGTGGTCTGCTGGTTGGAACCGGTCTAATCAAAGTGACACAAAGTGGAGAGGAAGTGGTAGAGTCTGCACTATATCTCGAGGTAGGTACATGGGGAAATGCTTCCGATGCTGCTTATAAGATTGGCAATGATGCGGTAACACTTAATATCAACTCAGACTACTTCGATGAACTGGTTGGTACGACAAAGAAGGATGATGCTGGAAACAGCAATGCAGTAGTTTCTCTGGCAGTGCGTGACGAGAAGGGGACAGCAGAGCGTATTGATACAGACGGTACAGGAAATACCTATACTGGACAGTTACGTAATTATAAAAATGGAAATACAAGATACTACTACAATCTGGACAGTTATAGGAAGAATAATTCGACTTTGAATTTGGACAGTGTCACATCACCGGAAACTCTGGTTTTATGGAGTGTAGCTCAGTATGCAGCACCAAATATCAGAGGCTATTTCAGGCAGGGAGATCGGACAGATGTCACGATCACCGGCTCAATTGACCTGACTGGATATTCCTACTATCCGGTGACACCGCTGGGAGCAGTGAATCTTGGAACGAATCAGACGACGACCAGTCTGAACTTTGATTATGATGGCATGAATGCAAAAGAGACGGGGAATAAACCACTGTCAGATTCTGACCATCAGCATTATTTGATGCAGCATGGATTATTTTATCATACAACTCACAACATAGCGGTAAAGAGTACCTCTTTTTCGGGAACGGTAGGAAAGGAAAGTACAGCAGAGAACGGTACCTATAGTTCTGGTGCATTGATTTATGGAAGAGTAATCGGTGATCCGGTCAGCAATATCGTTGAAATCAGTCTGAATAATGTGACACTGGCTGGAATTCGTGTGACAGAGATAACAAAGGATGGCGCAGCTTATGCACCGCTTCTGATTAATCAGATGGATCAGGCAGTCAAATTAACTGTAAATGCGCTTTCTACAGGAGAAGGCTATACAACAGGAGAAGGATCTGGTAAGACAACTGTTTATGCAGGAAGCAGTCTGATCGGTAAAGTTGGCAGTGCGACGGCAACGAAGCTGACTCTTTCATTTTCCAATATTGCACTGGATGGACGTCTTGCAGAAAATACAGCGAAGTCCACGGCTGTACAGAACAACGGAAAAGTTCTTGTGGAGTATTATACAACCCATACAATATTTACCAGGGCAACTCTTTTAGAATCTTTTATGTATTCTTCAGAAGGTACCGGTACGTATAATTTCAACAGTACGGATAATAAGGTCACATACGGTGTAGAATTGACGAATACAGGAACAAACGGACGCAATCCGGATAAACAGTATCAATATTATGACGGTGACAGCTATATCACAGATGAACAGGGGGAAAATGACAATGAAGCATATGTGAAATCAAGATATGGCAGCTCGAATTTTATTCGCTACGTCTATACACAGCAGAATATTACAGAGAGCAAGTATGAGCTGGATATTAATCAGAAGACAACCGGTCTTCTGAAAGGATGTGGAACGTATGGAGATCCGTATATTATTGAAGATGCACATCAGCTGAGTTCGCTGGCAGCCTATATTCAGGATCCGGGCAGTGTTTCAAAATTTCAGGTAATTTTCAATTCAAAAGTATTGGAAAATCAGACACAGACTGCAGAAGAATATCATCTCCAAAATGGTGCGACCAGTAATGAAACAGGAACAGATATTACTTACACCTGGGAGAACGGAGTCTGGAAGAACGAGAACGGGGATGCAGCTGATACGGAAAAAGCAACGAATTATCTGCTGAATGCATATTATAAGATTGATAAGGATATTACTTTGTCAGCAGAAAGCTTTGGCGGACTAGGTACGAAGGAGAAGCCGTTCAGCGGAGTCATTGTAGGTGCCTCTCAGAACACTACAGTTGCCTTGACAGGAACTAATGAGAATAAAGACAGCTTTGGAGGTCTGATTGCATATAGCCGGGGAAGTGTCGTAAAAGATCTGATCGTGGATTATTCACGGGCAACGATCACCATGCAGGCAGAAAGTCTTCCGGGGACTAGCAGAAATCCGTTTTTTGGCGGTGTAGTTGGTTACTGCATGGGTGGAGATACTATTATTGATCATGTATCAGTAAAGTATGATGTGAATTCCGTGACGTTCAGTGGAACTTATCCACAGATGATCGCAGCAGGCGGCTATGTAGGTCTGGTCGGCGGTGCAACCCATGTCACAGAAGACACGGACTACGAAAAGACCGGTGGCGGCGTGGTATTTAGAAATATGGATGGAACATCCAATACCTTTACGGTTGCGTGCACAGCTGCGGCAGCGGCCAATAAAACAGTGAATATGGTAAAGAAAGATGGCACAGTCGATGGAAAAACAGCGTCAGATGGTGGAAATTATTTTTACCGTAATCCTTATGTGGGACGTGTACTGGATGGCTATGCCTGTGCGGAAGGATGCACTGTAAATAACACGGATAAAAACTATACCATTCCGACTTTGATAGCAGGAACAAATGACCTTCAGGTAAGCGATGCAAGTGGAAGCCTGAATGTTACTGTAACCTCTGCCCAGGGATTGTGGCTGCTTTCCGCGATTGTAAACAGCGGTGCAGGGGCGATGGACTCAGGTGGCAGTTACACCGATGTGAACAATCAAGTCGTAGATGCTTATCAAGATGGTAAACCACGTACTGCATCCTATGAAGGAATCGGAACAGCGACAGGTGCTGCGAATCTTACAGATGAAGCATATTGGGGCGGAGTTGCAAGTGACGCAGGCATCGATACGGCAAAGAATCGTGTGTCCTATCTGGTGAAGAATTATACCACGGGAACAACAGCTGCTCGTTTGGCTGGGAAAAGTACTTCGGCTGATACCAATATTCCGGTTATGCTCACGTTTGCAACAGACAGCATTGATATGAGCAGCTACGGAAATGGTTTTAGGGGAATCGGTTCCAGCTATGGAAATAATAAGCATGTTTGGAACAAGGACTGCAGTATTCCTGAAGTATATAGCCGCAATCTGGTAATTAAGAGCATAAATGCGAACCAGGAAACAGACACGGTGATTACATTAAATATGAATCAGAATGATTATCATACGGAATACAGCAGTGGTGTGTGGCGAAATCAGGGTGCCGGACTGTTTGTGGATTTTCACTTTACAGATGGATGTAAGGTGAATCATCTTAAGATATCAGGAGACATTAAGCTTGGATTATTTGAAAATAATAAGTTAACGTATGTGAAAAAAAGAACAGATCCGGAGGAGTTGCATATTGGTGTGGGCGGTTTTGCAGCAAGAACGGCCAATTCCGCTGGTACGGTATCCTTTGATGGCCTTCATCTGGAAAACATAGACGTGTATGGTGGTACTATGACGGGTGGAGCCATTGGTTATATCGATGGATATAGTGTAGCAAGAAGGAATGTATCCTTTACCAACTGGACGATCCGGAACGAAAAGGTAACAAAATGGGTTTATGATGATGGAAGTACAGGTGGATTAGTTGGATGGAATATAGGGTATGGTCAGTTGACGATTACCGGAAATGAAGGCGGTTCTGAAAATGTGAATCAGTTATCGGTTACTACACATGCGGAAAGCTTTTATACAGCTGCTGCTGGTGGTCTTGTGGGCGATAATGATTACAGTTCCGTAACAGTAAAGAATGTAAACGCACAGAATATAAGTGTTTCAGGCAAGAATCTGCGAGATCTTGGTGGTCTGCTGGCAGCAGGCAGAAAAGATGGTACGCTCGAAGTGAAGAAATGTTCTCTTGCTTCTATGAAGATTACGCTAGAGATCAATTCCAACCAGAAATCTTCAAGTGCCTGCACGGGAGGGATTATCGGATATCACGAAAGACCACTGACGATTTCAGAAGTAGTGATGTCAGATTCGGCCATCAATGGTCAGCAATTTACTGGTGGTTTCGTAGGCTATTCAGCTGTAGATGTGACAATTCGTGACTGTAGAGAAGAAAATATCAATATTAAGACAGATATGAACTGGATCGGTGGATTTATTGGATATGTCAACCCGAACAGAACAGCCACATTTCAAAATTGTAAGGAAGAAAATGTGAATATTCTTGGACGATATACCGGTGGGCTTGTCGGAGCTATGGATGGCAGTATACTGGCATCGAATATGGAATTTTATAACGTGACTGGAGTAACTTATAATAATTCGGGATTTGCTGCATTGTTAGTTGGTAATACGGAAAACAATACTACGAATAAGTACAGTAACAAAGTCAGTGGATATAATCTGTTAGCAAAGAATTGTAAATTTGGTTATAATAACAAAGCAAAGATAGACGAGTTATCGACTGCAAATATCGAAGAGATAGCTACGTCAGGTTTTTGGATTGGTAAAGTCGGCGTAAATGGCAAAATCAATCTGGTAGCGGTTGCAGTTCAGGGGGATGTCTTTCCGCAGAAGGATATCGGTACAAAAAATGGAACTGCTGCGATTGTTTATGCAGATGCATCCGTGGATCAGACGTATCAGCCGATCAATTCCACAGACAAACCATCTTCATCTGCCAGCCCATGGCTGGATGTTAATCCGAAGAGCAGTGTACCTTTTGCTGACGGCACAGTTATGACCGGTAATGGTGTCGGAATGCAAGAAGGCAGTACAACAGCCAATGCTATTTTAAGGGGCTTACAGGCAGGGGCACCTGCTTCTGATGTTTATTGGAATTTACTGGAGAATAAAGCAGAATTTGTGAATTTCTTAGATACGGCCAATGATGCCTACATGACGACGTACAGGAAAGAAGAAAGCACCACTACCAACGTGAGCGAGAACGTTGATTTCCCGGTACTTGTGGTAAATAACACCGCAGATGTGGATACGATGATCTGGAATTACATAGCTGCCATGACGAATGTCGGCAGCGGAGCAGATGCAAAACAACAGATCCAGAGCATTACCGCAACAACTTATCAGTGGGATGCCACAAAGAGTTCTTTCGAAGCAAAGAGCGAAGAAAATGCGAGCTTAAGTATTAGTAAGGAGAAGAAAATCAGCATCGTTCCGAATGCCTACGACAATCAGAACAGCCAGTTTACTTTGCTGGATGTCACCTATGCGAATCCGACCAATAGTGAAGCGTTGTTTCATTTGTACATACCGGTGCTGGTGAAAAAGGTGCTCTATATCAGCTTCAAGACGAGATTCCTTGCGGGAACTGATTACTGTGCAGCAGATTATCCAATGAATGATGAAGCAGCCAATCACTATGCAACGGCTGGCTTCGATGAACCACTGACTGCTTACATAGAATACAGCTATGAGAAAGATACAGACTGGCAGTCGATGCTGGATAATGGAGAGAATCTGCTTTGGTCTTACGACAAAATCATGGATCTGGCATCGGGCAGTACGGCGGAAGCCGGGAAGACCTTGCTGCCATCAGGAACACGCCTGACACTGGTAGACAGACAGACGAAGCGGTATTATACCTATAAGACAACTGGTACAGAAGATCTGCATAAATTTGATTTTGCACAGATGACGACAGCAGATGGAAAGACTGCATTTTGCCCAGTTTATATCTGTGATTTACTGGATATGACGGTTTCAGATCCGGTTACGGAGGAAGAAGAAGGAACAACGTATTATGTAATAGAAAATGATCCGGCTAAAGCAACAGTCAAAGTAGGAACGACCTATTACCGCAGGGCAGAAGAGAACGATAAGGATGCCAGCAAGTATCGTATAACGATCACGGAAACATCCAAATCAGAAGCTCGAAGTGAGGGATATTATCTGACTGTTCAGGTTCCGGAAACAACAGGATATTCCGTTATCAACAATCGGTTAAATTATGGAGCTATTTCCCGTAAAGAGGGAACACTTCCAGCTAAAATTAAGTCAGATGAAAAGAAGTCCGGATCCGGCTATGTGGTATACAATGGCGTTGAGCAGGAATTTACGGTTTCCACGACTCGTGTTCATAATGGAAGTGAGATGAATGATACGGTCATGGAAAATGGAGACAGTGTAAAAATAAAATTGCAAAGTACATTAAAGCTGACAGAAGCTGGAAAAGATCGATTTGATAAAGTCGGTCCGTCTGAATTTTATCACAGATTTGATGTCAGTCTGAAAAAATACCTGAAGGAACTAAACGGTGGTGAATATGATGTGATTGGCACGGAGAATGTATCTTATACATATACGCTGACAGGCAATGGATTGAATGTTAAGAAAGAAGAAACGTTCCAGAACGTAGCGGGACTTGATACATTAACTCTGCAATACGGAGGCAGTGACCTGAAAAAAGCGCTGGAGAAGGCGAAGGAGGATGCCACCGCAATAACAGTTACTGCAGAAATTACGCTTACATATGCTGGTGCAGATAAATTTCCAGTAAGAAATACAGCTGATACTAATGATAACAGCGGTATTTGTGTTGTTGGAGTCTCACGCATTGCTAATACGAAAACACAGCTTCCGATTACAGAAAACAAACGTACTGTTGAGAATAATAGTCGCTATTATACTACTAATCCATCCAAGGCGAAGCTGACCTACTCTGCTGTAGATCAGACTGCAATGGGTGATACCACACAGCAGCTTGGAATAAATCCAAGTGACACAGTAAATCCGGCTGATATCATTTATACAAAGGCTGATTATGACTATTCTAATGTAGATGAGACAATTTTGGATAAGGCAACATCAATCAGTTATAAGATGGAGCTGTTTCAGAAAAATGAAGCGGGCTCATATGACGAAACAAATCCGCTGATAATTAAAAGCTATCTTCAGAATATAGTCAAGGAAAGCAGTGCAGCACAAGAAAGCGCGGCTTTGCGTTTAGCAACAGATGGTAAGTATATTTGTTGGAATGAAGACTTTGTAAAAAGTGATTCAAGGCATCAGATTGCACGTTTCCAGTATGCACCGCTTACAGGAGAGGCATTTGAAAAGGCTAATTATATATACGCAAATTATAGAGTGCGTGTAACCGTGGTATTGCTTGATGAATCTGGAAAAGAACTAGAAGGTACGAAAGCAACAGATTATATCATATATACGAATGCGCGTATATATCAGGAAATAATAATGGGACAGAATTGAGGTGAAAAGGGATGCTTTGGAGAAAAAAGAAAAAGGATCATACACCTGAGGAATATCGAGAGAAGGCTCAGGAGCAGATACAGGATCTAAAGGATCAATGGAAAACTTTTTTTCGAACAGGTCCCATTGTAATTGCAGCTGCTATTGTGATGATTGCTGTCAGTATTGCATGGTTTGTCAGCAACACAAAGGTAGATGCGACAGGAGTTCAAATTAGGGCTGCCGGCAGTGAGTTTGATCTTGCTGCCGAAGCCAAAAAAGATGCAGAAAGTGCTACGGGAGCTTATGATAATTTGTTGGATGTATCGCCGGGAGCTACACTTATTATTGGAGATAAAAAGTTTGGATATACAGGTGACGGAAAAACGTCTATCAGCTGGGCAATAACGGATGACAGCAACATGCAAAATAATAAAGATATAGGAATTGAGCCTGGTTCTAGCGGAAAGCTGACATTTTATATTATTTCTCATAAGGATGGTCCACTAAGCGTGAAAATAAACCTAACATTTACAGGTTATCATGTGGAAGGATGGAACAGCACAGCAGCTACAAATACAGCAGAAAGAGTTGTTAAAAAATCGGATTTAAAAGAATTAGATGAACCAACGCAGCAATTATTGGAAGGACATGTTCTTTTCTTTGCTGGATATGATGAAAACTCAAATTCGTACAAGGCATGGATTTCTGATGATGCAGAGCCTTGGAATATGACGCTGGAAAATACGTGCATAAAGACTAGTAACGCGGGAAATGACACAGAGAGCAGTAAAGCACCTTTACTTACGAGAAATAAAGATGGAAGTCTGACATGGAAGATAGATCAGGCGGTGAAGGAAGCAGCATATCCGGTGACGCTTTACTGGGTTTGGCCTGAAATGCTGGAATCCTACTTGGGAAAGGAACAAAATACTAGGTATCCGCTGCTGTTTCCTAAAGATTCTTCTGACACTGATAAGCTTTGCACATTGCCCCCCAATTTATTTACTACCATGTGCGCTACAGGAAATAGCGATATAAAATCAAATCGGTATTTTCGTTGGGAGGATAAGGAGATCTTTAGTACAACAGTGAAAGTTGATAAGCTTTCACAAATGCGAAACAAATATAATCCGGCTGTTTATGGAGCGATTGCTGCTTATTATAATTTAGCAGACCAGTATCTGGGAAGAAATGTCCAGTATGCAAAATTGACATTGGATGCACAGTAATAAAAAGGTGGTGAAAAGATGGATCAGCATACCAAAAAACTGCAGGACTGTGAAAAAGAAGCTTCACATAAATCATGGTCAGCACGAAAAAAACGTGCCATTTTAGCGGTGATTGCTGCGGCACTTGCTCTTTTAGTAATTCCTGTTTTTGCATGGCTGTACATGCAAAGAAGTATGGAAACGATAACAAAAGTAAACATGCCGTATGCCTTACTGATTGGAGCAGGAGATGCCAAACCGATCCAGCAGCTAGAGCTTAGTAATATTGATGTTTCAGGAACACAAAAATACAAGGATGTTGTATTCTGTGTGTATAGTGAAAAGCCATCAAAAAGCTATTATCTGCAGCTGGCACATACAACAAATATTGGATTTAAATATGAGATTTATAAAGCATCACGGCCTGCAGCAGATGCATCCGCAGCAGATGTGGTAAGCTATCTTGGCAAACAGTATAAAAAAGAGAATCCATTGGATGGCAGTTATTTAAATAAAAAAGATGAAAGCTCAGATAATGCTACGAATACTTATCATAATAGAACATATGGCGAATATAAGAATGTTCAAAAATCTGCTGAGCCTCTTTATTGGAAGACAACCAGTCAGGAAACACTTCCAGAAAAACAAGATGACACTACATACTACGTTAATTATTATATTCTTCGTATTTTATGGGATGAAAACGTACAGAACAATAAGGAGACCGATATGATCTACCTTATGGCAGGGTAATCATTCTTGACAAAGAGTAAAAAAAGTGTTAGTTTGGCTACAGGAATTGGGTAAGGAGATGATTGCGTGTGAAGAGAAAAACAATTATTCAATTGACTGCTACGTTGGCAGCTGTTGGTTTGGTAATGATAGGCGTAGATAGAAATACATCAAAAGTGGCTTTTGCAGCATTTGAAGGTGTAGAAGGATCTTCGGAATTTATAGATACAGCAGAATATGCAGAAGAGCAGGCTGCTGCACCAGTTGTTTTGGAAACGGAGAATGTCATTTCATCAGAAGAAATGGAGGCACCACTTGAAGAAAGAACGACTGTGCTAGGCACAGAAAATATTCCAGAAGAAAGTACAGAGCAAACAGAGACTGCACAGATAACTGAGACAGTGATGCCAGAGACAGTTGAAACGTCTGCTGAAACTATACCAGAGACATTTAGTGAGGCTGAATCATCTAGTGCAAGAGAAGAAGAAACTGAGCCTTCTTCAACTGAGTCAGCTTTGGAATCTGCTGAACAGACAACAGAATCACAGAGCGAGACAGAGGAAGAAAGACAGATGCTTACTATGGTCAAGCTTAATATTGATCAGGATTTAGAGACAGTTCCTGTCGCATTTTTGCCATATCTTGATGAACTGAATGTGGATGGATATTCACTGACACTTGTGTATTCAGATAATACAGAAAAAATGCTTGATAAAGCAGATACACGTTATACATGGTCGATAGAGCATGAAGATGAAACGAAAGAAGAGGGTATTATTACAAGAACATATCGTGTCAGAGTGACAGAACTTTCTACTGGAAACACGTACGAGGCCACTCAGAGTGTTGATTTTGGAAAAGAAGAACCTGTCAGCATCAAAACAGAAGAAATGACAACTGTGATAGTAGAGGGAAATAAGTGGGTTATGGTGCAGTCAACACCAAGTATTACTGGCATTTATTCCATGAACAGCAGTAAATTGATTGACTGTATATACTATGCCTCCGATAATGAAGCTGTTGTTTGTGCAGACGATACATTCAAGCTTGAAGAAGGTGTTACGTATCAGTTTCTGATCAAATTGAAGTAAAATCATAGTGCGTCAGAAAATCAAGATGTTTTTAAGTCATTTTGTTAACTACCACAGACGGTCAAAAATTGGAGGTAATGAAATATGAAGATTGTAATTATTGGTGCAGGAGCTATGGGATGCCTCTACGGTGCTTATTTAAGCCGGCACAATGAGGTTGTTATGCTTGATAGCTACCAGCCACAGGTAGACGCAATTAATAAGAATGGAATTACAGTGTTAGAGGAGGATGGAACAGAGCAGCATTTCTCGTCAGTTCGCGCCTGCTTATCTGGTGAGTACAAGGAAGATGCAGATCTTGTAATTGTGTTTGTCAAGTCTACGTATACGGAAGATGCGTTGAAAACAAATCGCAAGTTGTTTGGGGAACATACGCTTGTAATGACACTGCAAAATGGAGCAGGAAATGATCGCAAGATTGAACAGTATGTTGTTAAGAAAAATATTATTATTGGAACAAGCAAACATAATTCTGTTAACAATGGAAACGGTCATGTGCGTCACAGCGGAACAGGTGCAACAACTATAGGCAGCAATCTAAAAGAAAACAGCAATCTGCAGATTATTTCAAATCTGCTTGAGGAAAGTGGATTTGCAGTAGAAATTTCTGATGATATTCAGCGTATCATATGGAGCAAGCTTTTTGTAAATCTGTCTATCAATACTTTCACAGCAATCACACGTTCTCCGATCCGTTCCATGATCGATAACCATTACGCGTGGGATTTTGCTGAAAAAATGATCTGTGAGGCAGTTGATGTTGCAGAAGCAGATGGTACACATTTTTCTTACATGGAAGTGTTAAATATGGTGCATCACGTATGTGAGGATGCAGGAAAAGGTTACTCTTCCATGTCACAGGATGTCATGAACTGTAGGAAAACAGAGATTGATGCAATCAACGGTGCAATTGTAGAGCAGGCAAAGCTCTACAATGTAGCAGCACCATATAATAGGTTAATTGTGGACTTGATTCACGCAATTGAAGAATCATATAAATATCAAAAATAAAAACAGTAGAGAACAGGGAAAGTGTTTTCCTGTCCTTTGTTGTAAGGAGTGACCACCGGGGACGGTTCTTTTGGCTCACAATGTCTTATCTTAATGACATTGTTTTGGCTTATTGATTGTCCCCAGTGGTTTACTCTCAAATCAATGAAACAAATTAAGCAATAGATGAGATTAGCTTTATTCGGTAGAGCAGTACCAGTGCAAGTACAGCACTTAGCACATCGGCAATTGCCTGAGTCATCAAAATTCCATTGTATCCAAAGAGGGCTGAAAAAATCAGAAGCACGACAAGAAAGACAACTCCCTGTCTGCTGATTGACAGTAAAAAGGAAGGAATGATTTTGCCAGTTGCCTGAAAAAGCACTGTGCATAGTAGGACAATTCCGACGAATACAGAGCTGATTGCCTGCCAGCGTAGCATTTGAGAGCCAAGTGTAATCATCTCAGAATCTTGAACGAAAATTTTCATGAAAAATGCTGATTTTACGCACAAGACAATAGTTAAAACAAGGGCGATCGCAATTAAAAAGCTTATGCAAAAGCGAATCAGTTTCTTTAATTCATCATGCAGCTTTGCACCGTACAGATAGCCAAAAAGAGGAACGGCACCGAAGGCAAATCCTGTCATGACAAGCTGGACGATCATATTGATTTTCAAGACAATTCCCATTGCTGCGATTCGATCACTGCCGTAGGAGAGAAGAAATTGATTTAACACAATGACAGTGAGGCTTTGCATCAAATTGGTCAGCGCGGCTGTAATGCCAACACCAAGGATTTGCTTTAATTCCTCGGAACTTACTTTGCAATAGCCAAAAGAGGTAGACAGACAGTGGCTCTTTTTGTGGAGCAGTCCAAGAAAATACAGATCACTGCACAAATAGCCGATTACAGTTGCAATTGCGGCACCAAGGGAACCCATATGGAAAACGGAAATCAAAATCGGGTCTAAAATAATGTTAATGACAGTGCCGAGTGCGCTTCCAATCATAGACTGAGAGGCAAGCCCCTCACAGCGAACCAAATTGGAATGAATGAAGCTAAGAACAACAATTGGTGCGCAGATGGCAAGCACACTGTAATAGTTTCTTGCATGGGAGAATGTGTCACTATCTGTACCCAAGAGAGTGAGTAGAGGGGAGCAAAATGCCATCATTAAAATTGCAAGAACGACACCGGTTGCAATCGCAATATAAAAGCAAAAGGAGCTGACTCGCTTGGTTCCCTCAAGATTATTTTGACCAAGAAGACGTGAGATTAGGGAGCTTCCACCCTGACCATATATATTGCCAAATGCCATCAGTGTGGTAAAAACAGGAGAACAGACAGAGACACCGGCAATTAGTGCGGTGTCTTTTGTCTGTGCAATAAAGAAGGTGTCGGCAAGATTGTAAATGAGTGTCACAACCAAACCGAGAACGACAGGAAGCGCCATTTTAAAGTAGGTTCGGTAAAGATGTTTCGTATCAAAAATCGTATCCATAAAAATATCCTTTCTAAAAAATAATTCAAAAATTCCGCAAATTAGTATAACAAATTTGCTTGCATTTGTTTGTGACATATGGCACAATAAAGAAAAATAAGAGGGGGTAGTATGCAAGAAATTCATGATGAAAAACGAATAGAGTCTATTTTAAGGCAGGAAAGTAAGCACTTTCAAAAAAGACCGCAATCAGTCAACTTGCTACAATATGAAAAAGGAGAATTATTGACGCAGCCTCTTATGCCGTTACGGCAGTTTCTCTTGATTGTAAGTGGGACGGTTCAGATTTTCGGGATGGATGAAACGAGTCGAACCTATAGCATCACACTGTCAAAAGAGGGAACCTTGCTTGGCGATGTGGAATTTTGTAAGGATGAATTTAGCCCGTTTTTTACGGAAGCGACGGAAATGGTGCTTTGCCTTGCGATTCCTTTTGACAGCAATCGAACGATGTTAGAGAGAGATCACGTATTTTTAAAATTTGTTATGGCACAGATGGCAGATAAATTGTCGATGATGGCAAAAATAGAGTTGGCTGTTCAGACGTTAGAGGAAAAGGTCTTGTTATAT
>ENA-ORUQ01002093-ORUQ01002093.1-human-gut-metagenome-genome-assembly--contig:-NODE-2093-length-16817-cov-7.440341_pt1 | contig 16817 bp, 14 predicted proteins | sample MGYA00242081_ERZ509211 | MGnify/ENA primary metagenome ERZ509211 (study PRJEB26280, sample SAMEA2338785) | human gut metagenome | biome: human gut; feature: human-associated habitat; material: faeces...
AAAAAAGTTAATAATAAATGAAATAAAAAATAGATTGATTAAAATTTTTATACAAATCACCTACCATAGTGGAATTTTACTATAATTTAGAATGAATGTCTATACTTTTATAAAAAAATGTGTTAAAATATTAGCATTAGAGTGAAAAGGAGGGTAAAAAATGCAAATCGAAAAAACAACAAAAATAGGAGAATTATTAGATACAAAACCTGAGAAGGCAGAATTACTATTAAGTGTAGGAATGCATTGTTTAGGTTGTCCAGCATCAAGAGAAGAGACATTAGAAGAAGCTTGTATGGTGCATGGAATAGACGTTGAAGAACTATTAAAAGAGCTTAATAAATAAAAAAGTGAAAAAAATTTGAAAAAAATATGAAAATCTGTTGACAAACGTAAAAAAAAATAGTAATATATAAGAGCACTGCGGATACAGTGCATATGGGCTATTAGCTCAGGTGGTAGAGCACTTGACTTTTAATCAAGTTGTCCCGCGTTCGAGTCGCGGATAGCTCACCAAGAACTAAATAACTAAAACAAAAAGTTATTTAGTTCTTTATATTAAGGCCCCGTGGTCAAGCGGTTAAGACATCGCCCTTTCACGGCGGAGACATGGGTTCGATTCCCGTCGGGGTCACCAATATATTAAAAAAATATATTTTGCCACTTTAGCTCAGCTGGTAGAGCATCGCACTTGTAATGCGAGGGTCATCCGTTCAAGTCGGATAAGTGGCTCCAATAAAGGTTAGTAGTCTTGAGAAACTTGATTACTAACTTTTTTTACATATAAAAAGGTAAAGCCTTAAGAAAGGAAAAAATAAAAATTGGAAAAAAAGATAATAATAATAACAGGAGCATCAAGAGGAATAGGAAGAGAAATAGCAAAAACACTAGCACGAGAAGGGTATACAATAATAGCAAATTATAATAAATCAGAAAGAGAAGCACAAAAACTAAAAAAAGAACTTCAAGAAGAAAACAAAGAAATAGACATATATAAAGCAAATATTGCAAACGAAGAAGAAACACAAGAAATGATAAAATACGTAATAAAAAAATACAAAAAAATAGATGTATTAATAAATAATGCAGGAATAGACAAAATTCAACTAGTAACAGAAGTAACCAAAAAAGATTGGGATGAAATAATAAACACTAATTTATATGGAACATTCTATATAAGCCAGCAAGCAGCAAAAAACATGATACAAAATAAACAAGGAAAAATAATAAATATATCATCAATATGGGGCCAAATAGGAGCATCAATGGAAGTAGTATACTCGATATCAAAAGCAGGAGTAGATGGACTAACAAAAGCACTAGCAAAAGAATTAGGACCATCAGGAATACAGGTAAACTCAATAGCACCAGGATTTATAAAAACAGAAATGAATTCAAACTTTAACGAACAAGAAATAAATGAAATAAAAGACGAAATACCACTACAAAAATTAGGGGAATGTACAGATATTGCTAAATGCGTAAAATGGCTAATAGAGGACAATTATGTGACAGGACAGGTAATAGCAATAAATGGAGGATGGAGTATAACTTAAACTAAAATTAAATTTTAAAGAATGAGTTGATGCTTTTGGGGTCGGAGCAAAAAAACATTACCTAAAGGCAATGTTTTTATTCCTCCGACCCCAAAAGCATTAAGCTTGGTCAACAGCTTTATTTTTTTTCTTATAATTACCAGAAATCAATTTAGGCAAATAAGTAATAATCTTATAAACAGCCAAACGAATCTTTTTACTCCACAAATAAGACTTTCTAAGTTTACGAGGAGCACCAATAGAAGAAGGCTCATCCTCTAAAACAATAAGTTCAGTCTGAGGTTTTTCCAATTGAAAAACATAATTTTGACCATCATTATTATCCCATTGACCATTAGAATTTCTAAAACAGAAATTAAAAGTCTCACCCTCACACAATTGAAGTTCAGCCTGAAAACCTAATTCAGTCTTTTCCATTTGAATCTCATTAATATTATCCCAATTATGACCAAAGCCATAATGAATAAAAACATCTTCAGAGCCATTTTGAAAAAACTCACCAGTGTAAGATATTTTAACATTACTATTTTCAATTAATTTATCAGTATTAAAAAATATATTTTTCATCAATTCCATGTTCAAAACTCCTTATTTATCTTTTGCTACCAACATTATAATATTAAAATTGACAATGTGCAATAGTTTTTTTAAAAAAATTGAAAAAAATTGTCAAAAAAATAAAAAGAAGAATAAAACCAAAAAGCAAACATAAGATAAAATAAGAGAAAATAAAAAGCAAAAAACAAAGCAAAATCCAAAAGAAAAGACTATAAAGGAAGATATGCAGCCAAAAATAAAAAAAGGAAAATTAAAGCAAATCAAAAAAGAGAAAAAATATTGTAAAAAAAAAATATTTGTGCTAAAATTTTAAATAGAAAAAAGAAAATAAGGGGAAATGAAAATGGAAGAAAACCTAAAAGAAAGAGAAGAAGAAAAACAAAAAGAAACAGAAGCAAAAAACAAAGAAAAGCCAGAAGAATTCAAGCAAGTAAAAGAAAAGCCAAAGAAAATAAAGGAAGAAAAAAGAAAAATGGAAGAAAAAAAGAAAAAAAGAAAATGGATACCAATAGCAATACTAATAGGGATAATATTCATAATAGGAATATTAATATCAACAATATTTGCATTTGCAAACATAAATAAAAACACAATAGTAAGTGGGGTAAAAATAGAAGGAATAGACGTATCAGGACTATCAGCAGAAGAAGCAAAAGGAAAACTAGAAACCATATATACAGAAAAGCTAGAAACAGAAATACCAGTACAATATAACGAATACGAAACAACAATAAATGCAAACCTATTTGAAACAAAATACAATATAGAAGACGCAGTAAAAAAAGCAGTAGAAATAGGAAAAGAAGGAAACATATTTGAAAACAACTACAAAATCCTATTTGCATTAATAGGAAAGCAAGACATAAAAGTAGAAATGCAACTAAATGAAGAAGCAGCCAAAAAAATAATAGAAGACTTAGGAACAAACTTACCAGGAGTAGTAATAGAATCATCATATTATATAGAAGACAACAAATTAATAATAACAAAAGGTCAAGCAGGAGTAAAAATAGACACAGACAAATTACTAGAAGAGCTAAAAGAAAAGCTAAAAGGAACAGAAAAAATAACAGACTATATAACAATACCAGTAACAGAAGAGCAGCCAACAGCAATAGACATAGACAAAATACACGAAGAAATATACAAAGAAGTAAAAGACGCATATTACACGCAAAATCCATTTGAAATACATCCAGAAGAAGAAGGAATAGACTTTGATGTAGAAGCAGCCAAAAAAGCATTAGAAGAAGAAAAAGAAGAATATGAAATAGACTTGAAAATAACAAAACCAAAAGTAACAACGAGTCAAATAGGAACAGAAGCATTTCCAGACCAGCTAGCAACATTCAGAACAAACTATGACGGAGGAGACAAAGACAGAACCACAAACTTGCAACTAGCATGTAATAAAATAAACGGAAAAGTACTAATGCCAAACGAAACATTTTCATACAACAAAACCCTAGGAGCAAGAACAGCAGCAGCAGGATACAAAAACGCCAAAGTATATGAAGCAGGGCAAGTAGTAGACGGAATAGGAGGAGGAATATGCCAAATATCCACAACCCTATATAATGCAGTACTAAGAGCAAACTTAGAAATAGTAGAAAGAAGAAACCACCAATTTGTAACATCATATGTAGAAGCAGGAATGGATGCCACAGTAGTATATGGAATGACAGACTTCAAATTCAAAAACACAAGAAAATACCCAGTAAAAATAATAGCATCAGCCAAAAATGGAGTAGCAACAGTATCATTATACGGAATAAAGGAAAGCGAAGAATACACATTCTCATTCAGAACAGTAACAGTATCAACAATACCAACATCAACAAAATACATAGATGATGCAACATTACCAGTAGGAACAGAAAAAGTAAAACAAAAAGGAGCAAATGGAAAAAAGACAGAAACATATATAACAAAAATGCTAAACGGAAAAATAGTAGAAACAAAAATACTATCAAGAGACACATATGACGCAATGCAAAGAATAGTATTAAGAGGAACAAAAGGAGGAACAAAAGGAGCAACAAACACAACAACAACAGAAAACAATAAAACAACCAATAACAACGGAACCACAGGAGGAAACACAAGCAATAAAGGAACAGAAACACAGCCAACAACAACACAACCAGAAAAAACAAACACAACCAATAATACAAAAACAGACTCAAGTCAAAAAACAAACAGCACCAAAGCAAATACAACAGCAGAAAAACAATAAAAATTATTTATCTAGGAAAGTTCGGAGGACTTTCCTAGAATAGAGCAAAAGCAGACATCGATAAAATTAGCACTTATTAGAATATAATAAATGCGACACTAGCCAAAAGTTAAAAATAAAAAATTAACAAAAGGCCAAGTGTCGCATTTTGCGGTACAACTATTTTTTTAGTAAATTATCCAAAAGCACCTTATTTTTAGAAGAAAGCTCACAAAGAGGAAGTCTAGGCAAACCAAAATCAAAACCCAAAACATTAAGAGCATACTTAACAGGAATAGGATTAACCTCACAAAAAAGAGCAGAAATAATAGGCAATAAATCCAACTGCAAATTTTTAGAATCAGCCAAATTACCATCCAAAAAAGAAGCAACCATATTATGAGTTTCTAAAGGCTTAATATTAGACAAAACCGAAATAACACCAATACCACCCAAAGACAAAATAGGAAGAACCTGAACATCATTCCCAGAATAAATAAAAAGATTATCCTTACACAAGGCAGCAATTTTAGCAACTTGAGAAATATTACCACTAGCCTCTTTAATAGCAACAATATTAGGAATTTTAGAAAGTTCCAAACAAGTTTCAGGTTCAATATTTACACCAGTTCGACTAGGAACATTATACAAAATAATAGGGATAGAAACACTTTCAGCAATTTTAGAATAATGACTAATCAAACCAGATTGAGTGCATTTATTATAATAAGGAGTAACAATCAAAAGTCCGTCAACTCCTAAGCTTTCAGCCAATTTAGCATTAGAAATAGCCTTAGAAGTATCATTACTACCACATCCAGCAATCACAGGAACCCTGTCAGCCACAAAATCAACAGCACAACTAATAACAGAAGATTTCTCATCATCAGACATAGTAGCAGCCTCACCAGTAGTACCACAAACAACAATACTATCAACAGAATTAGACAACTGAAAATCCAACAATTTTTTAAAAGCCGATAAATTAACTCCATTAGAACCAAAAGGAGTAGCAATAGCAGTACCAACGCCTTTAAACAACACTTTTTTCATACAAAAAACCTTCCTTTCATTTTTTAAAAAGTAGATATAGCAAAAAAATAGAAAAATTTTAAACTAATACACTTTTTATAAAACTAAATAAATATGTCTTTAAAAATATATTCAAAAAAATAAAAAATAACACTATATAAAAATATAATGTTATTAAAAAATATAAAAATAAATTTTTTATGTGCCCAAAATTCAAAAAAGCTAAAAATTAATTAAGCATATCTTTTTTCTTTAAAATCCAAGTAACTAATAAAGTAAGAACAACAGAAATAAAAATCATAATCACAAAACCAAAAGGACTATTTTGGAAAGGAATCTGAACATTCATACCCCAGAAGCTAGAAATCATAGTAGGAACAGCCAAAACAATAGTAATAGAAGTCAAAGTTTTCATAACAGTATTAAGATTATTAGAAATAATAGAAGCATAAGCCTCCATAGTACCATTCAAAATATCACTATAAATTTTAGCCATCTCAATAGCTTGCCTGTTTTCAATAATAGCATCCTCAAGGATATCTTCATCAGCATCATATAATTTAATAATTTTACCCTTCAAAGTTTTTTCCATAACTAGTTCATTAGACTTTAAAGAAGTAGTAAAATAAACCAAGCCCTTTTCCAAGCTAAGCAATTTCAAAAGCTCCTTATTTTTCATAGAATTTTTTAATATATACTCAGCAATTTCAGTCTCTTTATTAATTTGCTTTAAGGTAGTCAAAAAATAAGAAGAATTCAAATAAAGAATCTGAAAAATAAAACGAGTCTTTTTGTAAGTCTGAAAATTCTTAATTTTACGCTTTTCAAAATCTTCAATAACTTTGTTTTTACGCAAAGAAACAGTAATAAAGAAATCATCACGAACAACAATCATCCCTAGTGGCATAGTAGTATAAATATCATTCTCTTCAGACTTTTCCTTTATAGGAACATCAACAACAAAAAGAATAGTGCCATCATCTTCTTCGGTATCAATTCTAGCCTTTTCCTCAAAATCTAGAGCATCGCGAATAAAATCTTCTTGAATGTTGATATTTTCACAAACTTTTTTTATCTCATTTTCCGATGGATTCACTAGATTAATCCAACTACCTTTTTTGAAATCTTTAATTTCTTCAATTTTATTAGTATTTACATCTGTGTTATAAATTTTAATCATAACAAATCCATCCCCCTTTTTGCCTAAAAAAGGCAATAATACATGATATAATAATTTTAAACTGATTTGGTAAAATTGTCAATAGATTGAAAATAATTTACATAAAATTCAACAAAAAATTCAAAAAACACAATTCCAATTCAGACAAAAATTGCAGAATTGTATTGACAAATAAACAAAAAAAGTATTATAATGAATAAGCAAAAAGAAAGAAAAACATGTTAGATAAAAAAATTATATATGCACCATTAGCTTAGTTGGTAAAGCAGCTGACTCTTAATCAGAAGACCCTCGGTTCGAGTCCGAGATGGTGCACCAATTTTTTATCTTTTTTTTATATTATAAAAAATAATATAAAAAAAGAAAAAAATGAATAACAAAACAAAAAAAGCAAAAAATAAATAAAAAACGAGGAGGAAATAAAAATGGAATTAAAAGGAAGTAAAACAGAAAAAAATCTAATGGAGGCATTTGCAGGAGAATCACAAGCAAGAAACAAATACACATATTTTGCAAGCAAAGCAAAAAAAGAAGGATATGAACAAATAGCAGCAATATTCCAAGAAACAGCAGACAACGAAAAAGAACACGCAAAATTATGGTTCAAACTACTAAATGGAGGAGAAATAGCAACAACAGAAGAGAACCTAAAAGCAGCAGCAGAAGGAGAAAACTACGAATGGACAGACATGTATGAAAGAATGGCAAAAGAAGCTAGGGAAGAAGGATTTGACCATATAGCATTCTTATTTGACGGAGTAGCAAAAATAGAAAAAGAACATGAAGAAAGATATAAAAAATTATTAGAAAATGTAAAAGACGGAAAAGTATTTGAAGCAGGAGAAGTTAAAATCTGGAAATGCAGAAATTGCGGACATATAGTAGTAGGAACAAAAGCTCCAGAAATTTGCCCAATATGTGCACACCCAAAAGCATATTTTGAAATAAAAGCAGAAAATTATTAATAACAAAAGCAGCTCAATATACGCGAACAACTAGAAGATGCAAAAAATGCAATAAAAAAAGTACAAAAATGTCAAACAATTTAAAAAATTGTTTAACAAAACCCCAATAATGTATCAGCATTTAATTACAAATTAAATATGGTTGAATATCACTTAAATTCAAACAAAAAAGTATGTGTACCAGAGATACACATACTTTTTTATGTTCAAATTATAAAAATTAGAATTTATTTCCCAAAATATTTTTAATCTTCTGAAGTTGAACCTTAAGATCCTCATATTTAGATTTACCAATAGAAGTATCCAAGCCAGCCTCAAATCTAGCAATAGACTTCTCGATATTCAAAAGTTTAAACTTATGAGAAGAAACATTAGGATTTTTATACATATGAATAGGAATATAAGAAATATTATCAAAAGAAAGTTTTTTATCAGAAGAATCAAAAGAAAGACTCAAATTCAAAATAATAGAATTGCGAGTATTCTCAGCATTCTGATCACAAATAAAATTTCCCAAAGCATAAATAACAAAACAATCCTTAGAAGAACCATCAGACAAAGTAACAGAACGCTTCTCCATAGGCTCCAAAGTATGAGGATGATTACCCAAAATAATATCAACACCATTTTGGAACAAGAAATCAGCCAAATCTAATTGTTCATCATTAGCAGAAGTCCTATACTCAGTACCCCAATGCATGCAAGCAACAATAATATCAGCATCTTCAGACTTTGCCTTATCAATTTGAGACTTAATCAAATCCTTATCAATCAAATTAACACAAAACCCCTTACCCTTAGGAACAGGAATACCATTAGTTCCGTAGGTATAATCAATAAAAGCAATTTTAACACCTTTAACAGTTTTATACAAAATCTCCTTTTGAGCCTCTTCAGACTTATAAGTACCCAAGTGAGAAATGCCATAACTATCCAAAACATCAATAGTCCTAGAAAGACCAGAAAAGCCCATATCCAAGCAATGATTACCAGCAGTAGAAATAACATCAACACCAATATCAGCAACAGCCTTAGCCAAGCTATCAGGAGAATTAAAAGTAGGATAATTGCTATAACCACGTTCCTTACCAGCAAAACTAGTTTCCAAATTAGCAACAGTAATATCAGGAGACAAAGTATAATCCTTAATATCATCAAAAACATAAGAAAAATCATATTCATCAGTAGACTTATTATAAGCATCCCAATATTGAGTATTGTGACACATAATATCACCAATAGCAGTCAAAGTAAAAGACTTTTTCGAATCAGATTTCAAATCAGAATTATCAGAACCAGTTGAATCAGCACTAGCAGAAACAAGTTCATTAGATTTTTTAGATAAATCCTTCAAAAAATTATAATTTTTAATTTTAGTAAAAACAAAAAGAAATAAAAAAATAGCAGCAAAAACCAAAACAGTAAAAAATAAAAAACGAATACCCTTTGAATCAAGATTTTTTGAATTACCAGACCCACGAGTATTTCTACGATTTCTCGCCATATAAAACTCCCCTTTCAAAAAGCAAGAACAAAAATGAACATTAATAAAACAGTATTTATTAGAACATTTTAAAGTCCGCACATATTTAATATCTACAAACATTATAACAAAATTTGTAAAAAATTCAACAAAAATAAAAGAATAATTTTTTAAGAAAAGAAAATAATAGTAATAGGAAGAAAAAATAGAAAAATATAAGAAACTCAAAAAAATAAAAATTTACAAAATCAATTATATATTTGTTGAGAATCTTAGGAAAGGGGTTAAAAATGAAAGTTATAGATAAAATAGCACTAGTATTAATCATAATAGGTGCAATAAATTGGGGACTAATAGGATTTTTTAATTTTAACTTAGTAGGAATGATATTTGGAGATATGACAGTAATATCAAGAATAATTTACGCATTAGTAGGAATATCAGGACTATGGGGAATAAAGCTATTATTTGATGACTAAGTAAAAATCCAGGCTATAAGCGAATATAGTCTGGATTTTTGCAATAGCTTGAAAAAAAGCAAAAAATAGTATATAATAGCAAAGATAAAAAGAAGAGGAGAGGAGAAAATAAAATGTTAAATGCAAACGGAGTCACAGTAAGATTCGGAAAAAGAGTACTATTTGAAGACGTAAACATCAAATTTACAAAAGGAAACTGTTACGGAATAATAGGAGCAAACGGAGCCGGAAAATCAACATTTTTAAAAGTATTATCAGGAGAATTAGAGCCAAGCAAAGGAGAAGTAAGTCTAGAAAAAGGAGCACGATTATCAGTATTAAAACAAGACCACTTTGCATATGAAGACTACACAGTAATAGACACAGTAATAATGGGAAATAAAGAGTTATACAATATAATGAAAGAAAAAGAAGAAATATACAGCAAACCAGATTTTTCAGAAGAAGACGGAATGAAAGCAGCAAAACTAGAAGAAAGATTTGCAGAATTAGACGGATGGAATGCCGAATCAGACGCAGCAATGTTATTAAATGATTTAGGGATAGTACCAGAAGACCACTACAAGCAAATGAAAGAAATAGAACCAAGAATAAAAGTAAAAATCTTATTAGCCCAAAGCCTATTCGGAAATCCAGACGTATTATTATTAGACGAACCAACAAACGACTTAGACCTAAAAAGTATAGAATGGCTACAAGAATTCCTAATAAACTACGAAAACACAGTAATAGTAGTATCACATGACAGATACTTTTTAAACAAAGTATGTACATATATAGCAGACGTCGACTTTGGAAAAATAACCCTATACCCAGGAAACTACGACTTCTGGTATGAATCAAGCCAACTAGCACTAAAACAAGCAAGAGAGCAAAACAAGAAAAAAGAAGAAAAAATAAAAGAATTACAAGACTTCATAGCAAGATTCAGTGCAAACGCATCAAAATCAAAACAAGCAACATCAAGAAAAAAGACACTAGAAAAAATACAACTAGACGAAATAAAACCATCAAACAGAAAATATCCATATGTAGACTTCAAACCAGACAGAGAGCCAGGAAAAGAAATATTACAAGTAAAAAACATATCAAAAACAGTAGACGGAGTAAAACTATTAGACAACATAACATTCACAGTAAAACAAGACAACAAAATAGCATTTTTAGCAGACAACGAAAACGCAAAAACAGTCCTATTCCAAATAATAGCAGGAGAAATAAAACCAGACGAAGGAGAACTAATATGGGGAACAACAATAACCCAAAACTACTTCCCAAAAGACAACAACTATTTATTTGAAACAAACGAAAACATAACAGACTGGCTAAGAAAATACTCAAAAGACCCAGACGAAACATATGTAAGAAGCTTTTTAGGAAGAATGTTATTCTCAGGAGACGAAGCACTAAAAGAAGTAAAAGTATTATCAGGAGGAGAAAAAGTAAGATGTGTATTATCAAAAATGATGTTATCAGGAGCAAACTTCCTAATATTTGACGAACCAACAAACCACTTAGACATGGAAAGTATAACAGCAGTAAACAACGGAATGCAAAACTTCAAAGGAAACATCTTATTCACATCACACGACCACCAACTAATGGAAACAGTAGCAAACAGAATAATAGACATCAAAGAAAATGGAGAAGTAATAGATAGAGAAGTAACATATAATGAATATTTAGGCATCTAGTGCAAAGGTGTTTTTGGGGACGGACTCAAAAAACACCTTCGGTTTTTAAATAATTTAGATAAAATAAATAAAGACATAAAAAAATATAATTAGATAAAAATACAATTGTACTTATTTTAGGACTATAAAAAATTTCAAGTAGCGCACAATCCATAAAAAAGAAAGAGAGTGATATTTATACCAAGAAGAATACGAAAAAATGTTACCACTTCTTTATTTCATATAATGGTTCAAGGAATAAACAAAGAGAATATTTTTTATCAAGAAATTTATATCAAAAAATATTTAAAATTCTTAAAAGAAAATCAAGAAAAAAATAATATAAAAACAATAGCATACTGCATAATGAAAAATCATGCACATTTATTAATAAAAGCAACAAATATACAAGAATTATCAAATTTTATGCATAAAATTAATGGAAATTATGCAAGATATTATAACTATATGGAAAATAGAGTAGGATATGTATTTAGAGACAGATTTAAAAGTCAGCCTATAATGAGTGAAAAACAACTTTATAACTGCATAAGGTATATACATTTGAATCCTGTAAAAGCAAAAATAGTAGAGAATCCAGAACAATATAAGTACTCTTCATATAGAATATATAAAAGAAGATTAGACGAAAAAAATAATTTAGACATGCAAGAAACACTAGAATATATATGTAATTCAAAAAATAAAATAAATGAGCAATATATAGACGAAGATAAAGATATAAAAGAGATAATTAATAATTCACTAATAGAATTTTTAGAAATAAATAAAACAGAATTATATGAAATTTTAGAAAAAAGAGAAGTACTAAAAAAATTAATAAAATATTTAAAAAAAGAAAAAAATATAAAGTATACAGAAATGATGAAAAATTTTGATATAAGCAGAGGAATAATGCAAAAATTAAAATAAAAAATATAAAATTAAAATAATAAAGTAAAAAGAAATAAAAAAGTGCACAAATTAAAGAAAAAATTTATGCACTAAAAAATATTAATAAAATAGATGTTTTTTGAGTCCGTCCCCAAAAACACCCAAATCATTCAACAACATTATCAGAAGTCAAAGATTTATAGAAAGCAATAGTTGCAAATTGGATATAAGGAATTAGCCATAAAAATCCAATACCTAAAGTTAATGTCGCTAAAATTGACCAACCGATAAAAGAAAATTGTAAACAGAACAATTTACCACGCTTACCAGTCATAAGTTCTTTGCTCTTTAAAACGCACTCTTTAGAAGATAATTCAGGATTTTCAAAAGCTATAAAATAAGATAATGCGTAATAGTAAGATCTAGTAGTCATCAAAACAGATGAAACTATAAATAAAACTATAGCAGCAATAATTAAAAATATAGAAAATCCAGAAAGAGCACCTAAACCATAAGCAGAATAAGCAGAATAGCTATAAGCATCAATCAAAGGCATTGTAGAAGATACTGCCACACCTGCTAATGAAAAGATAATAAGAACAATAGCAATTACAAATAAAACTAAAGGTAAAATTAATTGTCCAAAAATACTCAAAGAAACTTTCCAAGATTTTTTAAAATTACCATCAGAAAAACCTAATTTTAAAAAGTCAAAAGCTTTAACTTCATCACCTAAAAATAGTTTCAAAAATGCACAAATAAGTCCAAATTGAATTGGAACATCGATAACTATAGCAGCTAGTGAAACTAATGAAGAAATAAAATTATCTTCTGGAAAAAATCCTTGAACAAAACCTATAGCAAAAGAAATTAGCAAAGAAGCTAAAACTATGCATATAGCTGTCCCCCATTTACCATCTAATTTTCTACGAGCTTCAGTTCTAAAATCTGAAGAAATCATAAAAAAACCCCCTTTCATTTTTTATAAAAATATGATATGATAAATAACGAAGAAAGTCAATAAAATTAGGGATAAAAAATCAAAATTCGACAAACAAAAACACGAAATGAAGAGCAAACTTTGAAGATTTCAAAAATAATAAAATATTAAAAATACATTAGGTATAATTTGAAAAATTCAAAAAAGCGTAATATTGAAGATGTTTTTTGAGTCCGTCCCCAAAAACACCCAATTAGAAAGGAAAGTGAAAAAATGAACAAAATCAATAGCACAATAGCACAAGAATTAGAAGTAAAAGAAAGCCAAGTAGAAGCAGCAGTAAAACTAATAGATGAAGGAAACACAATACCATTTATAGCACGTTACAGAAAAGAAGCAACAGGAGGATTAAGTGACGAAACACTTAGGGATTTAGGAGAAAGGCTAACATATCTAAGAAACCTAGAACAAAGAAAAGAAGAAGTAGTAAAATCAATAGAAGAGCAAGGAAAACTAACAGACGAAATAATACAAGCAGTAGCAATAAGCAAAACACTAGCAGAAGTAGAAGATATATATAGACCATATAAACAAAAGAAAAAAACAAGAGCAACAGTAGCCAAAGCAAAAGGACTAGAACCACTAGCAGAAATAATAATAGAACAAAAAGAAACAACACCAATAGAAGAAATAGCAAAACAATATATAAACATAGAAAATTTATCAGAAGAAGACAAGAAAAACAAAGATAAAGTAGTAAAAACAGCAGAAGAAGCAATACAAGGAGCACTAGATATCATAGCAGAAAACATATCAGACAACAGCAAATACAGAAAAGAAATAAAAAGAATATGTTACAGAGAAGCACAAATAGAAACAAAAGCAACAGACGAAGAAAAAAAATCAAATTATGAAATGTACTATGACAAACAAGAACCAATAAAATACATTCCGAGCCATAGAATATTAGCAATAAACAGAGGAGAAAAAGAAGAATTCATAAAAGTAAAAATACAAAAACCAGAAGAAAAAATATTGATGTATATAGAAAAAGACATAATAAAAGGAGAAACACAATTCACAGAAAAGCTAAAAGCAACAATACAAGACGCATTCAAAAGATTAATAGAACCATCAATAGACAGAGAAATCCGTTCAGACTTAACAGAAAAAGCAGAAGAAAAAGCAATAAAAGTATTTGGACAAAACTCAAAACAACTATTACTAGGAGCACCAATAAAAGGAAAAACAGTAATGGGATTTGACCCAGCATATAGGACAGGATGCAAAATAGCAGTAATAGACGAAACAGGAAAAGTATTAGACTACACAACAGTATATCCAACAGAACCACAAAACGATGTAGAAGGAGCTAAAAAAGAACTATTAAAACTAATAGAAAAAGACAAAATAGACATGATAGCAATAGGAAACGGAACAGCCTCAAGGGAATCAGAAATGTTTGTATCAGACATGATAAAAGAAACCCCAAGAGATGTACATTATGTAATAGTAAGTGAAGCAGGAGCATCAGTATACTCAGCATCAAAACTAGCAACAGAAGAATATCCAGACATAAATGTATCAATAAGAGGAGCAATATCAATAGCAAGAAGACTACAAGACCCATTAGCAGAACTAGTAAAAATAGACCCAAAAGCAATAGGAGTAGGACAATATCAGCATGATGTAAATCAAAAGAAACTAGCAGAAAGCCTTACAGGAGTAGTAGAAGACAGTGTTAATAAAGTAGGAGTAGATGTAAACACAGCAACACCATCACTATTATCATATGTATCAGGAATAAACGGAACAATAGCAAAAAACATTGTAAAATATAGAGATGAAAACGGAAAATTAAAAAACAGAAAAGAACTACTAAAAGTTCCAAAACTAGGAAAAGTAGCATTTGAACAATGTGCAGGATTTTTAAGAATATTTGATGGAGAAAACCCATTAGAAATAACAGCAGTTCACCCAGAAAGTTATGAAGCAACAGAAAAATTATTAGCAAATCTAGGATTTAGCAAAACAGATTTAAAAGACAAAGAAAAAATAGACGAATTAAGACAAAAACTAAAATCAGTAGATGTAGCCAAAACAGCAAAAGAGCTAGAAATAGGTGAAATGACCTTAGCAGATATAATATCAGAACTATCAAAACCAGGTAGAGATCCAAGAGAAGATATGCCAAAACCAATTCTACGCTCAGATGTCTTAAAATTAGAAGACTTAAAAGAAGGTATGATATTAACAGGAACAGTTAGAAACGTAATTGACTTCGGAGCATTTGTAGATATTGGGGTAAAACATGACGGACTAGTCCACATTTCTGAAATGAGCGAAAAATTTATAAAAAATCCATCAGAAATCGTATCTGTAGGCGACATTGTAAAAGTTAAAGTTATAAAAATAGATTTAGAAAGACAAAAAGTAGGATTATCTATGAAAGTATAAATTATAACCAATTCAAGCAAAATAATAAAAAGCCCAGATTTTGAAGTGCCCCACAATATTAAAGTTTAATAATTGGGGGCACTTCAAAATTTTAACTTTTTACAAATTAAAACTCAACGAATTTACTATTCAAAATCAACGACATTTACAATTTATTTAACCTATTTATACTTTTCCATAATTTCATTAATAGAATCAAAATCATTTCTCAAAATATCCAAGAACAAATCATCCAATTCAGGATCAAACTGAGAACCACGGCAACGCTCGAATTCACTAATAACAGTCTCCAAAGGAAGAGAATCACGATAAGAACGACGAGAAGTCATAGCATCAAAACTATCAGCCACAGCCGCAATTCTAGCCAAGAAAGGAATTTGTTCACCAGCCAACTTACCAGGATAACCAGAACCATCAAACTTCTCATGATGATGTTCAACAATAGGCAAAATATCCTGAAAAATAGCAGCATGAGACAAAATATGAACACCAATATTAGGATGTTGTTTAATTTGAGAATACTCATCATCAGTAAGTTTAGAATCCTTTTGCAAAATACTATCAGGAACACCTATTTTACCAATATCATGGAATAAGCCACCAATTTTCAAAGTTCTAATATCAGAATCAGGCAATCCCAATTTCTTACCAATTAAAACAGAATATTCAGAAACCCTATCAGAATGACCTCTAGTATAAATATCCTTAGCCTCAACAGTATAACGAAGAGTCTGAATACTATCCAAATAAGCCTGTTCCAGTTTATCATAAGTATCAGTCAATTTATCATTAATATGTTTAATCTCATTCATTTGTTTAATAGATTTAATACCAGACTCAATCAGCAACAAAAGTTGATCAAATTTATCACTTTTTTCGCAATAACCCTGAATATCCAATCTTTTAATAGTCTCTAAAGGAGGAGCCAAATCCTTATGTCCAGTAAGTAATAAAATATATAAATCTTTATTAAACTTACGAATTTCTTCAACAACTTGATCACCATGAAAAGGAGTCATAATAAAATCCAAAATCATCAAATCAAAATGCTCATTTTTAACTCTTTCAATAGCCTCCATAGGGTCTGTAACCCCAGTAAACTGGTAACCAGTCCTCTTCAAAAAAATAGACAAAGAATCAACAATACCTTGTTCATCATCAACCGCAATAATCTTATATTGATGATTTTCAGTATTTTCTACATTTTGTGGTGTACCTATTCTCATCTCAACATCCTCCTTGTTTATAAATTACCTATATTATAGATATAAAAATAAATAAATGCAATAGATTTTATAAAAAAAGATATTTTTAGTCTGAAACGGGTGTTTTCGGGGACGGGTGTTTTCGGGGACGGGGTCAAAAAACATCTTTAAGAAGATGTT
>ENA-ORUQ01002119-ORUQ01002119.1-human-gut-metagenome-genome-assembly--contig:-NODE-2119-length-16628-cov-2.738128_pt1 | contig 16628 bp, 13 predicted proteins | sample MGYA00242081_ERZ509211 | MGnify/ENA primary metagenome ERZ509211 (study PRJEB26280, sample SAMEA2338785) | human gut metagenome | biome: human gut; feature: human-associated habitat; material: faeces...
ACCCATAACGGCACCGATCTCCATACGTTTTGCGACATAATCTGGATGGTATACTTCTTTTACATAACCGGTTGCAAGTCCGATCTGGTTACCATAGGAGCTGTAACCGTGAGCTGCCTCGCGGACAATTTTCTTCTGTGGAAGTTTTCCCGGTAAAGTATCTTTCACAGATACAGTCGGGTCTGCTGCTCCTGTCACACGCATTGCCTGATATACATAGGTACGTCCGGAAAGCGGATCTCGGATTGCACCGCCAAGACAGGTTGCCGCACCACCGAAAGGTTCGATCTCGGTCGGATGATTGTGTGTTTCGTTCTTAAAGTTAACCAGCCATTCTTCTGTCTTTCCGTCAATCTCAACCGGAACTACGATACTGCAGGCATTGATCTCATCGGATTCTTCCTGGTCATCGAGTTTTCCTTCTTTTTTGAGTTTACGCATTGCCATCAGTGCCAGATCCATCAGGCAGACGAACTTGTCCTCTCTGCCTTTGAAGATCTCTTCTCTGGTATCCAGATAGCTCTGGTAAGTGGTCTCTAAGGGAGAACGATAATAACCCTCACCGAATTCCACATCGGTCAGTTCTGTAGAGAATGTTGTATGACGGCAGTGATCTGACCAGTATGTATCAAGTACACGGATCTCCGTCATAGAAGGATCTCTCTTCTCATCATCATGGAAATATTTCTGGATATGCAGGAAATCTTTGAAGGTCATGGCAAGTCCCAGAGATTCATACAGAGCTTTTAAACTGCTCTCGTCCATATCTCTGAAGCCGTCAAAAACAGCAACATCAGCGGGATCATCATACACCGTGATCAGAGTATCCGGCTTCTCCATGCCGGTCTCTCTGGAATCTACAGGGTTGATACAGTAAGATTTGATCTTGGAAAATTCTTCGTCGGACACCTGTCCTTCGATCATATAAGTCACAGCGGTACGGATCACAGGTTCTTCGTCCTCTTTTAAGAACTTCACACACTGCACTGCGGAATCCGCTCTCTGATCGAACTGTCCGGGAAGGAACTCTACGGAAAATACTTTTGCATCCGCAGGAATCTCGATGGTCTCTTCATACAGATCATCTACGGGAGGCTCGGAAAATACAGTCTTGCAGGCTCTTGCAAACACCTCATCCGAAATATTCTCCACATCATAGCGGATAAACTCACGAACCTTTGCCACATCGATACCCAGATAATTTTTCAGTTCGTCGTGCAGCTCTTTTGCCTTGACGGCATAAGGTTCCTTTTTCTCTACATAGATACGTCTTACGTTGCTCATGTCTCTCCTCCGAAATTTTATACTATGCGACACTATTCAGAACCCCATTCGCAAAACCACATCTTGCGATGCTTACTTTTTGCTCATGTGGTTATCTCACCATATAAATATCATCAGATGCCCTTACAATGCGAGCCTTTGACGTACATATGATTATATTTACATGGTTCTGAATAGTATCATACAACATACTATATTTTCCCACAATAGCAGAAAACAACAAATTTAGATAGATTTTACCTGCCTTTTTGAACGGTTCGTCATTCATGCAGTCTGTGGATCAGCCGGTAAGCGATGTCCTTCTCGCAGATCAGGGCCTCCGTGTGGGCGAAAAATACGATGCCGTCCGTGGGGGCCAGAATCTTCTCCCTCACCGTTCCATCGTAAGGGTCTATAATTTCTGCCATCTCATTTCCATAGCGCACATCGTCTCCCGCATGTACTTTTCCCCGGAAAATTCCCGCCCGGTTCGCAGGTACATCACTCAGATCCTTTTCATATATAACATGACTGATATAGCCGGAATGACTCTCGTACCGGATCAGCCCCATACGTTTCAGGAAACGTAAGACCGCTGCCACCGCCTGTCTTGCACTCACCTCATCGATCTGGGTATTCTGATTCGTGTATACCGAAAAGGCGGCCGTCATCTCATCCTGCCAGTTATAATTCAGTGTCTTGGTATCAATGGGTACCGGCTTGCGCACCACCACATAAGGAAGTCCGAACAGATTCGCCAACGACGTATTCTGATAGCCTGTCTCCATCATACGCACATGGGGCACGAATTCTCCCGGTCTGTAAAAGGACGTAAACTGGATCCCATAAACGTAGTCCCGGATCTCCGTAAGCAACGCATTGGTCAGACGGTCCGCCGGCTCCCCGTAATCATTTCCCGGAAAACTCCGATTGATATCCGCTTCCTTGACACCGAAAAAGCGGCGGCTGATATTCACGGAATAGGCATTGATGGTAGGAATCACCAGAATCTGTTTGCCGGCACTGATACAGCCGTTGTTTTCCAGTTCCCGCAGTGTCTTCACCAGTTGGGAACAGATATACATCTGCTGGATCTCATTGCCTCTGGCTGCGCCAACGATGCAGGCAGACTTCTCGCCCTTGCCGAACTGAAAGCCCTTGATGCGCATATCTTCTCTGTAGGTCGAATGTATGGTATAAATATCTCTCTCAAACATAATCTTTTCACTCCGTCAGGATCCGCGCCAGCAGATCTCCTTCATAGACCACCGGATAAGCTCTCAGGGTAAACAACAGCCCTCCTTTTGCGGTACGGATCTGCTGCTTCACCGTCCCTTCAAATGGATCCACCACTTCCCCGATCAGATCTCCTTTTTTCACATAGTGGTTGTGCTCGATCAGCGGCAGGAACACACCGTCTGACTTGCTGCGGATAAACTCCACCTCACCGTCACTGGATATCGCAGGCTCCTGCACCTTTGGCTCAGGGCCTGTCCAGATCCCCATTTCACTCATGATGTGGAAAATACCGTCCACGATCTGATTACCGAAGGATCTGTGGATGTCATGCCCCTGTCCCATCTCCAGCACCAGTGTGGGAACTCCCAGCAGATTCATGGAATGGGCCAGCGTCGATTCATGCACCGTGGCAGTGGCATTCATCCAGATCATGTCGGCATTGGTCATTTTCGCATAGGGAAGCAGTGCCTCCGCAAAATCTTCACTGAGTCGTACCTGTGGGATCTCACGCACAAAAATATCACTGGCGTGCAGATCGATACAAATATCGGATCCGATCAGGGAATCCACCACAGTTGCCGTGATCCGCTCCATCATATCCCCCGATGCGTCTCCCGGAAACATACGGTTCATATCCATATCCAGTCTCGGCACCGTCCGGCTGGCCATGTCGATTCCCAGCGGATTCAATGCCGGATAGATATCTACGATTCCTTTCAAATACTCCGGATGCTCTTTTACTCTTCGCGCCGTCTCATAACAGATGTACTGTCCCTCCAGTTCATCCCCGTGGATGCCGGACACCAGACTGATTCTGGATAAATTCCGTTCTTCTCCCTCCGGACGGATCCGGTTCCTGCGGATTGCCAGATGTCCTCCCGCCGGAAGTTCCATGCTGATGATCGTTTCTGTCATACTTACCTTTTCCCTCTCTTTATCTCTTTGCAGCTTTTCTACACAGAAAATGCTTCAGGAAACTTTCCCTGAAGCATCATCACCCGTTGTCTTATTAATCTTCTACACCCAATCCGCGCAACAGATACAGGATCTCACGATCCACCGCTTCCGCCGTCACGCCGATGGTCTGGGCCGAAATCTTCAGTCCTTCCAGCACAAACATAATATTTCTCGCAGTTCCCTCACAGTCCTCGCAGATAAACTCTCCGTTATCCACACCTGCCTCGATCAGTTTTTCAATGATCTTCACTGCGGAATCAAACTGCTTTTTTAAAATATTGTCTCTCTTGGGCAGTTCGTTTTCAAAATAGAATTCATAGGTAGCCTGCGTCAGTGTATTCTTCTTGCGCAGAAGCTCTTTCTTCTGCTCCTTTAAAAACAGAAGCAGGATATCCGCTGCGGTAGCATCCTCCGTAATACTGTCGGAAAATACGTCATCCGCCTCCTCACTCTCCATGCGCAGCACTTCCATGAAGATCTGACTGGTATTCTCAAAATATAAATAGAGTCCGCCACGGCTGATGTCGCAGGCCTCTACAATATCCTTCATCGTTACTTTTTTGAAGCCCTTCTCCACAAATACTTCTCTTGCTTTCTCTACGATATATCGCTTTTTCTGTACTGATTTTTCTCCCATGGATCTATCCTGCCTTTCCCCACTCAAAGCTTTCCGTTCGCCGGTGTCTTATCCCAGAATTCAATGATCTCCTGCATCTGTTTCAGTACCAGATAAAAGATCTGCTCCGATACCGCCTCGCTCCACAGATTTCCCTTTGTTCTGCCGCCTAAGACATATTTTGACAGGATTCCTCTGAGGATATCCCATTCCTTCCATCCTGCTTTCTGAATAATATCCCGCTCCTCCTGATGAGTGCGGATCCGGTGTCTTGTGTATACATAGGCATAGTTGCGATCCATCAGGGGACTTTTCGTCGCTTCCCTGACGAAATTCAGGAGAGTCCCGTCATATACCGGAAAAGACACGGAATTCACTCCGATATCCTGTCCGCTGTAGATAGAGCTGGCTCTCTTGCCGGCGCTCTGCTCCAGCCAGGGCAGGTAGGGAAGTAACGGCCTCACTGCCTGCTTATATGATTCCAGCAACTGCTCTCTGTATTCACTGCTCTGTTCCATAACCCCAATATACCTTTCCATGTACCGTTTTCTACCGAAAACATCGCTTTTTTCGTCTGTCAATGTAAAAGTGACACATATGTAGTTTTATTTTATCACATTTCTATCAAAAGTACAGTAGAAAATTGTTGGTATTATGGTGTATAATGTGTATTAAATATTTGTATGATAAGACGAGGTATTGGAATGGCTGGAATCGTATTGGAGAAGGGGAAAACTATATATAGCTATGGGCAGCCCATGACTGCATTGCATCTGATTACCAACGGTAAAGTAGATGTATCATATCCCGGCGGCTCTTATACTCTGGGAAAGGGAGACGTGATCAGTATCTGTGAGATCTGCTCCGAGATCCATCTGCTGGGCTATACCACGTTGGAGGATACAACGATCCTGACGTATCCCCTGACCAGTCTGGATTCCCTGAATGATATTCTACAGAAGCACCCGGACGTAGCACGTCTGTTCTGTCTGTCCTGTTTCCGTCAGATCAATATTCTGCTGAACCGCAGTTCCATTTCGGAATTGAACTGCAGTGAGCTGTATCGTACTCTGACAGATGATATTGCCACCTACAATACACTGTGTAGCCGTTACCGTCTGCAGGCGAGATCCTTGGAACATTTCGATGAGCTGAATGCTTTTCTTGGGGATGATTCACCGGACATCTGGCTGAACGGCTATTACATGGGCTTAAGCAGGATCCTGGCTTCGGACAATTACCGGATCCTGGTACAGGAGTCGGATCTGTCCATTGGTATGCTGCGTAAGGGAAGTCTGGACTTCCGCCGTACTTACCAGAGCCTGGAGGAACAGTTCCACTATCTGCAGCAGGTCGGTTCCTTCTATTTCCGGGAATCCGGCAACGATCTTTTTGATTTTTATACTTCTTTGTTCTATAAACTGGGACAGGATAATGAAGACAGCAAGGCGGTCTACGACCGCATTCACCGTATGCTTTCTAAGGCCGGCGATCTGTCCTTCATCGATCAGGAACTGTTTGCCTCCAGATCCCAGACCTTCCAGAGCAGCCTGAATCTCATGGAATCCAATGATTCCGCTGAGGCAGGTTCTTCCGGAGATTCCGAGATCCTTGGCAAGCTTGCCGGATCGCTGAACACTATTCTGGATTACGCCGGTTCGGATCTGGATACCGTGACCAGCTTCCGTCAGCATGTCCACGCTTACAAGCTGCTGTCCGACCGGGCTTCCCAGGATCAGGATGTCGCTCTTTTACGCAGACAGCTGACCGAAGAATTTTATCTGCTCTACTCCCTCCTGTTCACCCAGACGCTGGAACAGCCGAACATTCCCATGCCGGTCAAAATGTTTCTGTATTTCGGTTATGTGGATGAGGAGCTGGCCGGTCTGAAAAATGCAGTCACCCTGTACCGCATGGCAGAAGCCATGTCGGATCACAGCGATATCGGTGTCTATACCTTTTATGACTGGCTGATGGCCATCTTCCGCGGGAAGAAATCTCCCAGCCGGAACGAATTTGACCAGGATTATTCCGATTATATTCACAAACAAAAGGTCGGTGGCAATATTACGGATGCAGAGCTCAAGGCATTGGAGAACAATCCCATGGCCAAGGTCAATTACGAGCTCCGGAATATGTTCCCTCAGGTCAACAAGATCACCTTCGGACGGATCACTACTTTCTGTCCGCTGTTCTGCGCAGATGATGTGCTGAAGGATCTGGAAAGCTCCTATGTCACCGTTTCCCGTGTCTCCCAGATTCTCGAGGAGATCCGCCGGGTAGATTACACGGCATTCTATAGAGAAAGTCTGGATATGGAGCACATAGATGTCATGGGTAAGGAGACAATTCATCTGGAATATCTGCCGGACATCATCCTGATGCCCAACGTCGGTATCCGCGGTGTCATGTGGCAGGAAATTGAGGGCAAGCGCCGTAACAGCCCCGGTCGTATGGTCTTCTCCATTTTCCATCTGGAGGATCTGAAGACGACTTTCACCCACCTGACCGGTGAATTCCGCTGGGAGCTGTGCAAGAGAGTCCAGGGTAACCGCTGGAACGATGTCTCCATCAGTTCCCTGACCAGTGAATATTTCGATTATATCCAGTTCTACCGCAAGAACCATGATCTGAGTACAGAGGCCAAGGAAAAGGTAAAATCCAGCCTGCAGCGTGCCAAGAACAGTTTCAAGGAAATGTTCGTAAGGGATTATATGATCTGGGTGCTCTTCGAAGGTGCCGGTTCCCCGAGACTGAACAAAGTAGCCCGTCAGATCATGTTCACCTACTGCCCGTTCCCTGAGGATATTTGCAATACACTGGCTCAGAACCCGTTGTATGCCGATCTTCTGGATCGCCGTAAGATCAAGGTAGCCCAAGGCTTACATCATCTGGATGTTCTGACCCGAAAGCTGCAAAACGGTAATATTCCGGTTCCCGAGACCGTGGCACAGGAACGCTATTATTTATGTGGCAGCAAAAAAGCATAGCACATACATATAGCAAAAAGATTCACTCTCCACCCGGGGAATGAATCTTTTTGTTATGTTGTCTTATTTGCTTTCAGATACCTTATGCGTTTGCCAGCTGTTTGCCAAGTTCTCTACACTCTGACAGGCCATCCCCGTCCGGTGTCTCATGGCAGATCAGGCCCTCACCGTTCAACACAGTAGCTCCTGCTGCTTCCATACGGGTGGTCCAGTCTCTCATCCACTCACCGTCTCCCCAGCCATAGGAACCGAACAGTGCGATCTTTTTGCCGGAAGCAAAGCCTTCCACATCACATACAAAAGGCTCCATCTCGGATTCCTCCAGGACTTCCGCTCCCATCGCAGCCCAGTGCAAACTTGGGAGCAGCCTTTAGTTCGTCAAGGTTGGCGCCGGTCACAAATACTACCTCCGCTTCCTTCCCGGCTTCCCGGATACCCTCTCCGATGGCCTCTGCCATAGCCTGGGTGTTACCACCCTGTGTCCAGAATACTACATAAATCTTATCCATTTATTTTTCCTTCCCTTCCGCACCTTTCCGTGCCTGTTTCTATGCTGCGGTACATCCGCAGATATCTATGATTTCTGTCATCTTTAATCCATAATGCAACAGCTGGATCAAATTTTCCCTGGCATATTCATATTTTTCAAAAAGTCTCTGTTTTCCTTCTTTATCCGCATATACTTTCCAATAACCGGTGCAGAGGCTGTTCTTCCCCTGATGTCTGATAAATCCTTCCACATCCTCCGGGGGATATCCTAACAGCAATCCCAGTTCGTGGGGGAACGGCTTCCCTCTCTCTGCATAGGTTTCATAACGATCGCAAAATACCGGCAAAATATCCTCCAGTCGATCGGATTCGTACCCTGCCTCCCGCAGCAGTTTCTGTACCTGCGGCATTTTCAGATACTTTTCCAGCCGGTCTTCCAGATACAACAGTATTACCATTTTCTCCTCTGTCTCCAACAAGGGATACAGGGAAAGCACACTGCCTTCAACGATCCTTCCCACCTGTGTAAAGCCTTCCGGGGAAATCGTCAGCAGATTGGAAATCTTAAGTCCCGTGATCAACGGTGCACACTGCAAAGCCAACTGTAGTTCCACATCGTCTGCTTCCATTTCACACAGGATCTCCCACGTTTCCTGACTCAATCAGCGCTTCACCTCCTGCCATCCAAAAGTCACTTAGTTAGTTGTAGCTAACCCATGTAAATAATATAGAAAAAAGCAGTTCCCGTCAAGGGAACTGCCTGATAGAAATTCTCAACATATAAACTTTCAAAATAGCTTTGGGGATTTCCATTCTCAGATCTTTCTGCGGTCCAGCCCTGTACTGCGATAGTATTCCGCCTTGTCCTGATACATCCGTCTCTCGGACTCCGTCAGTAAATGATCCTTTCCCACGGCTTCCAGAGTGTTCACCGCTGCTCCTACTGCCATGGAGACATCATGAGCTGCCAGCTCTGTTTTTAATTCCTCCACCTTTTGATAGAATTCCTTTTCAGAAATTCCAGTGCACAGAACCACCAGTTCATCTCCGCCGATACGGAACATTCCATTTCCCTCAAATACACGTTTCAGGCAGTCACAGCACCTGCGGATCAGGCGGTCTCCGGCGGAATGTCCTTCACTGTCATTGATCCGTTTTAATCCTGTAATATCACAGTATACCACGCCGATGGGCTCGGTATGGTCCACCTGCTCAATGTACCTCTCCATAGCATAACGGTTCCCCAATGTCGTCAGCGGATCCGAATAGCTCATCACTTCCAGCTCCCGTACCAGATTTCTCTGCTTCAGGGACGATACGATAAAGTGTCCCATGATCTGCAGCATCTCCGACACAAATTCAAAATATCTGGTCGAAGGATTGTCTACTCCGTAGAAGCCGATTACTTTCCCATCATCATAAAGCGGAACCACCACCAGGGAATGAATATTCTGTCTTACCAGAACTTCATACATCTGCGGATCCACATCTTTCATTTCTTCCAGATTCTCTGTGACAATACTCTGATTCTCATCAAACTTCCGATACCATTCCGCACAGATCTCCGGCGGTAGATCCTGAAGGGTATCCTTTTCCGGTGCGACTCCCTTGGCTACCCATTCGTATGTATTGTGGTCATGATCGTGGTCATCCTTTTCAAAAATATAGGCCCGTTCCGCTTCCAGATTCTTTCCGACGAATTCCAGCAGCACCTGCAATGTCTGATCCATGCTCTCCTGCCGCTGTGCCACACGGATGGCTTCATTCAACGCAGCCTCCATATTACGGTAATCTTCGGATTTGTGCCCTCTCCCATTCAGATTGCCACAATCTATGGCGATTTCCATACGGTATTTTCTCCCGTCATCTTCTACCAGTGTGTCCTTGATATGAAGTTCTCTTCGCAGCAGCGGATTGTAATATTCCCATTCCTTAAAAAAACCCGGCTTTAACTGTTCATTATTACACATGCCACAGGGCAGAGAATTTCCCTGCAATATCTCATAACACTTTAACCCAATGATCTCTTCAAGACTTTGAAATCCATAGCTCTTCAGAGTCTTCTTGTTCATATATATCAATTCATGAGTCTCTGCATCTGCCACATATACATATTCACCCAGATTCTCGAAAAATTCCCATATTTTACTCATATACACCAACCTGCTTCCGTATTCTTCCCCTCTTTATAACTAATCAGTATACACTTGCAAACGCTTTACGGCAAGCCTGTTCTCTCAAAAATGTCTGTAATAATCTTACATCATCCGTGATCACACCGTCCGCCCCACAGTTTACGATCCGAAGCATGGCACCGGAAGTATTGGCTGTCCACCCGTATACCGACTTTCCGCAGTAATGAATGGCATCTACCATATCCACTGTAAGATTTCTCCCCTCGATACTATAGCTGTCGGCATAGTCCAGCTCATAATCCTCTTCTTCCAGATCATGGGCAATAAAAACTGTTGAAATCCCCGGTTCCAGCTCCTTCATTTTCTGCAGGATTCCCTTGTTCATGGAGCCTATAATACACTCATCCACCATATCATAATCCTGCAGCAGAGTCAGCACGCTTTCCTCCAGTGCATTCTCCTGTCCGGTATATTTCAGTTCGATCATCAGAGTGATCCTGCCTCTGGCACAGGCAAGCATTTCTTCCAGTGTCGGGATCTGTTCTCCCCGGTATGCTGCCGAAAAACCGCTGCCCACTTCCAGGGTTTTGAGAGCATCTGCCTCCGCATCCCATACGCAGATATCCTCTCCTGTGGTCCGTTTAAAATTACTGTCATGCATAACGATCAGGGTTCCGTCCGACAACTGCTGCACATCAATCTCTGCAATAGGCGCTCCATCCCGGATGGCCTGTTCCAGGGCCGCCACCGTGTTCTCCGGAGCTACTTTTGCCCCCGCCCGATGCGCTACCACAATCACAGGAGCGTCTTTACTTGCGGCCTGTACCTGCGGCAATACACCATATGTCAGAAAATAGAGGCAGAGAAGCATAACAATCGCTGTTTTTCTGATAATTTTCATCACATTGCCCTCCCATGAAAGTTATTTGTCAATTTTATTGTAACTATTGACTATAAACTCCATACAAGGAAAATGTTAACTTTTTGTAAATATTCAGAGCCACGTAAATATAACCGGAGGAACGTCGAATGCTTGCATTCGTAAGATCCTCTGGCTATATTTATGTGGCGAAGTAACCACATGAGCAAAAGGAAAGCATCGGAGATGCGATTTTGCGAATGGGGTTCTGAATATTACGACTATTCAGAGCCATGTAGCTTCAGGCAGGGTATTCGGCAGATGCTTGCATACGCAGGAATATCTGCCTGAAGTTATAGGGCGAATTATCGTTCTGAATCGTCGGTAAGCCCGGATAAGCGTACTCACTTCCGTAACATCACTACCAGCTCATGAGCCAGCAGTGGAAATGCTGCCAGTACATTCAATAGCAGCCATTCCTGTCCGGACAGATGGGAGGTTCCGAACGCTCCGATGAGAAACGGTACTTCCGTTACCGCAAACTGCAGCGCAAATCCAATAACACAGGCCAACACCATCAGCGGATTATCCCAGGGTCTCATGGCAAATACGGACTTCTGCATATCCCGCATTCCCACTGCATGATACAGCTGGCACATTCCCAGTACTGTAAAAGCATAGGTCTGGGATCGGGCAAGTATTTTTTCCCGGGACAGTAATTCACGAAGTCCCTCCACCCAGTCAGACAGATTCCAGGACAATTCTCCCCTGCCTGCCAGGATCCCACAGGGCAATACCAGAAATGCCGCCAGACCGATACCGGTGATCAGCGCTCCATAGAGTAAGGTACAGGCCATTCCGCCCCGGGCGAACAGACTCTCCGCTGCTTTTCTTGGAGGACAGCGCATCAGGCTTTTTCCGTCATTTTTATCCACTCCCAGTGCCAACGCCGGAAGGGAATCCGTGATCAGATTGATCCACAGTATATGACTGGATTTTAGAGGGGAAGCCAGCCCCAGAGCCACTGCTACGAACATGGTCATCAGTTCCCCGAGATTGGAGGACAGTAAAAATATCACCGACTTGCGGATGTTTTCATAGACGCCTCTGCCTTCCTCGATTGCCTTTTCAATCGTTGCAAAATTATCATCCGTCAATATCATGTCCGCCGCCTGTTTAGCCACATCCACGCCGGTTCCCATGGATACACCGATATCTGCTGCTTTCAGAGAAGGAGCATCGTTCACACCATCCCCTGTCATGGCCACAATCTCCCCATTCTGCTGCAGCCCCTTCACGATCCGTACCTTCTGGGCCGGAGTCACTCTGGCATAAACCTTGATATTCCTGATCCTCCTGGCAAAAGAAGCATCATCCAGATGATTCAGTTCTTCCCCTGTAATACACTGACTGCGATGCCCTGCAATCCCCAGCTGTCTGGCAATGGCATAGGCGGTATCCACATGATCCCCGGTGATCATTACTGTAGATACACCTGCACGGCGGAAAATCTCCACCGCTTCCTCCGCCTCCGGTCTGGCAGGATCACGCATCCCCACGATTCCCAGGAATGTCATACCTTCTTCCCCACACCCGGGAGTGTTTCCGCTCTGTGCTGCCGCCAGTGTCCGAAGCGCCAGGGAATTCATGAGTTCTACAACCTCACTGATCCTTTTTCTCTGTCCGGCTGTCATTGGCACACTTCTTCCGTCCTGTAAAATATGGGTGCAGTGCTGTACGATCACATCCGGTGCCCCCTTCGTATAGGCAATGCTTCCCTTATGCCCTCCGTTTTTCGGGATTCTGTGATAGGTCGTCATCATCTTCCGGTCCGAATCGAAAGGCTTTTCATCATAGCGGGGGTACTGCTTCTCCAGACGTTCTCTATGCATCCCCATCTTCTCTCCGAAGTCTAAGAGCGCCAGTTCCGTTGGATCTCCGATCCGTTGCTCTCCCTGCAGGGAAGCATCGTTGCACAACAGCATTCCCCGGAGCATCTCCTGTACGCATCGGGATTCTCCCCTGCCATTGCTGCCGGCAGCATCCTCCAGCACATCATACCACCAGCATTTTTCCACCGTGAGCCGGTTCTGGGTCAGTGTGCCGGTCTTATCCGAGCAGACCACGCTGACCGCTCCCAGAGTCTCAACGGAAGGCAGTCTGCGGATGATTGTATGTACTTTGACCATTCTGGTCACTGACAATGCCAGACAGATCGTCACCACTGCCGGCAGCCCTTCCGGCACCGCAGCCACCGCCAGGGAAATTGCAACCAGCAGCATTTCCGGAATATTTCTGTGTTGAAATACCGCCAGCAGAAACAATGCCGCACATACTCCCAGAGATAAAATACTAAGAAGCTTTCCCATATCCCCCAGACGTTTCTGTAACGGTGTCATTTCCTCTTCCGCATCTGTGATCATGGAGGCGATCCTGCCGATCTCCGTGTCCATGCCCGTAGCTGTCACGATTCCTTCTCCGTGGCCATGGGTCACCACAGTAGACATATATACCATATTGACCCGTTCAGCCAATGGAATCTCGTGTCTGCAGTCTGCCAGAAACAGCGCATCTTTTTCCACAGGTACCGATTCTCCGGTCAGGGCGGATTCCTCTACCTGCAGATTGGAGCTTCTGGTCAGCCGTATATCCGCAGGTACCTGTGCCCCTGCCTCCAGGTCTACCAGATCGCCCGTCACCAGTTCCGCCGCCGGAATCTCCTGACGGATACCTTCCCTGATCACAATGGTCTGTGGACTGGTCAGCTTTTTCAACGCTTCCAGTGCCTTTCGGGCTTTTCCCTCCTGCAGCATGCCCACCAGGGCATTGACCACTACCACAGTGCCGATGATCACGGCATCACTGAGCTCTCCCAGAAAGACGGATACCACAGCTGCGATCAATAATATGTAGATCAGCGGGTCCTTTAACTGCTCCAGAAAAAGCTGTTTTTTCGTCTTTTTTCTGGCAGCTTTCATTTCATTTCTGCCATTTTGCTGTAAACGACGAAAGGCCTCACCATCGGTAAGGCCCTTCACTGCGTCACTTTTCAGTTCATTTACGGTTTCCTGTATATTCTGTTTTTCGAACACGGCTGCCTCCAATGCTTGTTTCTATTAAGCATTGTATGTCATATCTTCAGAATTCATTACACCGAATCATCGTACATTTTAATCTCTTAACTGGAATGCTGCGGTCAGCTCGTTCATGTTGGTGGCCTGCGCAGACAATTCCTCACTGGTGGCAGAAGTTTCTTCTGCGGTCGCAGAGTTGTTCTGCACCACTGTGGATATCTGTTCAATGCCCTGTTCGATCTGCATCATGGCATCTGCCTGTGCCTTGGATTCTTCCATGGCTTTCTTGGACTCGTTGGCCAGATCCTCAATGCCTTCCACGACCTTCTGCAATGCTTCGGCTGTCTTGTCCGTGATCTGGTTGCCATGCTCAATCTCCTGCAGGGAAGTCTCAATCAATTCTCTGGTATGTACCGCAGACTGTGCACTGTCATCTGCCAGCTTACGGATCTGATCCGCAACCACTGCAAAGCCTCTTCCGGCCTCTCCTGCTCTGGCTGCCTCAATGGCTGCATTCAGGGACAACAGATTCGTCTGGGATGCGATATCCTCAATCTCACCGATAATATCGCTGATCTGCCTGGAAGTATCGTTGATACGCTGCATGGCATCTGTCAGACCCTTCATTTCCTCTCCGCTGTCCTTCGCCTGCTGCTGGTAATCCATAGCCTTCTGGTAAGAACCTCCCAGTGCCTTGGCATTCTTCTCCACGATCTCGGTTACATTCGTGATGGTAGCCTGCAGTTCCTCTACGGAACCGGCCTGGTCAGTAGCACCTTCCGCAAGTCCCTGGGCAGCATCTGCCATCTGGTTTGCCCCCAGAGATACCTGTCCCACTGCCGTCTTGATCTCATTAAGTGTCTCACTGAGCTTATGGTTCAGCTTACGGATAGATTCCAACAGTCCCTGAAAGTCTCCCACATAGGCTTCTGCACACCCTGAAGTCAGTGCGAAGTTTCCTTCCGACATTTCTCCCAACAGATAATCCGCATCGCCGATGACCTTCTGCAGATTGCCGGATAGTGCTGCGGTAGCCTCTGCCAGGATCTGTGTCTCATCCTGTGTCCGGATCACAGGTGCCGGAGTATGCAGATCGCCTTCCGCCAGCTGACGTATTCTTTCGGTACATTCCGCCACCGGTTCACCGATCGCCTGACCGATCTTTTTTGCCCTGCGCACACTGAAACATAAAGCTGCAGCACCTATTGCTACACCAATGACAATACATACAACGGAAGAACCAAGGAAATCTGTCAGTGGTGCATTTACTGCCACGCTCCATCCATTGGTTCCTTCTATTGGTGCATAAGCCTGTATTGTGATGGTTCCGCCTTTCATATAAGTGCCATATCCGATTGCTCCGGTCATCATCTTCTGCTCTACCTTTGCAATTCCCCGCAAAGATCTGTCCGTCTGAGACAGTTCAATGTTGCTCTTCTGCTCCTGGGCAATCGCAGAATCACAGTGAGCAATGGTGATACCTGTTTCTCCCAACAGATAGCACTCGGAATTCTTACTGACAGAGACTGCCGCAGCAATATCATTTAAGAACTCCGGATCCGGCACAACGAATACCACGCCGACAATATCACCATTCTTATCTCCGTCTGCATATACAGGTGCGGAAATGATAACGCTGAGCTTACCGTCTGTCTTTGCAATCACGGGATCCGATACCACGACCTCTCCCTGCATGGATCTCTTAAAATAATCACGGTCACTATAATCGGTTCCGTCATAAGCACAGATACCGTTGGCGCCGATCAGCTTGCCTCTGACCATTCCATAAGCTTCCACACGCTGGTTGATATACTGCTGCTTCTGCTCCTGGGTAAATACTGGAGAAGACAGCTGATAGCTGCATCCGAGTTCGGATACGATCGTTGTTGTCACCCGTAGTTCCTCTTTGATACGGTCTGCAGAGATCTCTGCCACCACCAGCATATCGTCTTCCAGTGTTCTCATGGTACTGGACAGATTCAGGATCACGGTAAGGGTGGCCAACGGAATAATCGAGAACACTACCAGCCTGCTGATTGCCTTCTGCAGACGTTCCCGGATCGTCGTCATGCCGGGTGTCTGCCCCTTTGTGCCCTTCTGTGATGCTTTTGTACTCATATGTCCTCATTTCTGCGCTGCATTTTTATTATATGCTTTATTTTCCTGTACTCTGTGAAGTGACCACTTGTCCGGCAGCGCCCGGATATCCCATGCATTTCCTTCATTTTGGAACAGTGATCTTCTGCAGAGATACTTAATTTTATATGTTGATTTTATTTTACCATGATTCAGAAAAATTTTCTATCTTTTGAAGCCCAAAAAGAGAGTTAATATTCCGTTAAGAATATCAACTCTCTCCTGTCATTTATCTCTCTATCCCCTCATGATAAGAAATACCCTGTTAATAGCCGAACTCCTGGGCAAAATACAACTTGCCATTGGTCTCATAGACCGCAATGCTGCAGGTGGTAAAATCGTCTGCCAGGATATTCGCTGCGTGTGTAGGAGAAGCCATCCAGGCATCTACTACACTCTGTGCGGAATCATAGCCCTTCGCCAGATTCTCGCCCCACATCAGTTCACTGTTCACTGTGTACCAGTCCTTACCGTTGGGTCTGGTATGGGAGAACTTGGAAGCTGCTTCGGTTGCTCTTACCATAGCGCAGGACTCCAGACCGTTGCTCCAGTTCAGTGCTGCCAGGCCGTTCTCTGCTCTCTTCGCGTTTACAATATCCAACGCATCGATAGCCATGGCACGAAGTTCATCTGCACGGGCCAGCTCAGCTTCACTCATCCCGGCTTTTCTCACAGAACCCGCCAGTGCCACTGCCTCTTCATCGAACCAGACAGTTCCGTCATCCGTGGCAGGATCACGGCTTACAGAGGATAATTCTGTACTCTTGCCGCAGCCTGCAAGGCTCAGCACCATGATGACTGTCAGAACAAGACTCATCCATCTTTTTTTCATTTGTTCTACCTCTTCTTTCCTTGATTGTTTATAGTAAA
>ENA-ORUQ01002124-ORUQ01002124.1-human-gut-metagenome-genome-assembly--contig:-NODE-2124-length-16603-cov-11.208545_pt1 | contig 16603 bp, 17 predicted proteins | sample MGYA00242081_ERZ509211 | MGnify/ENA primary metagenome ERZ509211 (study PRJEB26280, sample SAMEA2338785) | human gut metagenome | biome: human gut; feature: human-associated habitat; material: faeces...
GAAGATATCTATTCTAAAAGAATTAGATATCTTCTTCCTTAAGTTAATGACATTGTGTATTTCTTAGGTTTTTCCAAGTACCTGTGGTAAAATATAAATATAGGGGATCATACAAAGATAAACAAAACGAGGAGGTTTATTTTTATGAAGCAATGGAAACAAAAGATTGCATGCTTACTGGCAGGGATTATGGTCATAACAGGTTTCTTTCCTTGGAATAGTTCGGTCAGTGTTCATGCAGAAGAAAGCTTGATCAAGTCATCGGCAGAAGGCTTTGAATATCGGTTAAAAGTTTATGAATCAGGAATTAAAGAATATATTTGCACATCAGATACTACGCAAGTCTATGATAACTATCAGGATGCGGTCAAAGGTCTTGCTGATATATCCAGAAAGATTCTGACAGAGCGAAAAGCTGAACCATTTACGGTTAAGATACCTGTAGAGATCAAAGCGGATCAAAAGGTTGATGGTATTGAGAAGGGATCAAATCCGTTTAATGACGCAGTACATAAAGAAACCTATAAAGAAACAGGAAATCCAAACGAAGGACAGGGATTAGCTCAGTTTCTTGATGCCAGAGGAAATCTTTTGAATGATAAGCTTGACAAAATCACATATGATGAAACTACGAAATCTTACAAAGGTGTGTTTTACTATCATATGTTAAGTCATCAATATGCAGAAAGATATTCTAAAACAATCACAAAGTTAAAAGAAGTAATAGACAGTTTAAATCTGGATGAAAAATCTGACTATGAAAAATGTAAGACGATCAGAGAATGGATCGGTAAAAATGTAAAATATGATAGAGAATATGCAAAAGATCCTGTAAATTGTTCAAGAAGAAATGCTCATGATATGACAGGAGCGATATTAGATGGTTATGCGGTATGCGATGGTTATGCCAATCTATTTCATTACATGGCCAATGCTACGGGATTGCTGACTCTTTTTGAAGAGGGATATCAAATAGGTAGCGGTCTACAACATGCATGGAATCTGGTAAAGATAGATGGAACATTCTATTATACAGACTGCACCAGTATTGCTCTAGATAAAGATGGAAATGCAACAGGAGAATTCCTATTAGGGCAGGATACCATGTTTAACCTAACAGTAACACCTAAAAACAACGATATAGAAAATACTTATTCCAACATCTCAAAAGATGATTGGAGTAAAGAACATTCAGTATGTAAAGGGAACCATAATCTGATCAAAACAGGAGAAGGACCAGCAACATGTGAAACAATGGGATATACAGGCTATTACTGTACGAATCAGGGATGTATATACCGTTATCGAGACTATAACAAAGAACCACTAGGACACAACTACGACTACACCAACGGAGAAATCACTCAGTCCCAAGACTGCACACATCCAGAAATCACAACCTATCGTTGTACTCGCTGTAAAGCTCCAATAGAAGTAGAAACCAAACCATCCCTAGGCGGCCACAAATGGCAACCAGGAGATATCATCAAAGCTCCAACATGTACAGTCAACGGAGAACAGGAATACACCTGCACCGTCTGCAACCAGACCAAAACAGAACCAGTCAAAGCAACAAGACATGACTGGCAGATTAATAAGATATTAAGTGCAGCGACCTGCACCTCCAACGGGATCGCAAGATACATCTGTAAGACATGCGGATACGAAGAGAATCATACAATTTACGCCACTGGTCACAAACCAGAGATCAGAAACAAGAAAGAAGCCACATGCAGTAGCACAGGTTATACTGGAGACACATACTGCAGTGTATGTAACAAAAAGCTAAGCTTAGGAGAAACGATCGCCAAGAAAGAGCATGCCTGGGTAAAACAGGACAACATTCCGGCAACGTGTGAAAAAGGCGAAATGGAAGTAGAAAAATGCAGTGTCTGTGGAGAAACAAAAGAAACACAGATCAGCGATCCGCTAGGGCATGACTTTGGAGAATGGAAAACTACCAAAGAACCAACCTGCACAAAATACGGAACGAAAAAACGCATCTGTAAACGCTGTAATGAATATGAGATTGATGTCATCGATCCAACAGGACATCAGCACACAAAGATCATCGATCAAAAAGATGCAACATGCGAAGAAAAAGGATATAGCGGAGATCTGTACTGTGAGGATTGCCGTGTGATTATCCAGTTAGGACAGGAAATTGCTGCAACAGGACATACATGGGACGATGTAACGATCACAAAAGAGCCAACACAGACGGAGACAGGAATCAGAACCTATACATGTAAAAAATGCCATAAGACCAGAACAGAGACGATCCCGATGTTAAAAGGACATCACTGGGATAATGGCACAGTAACAAAAGAACCAACATGTACCGAATCAGGTGAGATGACCCATCACTGTACCGATGAAGACTGCAATGAATCCTACACAGAAACGATCAAAGCAACTGGTCATCAGCATACAAAACTGATCAATAAAAAAGATGCGACTTGTGAAGAGAAAGGCTACAGCGGAGATACTTATTGTGAGGACTGTAAGCAGATCATAAAGACAGGAAAAGCGATCAATCCAACTGGACATGACTGGGATAAAGGAACCGTGAAAAAGGCAGCTACGTGCGAGTCAGAGGGTATCAGAGAATACACATGTAATACATGCAAAAAGACTAAAGAAGAGACGATAGCATCAACGGGACATACAAAGACAGAAATCCGAAATAAAAAGGCGGCAATATGCAAGGAAGAAGGCTATACAGGAGATACTTACTGCGTCACATGTGGAAAGAAGCTTGCAGAAGGGAAAGCGATCCCTAAGACAGATCATGACTGGACGATTACAGAAACACCAGCGACTTGTGAAAAAGACGGTGTGAGAACCTATATATGTGATGTTTGCCATACAACAAAGAGCGAACCGATCAAGGCGATCGGACACAGCTACGGGGCATGGACCACAACAAAAGAAGCAACGATATCTTCCAAAGCAGAACAGCAGCGTACCTGCAGCACGTGTGGTAAAGAAGAGATCACGACTTATGGAGAAAAGCTAAGACCAACGATCAGCATGAACGCTACATCACTAAAACTAAAAAAGAAACAGACCACAAAAAAGTTTACCGTCACAGGATTAGCCAAAAGCGACTACATAACATCCTGGACAAGCAGTAATAAAAAAATCGTAACCGTGATAGGAAATCAAAACGGCACATGCAAGATTAAAGCAGGAAACAAAACAGGCAAAGCCAAGATTACAATCACTTTAGCAAGCGGACTAAAAAAGACGATCAACGTCACAATCCAGAAAAAAGCAGTAACTTGTACAGCAATTAAAAACGTATCAAAGAAACTAACATTGAATAAAAAGAAGTCTTATCAGCTAAAACCAGTGATTAATCCGATCACATGCACCAATAAGATAAAATACAAATCTTCCAACAAAAAGATTGCCAAAGTATCTTCAACCGGAAAGATCACAGCGATCAAGCCAGGAAAAGTAAAGATTACAATCAGTGTTGGTAAGAAAAAATTTGTTAGCAATGTAATTATAAAAAAATAATTTTTTATAAACGAAAAACCAGAGTGTATAATCTCTGGTTTTTCGTTTTTGGTCCTTACAGACTATTCATTTCATTTTGCCTAAATGCATTATATTATATTTATTTTGCTTGTGATTACAAGTAACTGCAATATTGAATGAGTTATTTTTTTCAATGATAAAAAAGTTCTTATATTTTTTAGGTTTTTCAGAGTACTCATGATAAAATATAATAAAATAAACAGGAAGGAGTCAATTTTATGGAAAAAGTCGAAATACAGATAACAAAGGGGTTAACAGAAGAAACAACGGAGGAAATTACGCTGCTAGGTCATATTTTGGAAAATGCAGATGGATTAAAGGTATTTTCGGAATTGATAAATCATGTGATTTCAGAGAATGCAGAATCTATTCTTTTAGAAAAGAAGAAGCTGCTAGCTATTTTACAAGTGGAGGAAGATGATTTAGATGAGATGATGAAAAAAATTATAGATGACATTATAAGAAGTCAGATTGAAATAATTGAAAAGGAACATAAAAAAACAGGATTTAAAATTGTTTCAATATTTGAAATGGTTACATATGATCCAGAAGAAGGACTAACAACTCAAATAACAAAGGCTGTTAAACCATATTTGAAGAATTTAATATAATGATAAAAACAGATTTATCCAAAAAGGAGAATCTTCTGTATAACAAATACAGAAGGTTCTCCTTTTGAGTTTTACTTGACAGTTACATCTTATTATTGTGGTTTGGGTTAGAAAGATGAAATTTTATAAATTTCTTCCTTGATATTGGATAGTAATAATTTTTACGATTTTTCTCTGCTCATCAATTTTAAAAATGGCCAAGTAATTATCAATTAGTAATTGACGGTATCCTTTTCCTGCATAATTTCCAACAAGCCTTTCTTGATGAGAGGATGGAAATATTTCTAGTGTTTTAAGTGATTTCCATAGCCGATCCGTTTGCCCTTTGGCATATTCTGGAGATTGGAGATCATTTGTGATATATTCAAATATTTCTTCTAAATCTCGATATGCACGTGCGTTTAATTGTATTTTATATTTCTTCATAATATTTTTTGCTTAACTTTTTAAATGCATCATCGAGGTCTATAGACTTTGCACCTTCGTTCATTTCCTTTTCTGATTCATAAATTATCTGATCAATACGATTTGTTTTTATAAATTGATCGTATAATTCGCTACTCATAACTACTAAATCACTGTAGCCATTTTTTGTGATAAAAATGGGTTCTTGTTGTTTATGAGCAAGTTCTGATATTTCACTAGTATTTCTTAAATCTCTGATAGGCATAATTAGTGGCATATGATTCAACTCCTTTCTATATAACATAATTGTAGCATAATTATGGTTTTACAGGCAATGATATACTAGAAAAATAATGAGATTATGTTAATCAATAAGCAAATGACAAAAAATTTCAAAAAGTTTTTTATTAATTGCTTAATAAGTAGTCGGATTAACCATTTTTTTATTGCTTTAAACATCTCCAAAACCTCCTTCCTATATTAATATCAACTTAAATATGTAGGATGGAGTAAAAGATAACTGGTACGAATTTTATATTAATATTATTTCCTTTACACAGAACATACGTTCTTGTATAATACCAGTATGAGGTGATGATATGTTAGATGTAAAAGAATTAGAAAAAACAAAGAGGGTAAACATAGTTGGAGAAATTCCAGACGTAAGATTACAGATTTTAGATAATAATGGTAAGATAAAAGAATTTAGATTAAGAGAAATGACAATTGCTGGAGCAAGAACAGAAATTGACCAGTGTAATAGAGAAAATTATTGTGTTTATTATAAGGGAGTTGTAGAAATTTTAGATCGATTCCACATAAACAGTTATAAGAAGACTTTTAAGTATATCCTTAAAAGTAAGAAGTGGTTTATATGTGGGAATTACGATGATATAATAAAAGCACATAGATAAGTAATAAAGACAGGAATTAGAGAGGAAAATAGACATGTTTTTAGAAAATGAATTTTATCTAATGAATAAAGATGATCGGATATTAAGATTTACTTGCGATAATTCCCCTCTTGGTGTGAGTTTTAAAGAAGAAGAATCCTATGAAGAAATACGACCATATGGATATGATGGAATAGGACAGTGGATCAGTCAGAGACAGGCTCCAAAACATCGCCAGTATATTGCAGACTTGTTAAGAATGTGTGGTTGTTATAATCTGGATGGATTTATCAGAGTGACACATGCCCTTTCATTAAATGATACATTTTGGATTAAAACTGTAGATAGTAAATTACAGTGGAAAAATGTTTCTCTGTATGAAAATCAATTTGATGAAACGATTGCGAAGATAGCATTTGAAGGTGGGCTTTATGGAAAAGAGTTTACGACCACTTCACCGGAATTTGGTACGTCAGGTAGTTTTGCAAAATGTTGGGTAAAAGAAGATGATGGAATCTATCTGTTAAAGAGAGGAAGCGAGGGAGCAAGAAATGCTGGATTAGAGCCTTATTCAGAAATGTATTCATCTCAGATTGCCAGGATAATATGCAGAGATGCAGTAGAATATAGTGTTGAGAAATATCATAATAAAATAGCATCGAAATGTAGGTTGTTTACATCGGAGCAGGAAGGGTATGTTCCAATTACAAAATTTTTTGGAAAAATTGTTTCAGTAAAAGAAATATTAGAAAAATTTGAACAGCATGGATGTGAAGATGATTTTCGACGAATGATTGTATTAGATGCTTTGATTTTGAATACGGATCGTCATATGGGCAATTATGGATTTATGGTAGATAATGATACAATGCAGATAAAAAGAATGGCTCCAATGTTTGATCATAATCAAGCTTTGTTACCATATGCAGAACAGGAAGATTTTGAAAATCTGGATGTATATTTAGCATCAAGACCAACACAGATTGGAGAAGATTTCAATGAGATCGCTCATGCATTATTAACTCCTGAAATACGAAATGACCTAAAAAATTTGAGAGGGTTTGAATTCCAGAGAAATGACGAATTTGATCTTCCAGAAGAACGTCTGCAGAAATTAAATAAATTAGTTGATCAGCAAATCGATGGAATTCTTGAGTGTAAACGATTGTATGTTCCATCTAATGAATATGAAAATGTCAGATATCAACCAGAACAATATGATGACTTATCTCCAGAATCAAAAGAGATAGATGAAGAATTGGAGATATAGATGACTATAAAGAGTAGGTAGCTATCCTTAGCGGATAGCTGCTTTTTTTATGTAAAAATGTAACTTATATTCCCGGGGAACATAAGTAAAATAAAATCCCTTTTTCGAGCGGTTCCCCAAGGGAACCCCTTTTTTCTCCAACCGAAAGTTTTTGGTATCCACCTTCGAAATTTGTTTTCAGAATCTTTGCTTATTCGTATTTGCAGATGTGCATTATACCAATTTTCTTTATAGTTGCAAGGGACGTTCCTTAATGCTCGCAAAGCTCCGCTTACCACTTGAACCCTTGCAGCTATAAAGAAAATTGATATTGAAAATGCACGCAAACCCGAGATAAGCAAAGACTCAGAAAGCAAATTTACGAAAGGAGGAAAAACACAAAAATAAATGTTTCCGAAAAAATTTAAACGCACCCCTCAAAAAAAGCTTCAGATCTTGAAAGCAAATTTTATGATCGGTTGTAGTTTAAAACATTAAAATTAAAAAGTTTGGAAGGAGAAAATTTTATGAGATACGTAATTGGAATTATTGCAGGAGTGGTTTTGATCATGGGAGCTGTTGGTGGAATGGAGAATGATACATTAAATATTACTTATAGTCTGAAGATGATGGTGATCGGAGTGATTTTAATTTATGAATGTTATATAATAAGGCAGAAAAAAAGGTAATTTGATCAAGAGATAGTTGCTATAAACTTTGATTCCTCGGAAATCAAAGTCAAACTGATTCAACTTGACACAAACATAATACTATGGAAAAATGAAATATGAATGGAGGGTAAAAATGCACGAGAAAATTTATAAAGCTTTTCACCAGGATATTTCGACAGATAATTATAATGAATTAGATGAACTAAAGAAAACGTTTGAAGGTATGCAACCATTTAATGAATATGAAAAAGATGGTTTAAAAAGCTATGATGACGCATTTTTAGTTAGGTTTACCTATGAGTCAAATGCAATAGAAGGGAGTACGTTATCATTAGGAGATACAGAGCTTGTATTGGAAGGAGAATTTACTCCAAATAATAATCAACGATTAAGAGAAATATTTTCAGCCAGAGGATGTGCAGATGGATGTGCATATATTGAAAAAGAATTGGAAAATGACAGAATATTTACGGAAGATTTTATAAAAGATATACATGAAAGAACTACTTTAGACTGTCAGCCAAGAATTAGAGGAAGTTATCGAATTGCACCAGTATATATTCAGGGATCTTTAACAGAACCAGTTAATCCAATACAAATTAGAGAGTTAATGCCAACCCTATTATATGCATATGAAAATTCAGATGCACATCCTATTGCAAAGGCTGCAGTATTTCATGCAATGTTCGAAAATATACATCCATTTCAAGATGGAAATGGGAGAACAGGAAGACTGATTTTAAATTATATGTTGGAAAAAGAAGGATATCCACCAATTGCATTAAAGCATGATGCCAAGCAGGATTATAAGAAATCTTTAGAAGAGTGGCAGGTTCGAGGAAATCCAAAAATGTTTCTGGATGTTGTTAAAAATTATGTATTAGACGAACTACAGGAAAGAATTCGTATAATAACAGTTACAAGAGAAACGATGAAAGTATTAAACATGGACTTGAAATATGAGAACAGCGAAAAACCGATGGAATTAGATGATGATTTAGAAATATAATGAAACAAAAGAAAAGACAGTTACTAAATTTAGTGACTGTCTTTTGCGTTGTCAAAACTTATGTGAGACACTTTGCTTCCTGGGGAATCAAAGTAAAAAAGTAACTTATGTTCCCTGGGAACATAAGTGAAAATATCAGAATCCCCTTCTCGAACGGTTCCCAAAGGGAACCCCCTTTTTTCTCCAACCGATCGTTTTATATTTTTCACTTCACTTTATAGCAAATGGACTTCTTAATTTACTTCCAGAGTCTTCACTTATCGGTTTGCTGATGTGCATCATAGCAGGATTTATACCTGTTACAAGGGACGTTCCTTAATGCTCACAAGCGATGCTTGCTCCGCTTACCACTTAAACCCTTGTAACAGGTATAAATCCTGCTATTGATAGATGCACGCAAACCCGAAAGATAAGTGAAGACTCAGAAAATAAATTAAGAAATCCATTTGCTATAAAGTGAGGTGAAAAATATAAAACGATTGTTTCCGAAAAACAAAATACGCTCCCCATGCAGAAAAAGATCAGATCTTGAAAATAAATTTTTCGGTTCTGAAAGTTAAGAAGCAAACAAATTCAAGTAATTATAAGGAGAAAAGAAAATGACAAAAAATGATATTGTTAACGAATTAAATAAAATGGGATATGAAGTAAGAGAAGAAAATGTTGTAAAAAATGGCGTAGAATTTTTGGGAATCAGTATCATTGATTCTGACAGATATATGATTCCAGTATTTTATGTAGAAGATATAATAACGAAAGCAGAGCAAAGCGGTGCAACAGTAAAAGAAATTGTAAGAGATATGCTTAAGATTCATAACGATGCATTACGTGAGAGTGAAGAATTAAACAAACCAATACACTTTAATAGAGAAGATTTTTTAAAACGACTTTATGTAGGAGTTCAAAAGGAAAGCAAAGAAGATATTGTAAAATGCAAAACAGAATTTGAAGGAATCGAAAAATATTTATTTTTGAGAATGGAAGCATTAAATGATGCAATTTACTCAGCAAAAATTTCAAAAAATATATTGAAAAACGTGGATGTTGACGAATCCGAAGCATGGGAAACAGCAGAAAATAATGTTAGAAAAGAAACAGAAATTATACAATTATCAGGATTTCCAATGAGTGCAGAAGAGTGCGAAATGTTTGTAATTTCTAATAAGTCTAGATTCAGAGGAGCATCAGCAGTGTTAAATAAAAAAGTTATGAAAGCATTTGCAAATCTGGTAAATACAAAGAAAATTATGATACTTCCATCTTCTATCCATGAAATGATTTTGATTCCATGTCACGATTGTGAATATGATATAGAAAGTTGTTCAGAAATTGTTAAACTTGTAAATGAAAATGAGGTAGAACTGACAGAACAATTGACTGACAGAGCATATATTATTGAAATATAATTCCACTTATGTTCCCAGGGAACATAAGTGGAAATGAGAAATTAACTTTATCCAATGAAATCAATCTTATGATTTCATTGGATAAAGAAAAGATTATATTTAGGAGTTGTTGAAAATGATAAAAACAAAAAAATGTAGTATAATAATACTAAAGGATGGAAGGAAAAAGAAATGAACATAAAGATATATCAAAAATTATGTGCTGAATCAAAAATTCTTTGGACACAACATTGTTTACAAAGAATGCAAGAAAGAGATATTAGTCGGTTAGATGTAAAGAATGGGATTGCAACAGGTGAAATTATAGAGGATTATCCAGACGATTATCCCAACCCAAGTTGTTTGATTTTTGGATATAGTGTGAATGGGCATATTTTGCATATTGTTGCTGGGTGTGATAATATAAATATATATATTATTACCGCATATTATCCAGATACAAAAAAATTTGAAAATGATTTAAAGACTCGAAGAAAGAGGTGAGGAATATGTGTATGTATTGTAAAAATAGCACAACTATAAATAGTACGACTACACATGTTGTAAATTATAAAAACTGTATTATTGTGATTAAAAATGTTCCATGTCTTGAATGTGAACAGTGTGGGGAAAAGTATTATACAGATGAGGTTGCTGAACGTCTTGAGATAATTGTTAATATGGCAAAAAAATTAATGCAAGAAATAGCTGTTATTGATTATCCACAAGTGGCTTGATGTAATTAAATATTAGTAGAGAATTATTAAAAAGAAAAGGCTTCGTAATATAGAAATATATTTATGAAGCCTTTTTTGAATAACTTTGATTTTTGAGGAAGATAAGTAAAATTTAATATTCTTAAAATGGAGAAAAGGCACCCATATAATGGATGCCATAAATGATATTTAATATTATTAAATAAATTAAATAAGATTATCTTAATTATAATAATGTTAGGATATTTTGTCAATAGATAATTACAATAGGAACTTTGATTCCCTGGGAACATAAGTAGTTTAGAAATGAAAGAAAAGAAAGTCTCCATGGTAAAGAAATATATCATGGGGATTTTTTGAATAACTTGTGTTCCCGAGGAATCAAAGTGAATTTTTAATTCACGGCTGCGATAGCAGAGTTTTCTTTTCAATGATCATGCCACTTTGAGTAGCAAAGTGGAAATTTAAATTCTTTGAATTTAAAGCAAGCATCCTATTTGTTAAACAAATAGAGCTTGTTGGTGAACATCCCCAAACCCCATAAGATAAAATATGGGAAGTATCCCAAACCCTCTATAACAAAAAAAGAAAAGATATTTTTATTTGTCAGCACTTTGATTCCTGGGGAAACAAAGTGCTGAATTGTTGTGGCAATGAAAGTATATTTTGATTATAAGAGAATTATCGCAGATTAAAATAACGACCATTTGAATAGTAAGAAAAATTCAAACGGTCGTTATTTTTTGTTACTTTGATTCCCTAGGAATCAAAGTTTTAAATTGATGGTTATTAAAGAAAATGTTAGAATATAATAGACATAGAAACTTATAAGGATTAATTCCTATGAAAAGAGGTGGATCATGAATCTAAAAATAAGGAATTTTGGAGCAATAAAAAATGCAGATATAAAAGTTGATGGAATAACAGTTATAACTGGAAATAACAATACTGGGAAAAGTACAATAGGAAAAATATTTTATACTTTTTTTAATAGTTTTTATGATATGGAAACAAAGATTGAGAATTCTATAAAAGCAAAGCAACAATCGGTATGTATAGAAGAATTAAGGGAAGCGTTGATGTCTGATCAAAGATTAGATGGTGTTCCAAGACAATTTATAAGAATTTTTACACGACGATTAACAAACAAAATTATTGAAGATAGAGAAAATATTAGTAGAGAAGATATAGAAAAAACAATACTTGCATTAAGCAATCGGTATCTTTTGAAAAAAGAAGAAATAAAATTAATAGAAGATTTAATTGTTCAAGTATTGAATGATAAAATATTAAGAGAAGACTATGTAATAGTTGATGAAATAGATCTTGAAAAAGAAATTGTTGCAAGATATTTTAAATCTATTTTTAATGATCAGATAAATTCATTGATTGATTATGAAACGGTGGCAGAAATTGATGTAAATATTCAGAAAAAAAATTTGAATTTAATTTTTAAAAATAATGATTGTGAAGAAATCAATGGGAATTTAGCAATTTTACATCAGGCATTTTATTTAGATGATCCATTTATTGCAGATGATTTAGATAAATGTTTTATGGAATCATCATTTTATGAAAATCAGCAATTTCTATCAATCCGTGAACATTTAATTAAAAACTTATCAGATTTACAAGTAGATTTTCTAAATAGCTTGGTAGATGCTGTGATATCAAAAGATAGGTTAGCTGAAATTGAGAATCTAATAAATGAAGTTATAGATGGAGAACTTGTTCCAGATGGTGATGGATTAAAGTTAGCACAAAAAAAATATATACAACCAATTAAGATTTCTAATTTGTCTACTGGATTAAAGTCTTTTATTATAATCAAAAGATTATTGGAATTAGGGAATTTAAGAAACAAAGATGTATTGATTTTTGATGAACCAGAAATTCATTTGCATCCAGAATGGCAGATTATTTATGCACAACTTATTGTGCTATTACAGCAAAAATTTGATTTAACAATTATTGTAACTACCCATAGTTTAGATTTTTTAGATGCAATAGATTACTATACAAGATATTATAAAACAAATCAAAAATGTAATTATTATATGTCGGTAGAAAAAGAGGGAGGATTTGAATTTCAGGAGATCCAGGAAGGTTTGGAACAGATATATGAAAAAATGGTTCGACCAGGCTTGATTTTAGATGATCTGAAATACAAATTAGAAGATGATGAATAGATATACATTATTAAAACAAATTATTGAAAATTATATAGATGACCATGGATTTAATGTTGAAATAGAGTCCAATATCAAAGATACCTCATATGATAAAACGAATGATACTTATCTTTGTGAATTTGGAGAGAATTTTAAAGTTATAGACATGGATGTTATTGCGAAAGATGTATACGGTAATATATATAAATCTGGGAAAACGAGATCGACGGCAGATGCTTTCTTTGTATTAGAAGATGGTAAATGGTATTTTGTGGAATTTAAAAATACCAAAATAGATACGTCTAGTTTAAAACTAAGAGTTCAGTTAAAAGCGTATGAAAATCTGCATCTGCTATTTGATATTTTATTAGATATGACGGAAATATCAAGAGAGCTAGGATGTATAGAAAATCCTATTGATTTCATAAGAAATAATGTGATTTATATACTAGTGTGTAGCGAAGAAAAAAATATAAAAGAAGCCGATTTCATAAGAAAATCACAATTGACAAAAAAACAATATGTTCCTGGATTTATGGAAGAATTAAATAGTAGTGTATTTAAAGAATCATACCTATTAACAGAAAAAAATTTTTATAGAGAATTTATTGCAGAGTAAAAAGCAACGATCGTTTGAATAGTTAAAAATTTAAATGATCGTTGTTTTTTTGTAATCACTTTGATTCCCAAGGAATCAAAGTGATTATTTTAAATATAATAAACCGTCTAAAATTGTAAAAGTAACTAATTATTACTGCTTTAATTTTGGAGGTTTAAATGAGCAATTACACAAAAGAATATGGATACATAAGAGTATCAAGCAAAACACAAAATGAGGATCGACAGATACGCACAATGAAACGAATAGGGATACCAAGAAATCGGATCTATATTGATAAAGTATCAGGTAAAAATTTTAATAGACAAGAATATAAGAAAATAGTGGAAAAATTAGATGAAAAATCTGTTTTATATATAGATTCAATTGATCGATTAGGTAGAAATTATGAAGAAATATTAAATCAGTGGAGAATCATAACAAAAATAAAAAAAGCAGCAATTGTGGTATTAGATATGCCGTTATTAGATACTAGAAATCAAAACAAAGATTTGTTGGGGACTTTTATTGCAGATTTGGTATTACAGATACTAAGTTATGTAGCAGAATCAGAAAGAATAAAAATTAGGGAGAGACAGAGACAGGGAATTGATGCAGCTATGGCACGAGGGGTATCCTTTGGACGGAAGAAAAAAGAAGTTCCGGATAATTTTTATCCATTAGTACAATTATGGAAAAAGAAAAAAGTTACGATAAGACAGGCTGCTGAATTATGTAATATGCCTAGGTCAACATTTTATGCAAAAGCAATGGAAGTAATAAGTGCAGGATAATATAACCTTGATTCCCGGGGAACCAAGGTTAAAAAGGAGAAGAGCCAAAGCATTTCTACTTTGGCTCTTCAAACACGAAAAATCCAAAAAAGTGTACTTTTCTGGACAAATCTATCTATTAACATAATACACTAAATAGTGAAAAAAATCAATCTATTTTTACAAAAATCCAACATTTTTTTAAAATCCAGAAAATTACACTTTTTAGGACAAATGGGACATTGATAATAGAATAGTTGCATGAATTACATATGAATGAAACTTCGGCATGGCTGTTGCGTACAGGTGTCGCTTCCGATCAGAATCGGCAGATATAACCGCATGGTGTTTTTAGAAAGTTGATGATACATGTAGGATATATGAAGGAGTTGAACAGAATATAATTGATACTCTTGGTTTGTGTAACCGAAAAAATTTTAATATAGGAAAGCAAATAAAAAATTGTTTTCTTCCTTATATTAAAATGGCTGTGCTATCGGCCTGATACGGGCAATAAAAATTTAATCAACTTGAATCGTTGAAAAAACATTTCTTATTTTAAGTTCACTGTACACATAAGTAAGGAATGTTTTTTTGATGTTCAAAAATATTTATTGATGACTGGAGGTGCAATTATGATTGCAAAACAAAAAGAAAAAAATGTGTATCTTGAATTGGCAGATAAACCATTACTTACACTAAAAGAATTTTGCACATATCTTGGAATTGGTCAAACAAAAGCCAGAGAATTGATAAGATCAAAAGATTGCACGTTTTCTTTAAAGATAGGAAATAGATGGTATATAAACAAAAGACTACTAGATAAGTGGCTATCTAAAAAAACATTAAAGAAGTAGAACATGGATCATAAATATGGTATATTGATTAAGTTAGAACCATAAGATGATTCGCTAAAGGAGGATCTCTAATGGGAAAAGGTATAAATGGAGAAGATTTAGGTAAAGGATATTATCAAAAAGCTAATGGATTATACTATGCAAAAAAGGGAGTTGCAGGTGAAGAGATTTATGATTCTGATATGAACCTGGAACAACTGAAACGCAGAGTTAATAAAAGAATAAAAATCATAAAAGAAGGCCCAGGAGTTATTTTTAAAAATGCCACATTAAACGAATGGTTTATGTGGTGGTATGAAAAATATAAAGCACCACGGCTTGCAGAGCAGAGTGCAGTAAATGTTTTATCAAAATATAAAAATATAATGGCAGAGCAATTTGGTGATTCAAAATTAAAATTAATTACAGAATTAGATGTAATTGATTTTTTAGAAGATTGGACAAAAAATCCTACACATGCCGTAAGTTCTATGAATAGCTGTTTAGGATATATGAATGATTGCTTTGAAAAAGCAATTGATTATAACCTTATAAAATTTAATCCATTTAAAGATAAAAAGATTAATGAGAAAAGATGTATTCAAGAGGTAAAAGATAAAGAAATTTCTTATCAGTACTTTTCTAAAAGCGATCAAGAAATATTATTGCAGTATTTTTATGAAAATAATCATTGGTATTATGCGATGTTATATGTAGCATTATACACAGGAATGCGAGTTGGAGAAGTTGGTGGATTACAGTGGAAGGATATAGATTTTGAGAAAAACATAATTTATATTCGCAGAGCATTGGTGAATTTTTACGCTGATGGAAAAAAGAGATTGTTTTTGTCATCAACTAAAACAGGAAATTCTGTGAGAATAATTCCTTTTGTGAAAGATGTTGGTGTTATTCTAAAAAAATGGTATGAAATCAGTAAAGATTTTTTGAAAAGGCAGAAGATCAATGGATATTGGAAAGGCAATGAAGAGAAATTTGGAGATTTAGTATTTACAACTAAATTAGGAACACCGGTAACTAGATATCAATTTGAAAAAATATTAAATAATTTTGAAAAGTCTTATAATAAGGAAGAGAATTTGTTATCAATAGTTGAACAAAGAGTTCCCATATATTTCCCACACCCCTATCCTCATATGTTACGACATACTTTCTGTACATACTTGATTAAAGCAGGAATTGATGTTAAAATAGTACAACGACTCATGGGGCATAAACATTTATCAACTACGTTAGAAGTTTACTATCACGTTCAAGAATCAGACATGTTCGATGAGATAGAAGTGTTTAATAAAAGGGAGCTTCCTGTATAATAAAAATGTGGATGTTGAAAATTGAAAATACCTCAGAGTACAATAAGACTACTGACTGGCAGGTTAGTAAAAATCTTATTGAACAGAGAGGTATCTACAATGAAGTCTAACACACAGAACGCAAAAATTGAAGCTATTACAGAAAAAACTTTGGTACTCGGAATTGATGTCGGAAGTGAAACGCACTATGTCAGAGCTTTTGATTACAGAGGAATCGAGTATTCAAAGAAGCCATTTAAGTTTAGTAACACAGAGGTCGGATTTGCGACATTTAAGGAATGGATCCTGGACCTCAAAGAAAGGCATGAGAAGGATAAGGTGGTTCCGGGGATGGAACCGACAGGGCATTATTGGTTCAATCTTGGAAAGTTTCTACAGGATAATGAAATGAAACCGGTTCTTGTAA
>ENA-ORUQ01002150-ORUQ01002150.1-human-gut-metagenome-genome-assembly--contig:-NODE-2150-length-16483-cov-14.383005_pt1 | contig 16483 bp, 10 predicted proteins | sample MGYA00242081_ERZ509211 | MGnify/ENA primary metagenome ERZ509211 (study PRJEB26280, sample SAMEA2338785) | human gut metagenome | biome: human gut; feature: human-associated habitat; material: faeces...
GGAAGACAGCATGGTGCCGTCATCGGATTCCGCCGCGGCCGGCGCTTGCGGTGCCGTCGCGGTCGTTTGGATGAGCGGTGAGCCGCACGAGGCGCAGAATTTAGCGCCTTCGATGGTCGGCTGACCGCAATTTGGGCATGCCATAGGTAAGCCTTTCTCCTTCTTGATGCGCGTCATATACTCCTGTGACGCGCCATGGTCCTTATTATAAAGGGCCTCTGGCGCGTCGACGGGCTCGACGATGATGCGTGCTATTCGGCTCGCCGCGGTGGAAATGTGTGATGGAAAAGTTCGTGCCGTTGACTGTCGGAGTGGTTGCATTGCGCCAGAATGTGAAGAAAATGTGATTACTTGGATTCTAGGGCGCCATCGCGCCGCATTTTTCGTCGTATGACGCGATGTGCACCATAGATGGCGATTTGCTGAAAACGTTGGAAAATAGCGGTTTTATGATTGCGACACGCCGAAGGTTGCGTTCTTTCCGATTCTGAGTATATTTACTCCATGTGCTCAGCGAGAACAAAAACCTCGCCAAGACCAACGCCCCTTTAGCTCAGTTGGTTAGAGCAGCTGACTCTTAATCAGCGTGTCCAGGGTTCGAATCCCTGAGGGGGCACAGACAAGACCCAAGCCAATGGTTTGGGTCTTTTTCGTATTTCGGACATGTGTCCACCCAAAGCCGCGTTACTTCCTCCGTACGGAGTAAGGTAGTGCGCTGTTGTCCGCCCAGAGCGGAATCGCAATTCATCTCGAATCGCACGAATCGTAAGAATCGTTAGAGAAGAAGCAATAGAGGAAACTGCAGTGGAATACACACTCTTCACCAAGCTTGCCGCGGAATTCGTCGGCACCGCCGTGCTGATGGTCTTCGGCAACGGCGCTGTCGCCAACGCGGAACTGAAAAACACCAAGGGCTACCATGCCGGCTGGCTGAACATCGCCATGGGCTACGGCTTCGGCGTCATGTTCCCGGTCCTGATGTTCGGCGGCGTCTCCGGCGCCCACATCAACCCGGCCATGACCCTCGCGCAGGCCGTCAACGGCATGTTCCCGTGGAACGAGGTCCTGCCGTACATCATCGCCCAGCTGCTCGGCGCAGTGGCGGGCCAGCTCATCGTGTACGTCACCTACCTGCCGCACTACAAGGACACCGACGATGCCGAAGCCATCCTCGGCACCTTCTGCACCACCGACGCGCACAACGACCGCGTGAACTACTTCCTCAACGAGTTCTTCGGCACCTTCATGCTGGTGCTCGGCGCCCTGTGCTGCCTGTCCCTGCCGTGGGGCAAGGCGAACCCGGCCGCCGCATCCATCGTCGTCGGCTTCATCGTGTGGGGCCTCGTGACCTCCATGGGCGGCCCGACCGGCCCTGGTCTGAACCCTGCCCGCGACCTCATGCCGCGCCTCCTGCACGCCATCCTGCCGATTCCGAACAAGGGCGATTCCCGCTGGGGCGAGGCCTGGATTCCGGTCGTGGCCCCGATCGCAGGCGCTATCGTCGGCGCGTTCCTGTTCAAGGTGCTGTTCGCCTGAGCGTTACTTTGACGATTGCCGGCATTCGTCTGGCATGCTGGTAAGGCCCGTGATTCCCTCCGGAATCGCGGGCCTTACGCATAGGTGGTATGCATGGCGGTCGGCGGCTTCGGCATGTTGACTGAGACTGGTACTGTTGCCGAAGAGAGAAACATCACCATATCGGGAGGCTGGATTGAAGCGGATTCGTCGTATCATACGTGCGCTCGATCCGAAAGCCGACGCCACAATGGGCCAACGGGAACGGCTTGAGGCGTTTCGCATCCGCAGGGCCGCCGTGCTGGTGCTCGTGCTGTTCCTGCTGATCGCATCGATGACGTCCTGCAGCGTGCACGCACTGCTGGTCCGCATGACGCCGAACACGCAGACGACGGCACAAGCCACGCATTCGACGTCGGCCAAGAAGCCAGCCAAGAAAACAGCCAAAACCAATCAGCATAAGACGGCCAAAAAAACTAAACCGGAAACCAAACAATCGCAGGAAGAGCAGGCCGTCGCCAAAGCGGTGAGCGCGCAATCGGCGGCACTGGGCGACGACGAGAAAACCGCGATTCTGAACAAAGCGCAGGAAACCGCGCAAAACAGCGGCAAACCGGTGACGCAATACCATTACTGCATCGCAACCAAAGGAAACGTCGGTTCGGCCGACGAATTCGGCAACGCGGCGTTCCGCATCCTCAACGACGAACACGGATGGCCACGCGCCGGAGCCATATTCGACCAATCCACGGACGGCAACTGCGATTTCAATCTCGTGCTGTCCCAAGCGTCGGAAATGACGTCGTTCTCGCCATCATGCTCGGTGGAATACAGCTGCAGGGTCGACAACAACGTGATCGTCAACGACGACCGTTGGAACGGCGGCACGCAACAATGGCTCGCCGCCGGCGGCAACCTGGCGCGATACCGCACGATGGTGATCAACCATGAGGTCGGACACCGGCTGGGGCACATCGACAACGAAACGACCTGCGCCGGCGAAGGCCAGTTGGCGCCGCTGATGCAGGAGCAATCCATGCATTTGGACGGCTGCAAGGTCAACGAATATCCGCTTGACTCGGAGCTGTGGATCGGCTGAACGTCGACTGCTTCCCGTTATTTTCTGCTGCTTTCTGCTGTTTTCCGGACTGACCGGGTCGTCTCGGCAATTCGGCGAGACCCGGCCAGCCGTTGTCACAAGCCGAAATACGCGTCGAAATCGTCTTGGCTGATACTGCGGTCGGCCGTATCGGCCCGTACCTTACCCCAATCGAACTCCTGCAACGCCTCGACGGCGCTCATCGGCTGCGGACTGGTATGCGCGGAATCGCCCTGCAAACCAAGCAGCCACGCGCAATAGCCGACAACCTGCTCCGCGGTGACGCCATGCGCGCGCAGCGCCCCCATATCCAAAGAACGCTCGCGTTTGGCGAGCCTGCGGCCGGCCGCGTTGTCGATAAGCGGCAGATGCGCGTACCGTGGGTTTTCGGGGTTATATGGGGTGTATTGCGATTGTGGTGCGTGCTGCGATGGTGCAGAAGCCTGCGTTTTTGCCTTGCGGAATCCCGCCTTGATAAGCGCTTGGCGAATGGCGATTTGCAAGGCGTTCGACCGGAGCAGGTCGCGGCCGCGCACGATGTCGTCGACGCCCATGTCAAGATCGTCCACGACCACCACCAGCTGGTAGGAGAACAGGCCGTCGGCGCGGCGCACGATGGTGTCGCCGACGTCGTGCGCCAGATTGAATTCCTGATGGCCGAACACTGCGTCATCGAATTGGACGGTTGCGTGCGGGTTTGTGTCGGCGGGCATGGCGATGCGCAGCGAATGGCGGTCGCCGTTGGCCAGCCGCTGCCGGACGGTATCCGGATTGCTGGCGATAAGCCGGCGGCACGTGCCGGGATACACCATGAAACGGTCGCCTTCCTGCGGTGCGGAGGCTGCGCGGATGTCGGCGCGCGAGCAGAAGCAAGGGTAAATCAGCGGGGTTGTGCCAGCGATTGCGTTGTTGGCTGCGCTGCCGACTGCGGGGGTGTGGTTGTTGCGCTCGTCAAACGGCGAATCGTATGCGTCGTCAATCGTCAGGTTTTCCAAGCAATGCAGCGCCTCACGGTACAGGTCGTGCCGAGCGGATTGGAACACCGGATCGCCGTCCCAATCCAAGCCAAGCCAATGCAGATCGTCCATCATCAGTTCGGCCGCGCCGGGCACCACGCGCGGTTCGTCGATGTCTTCGATGCGCAGCAGCATGCCGTCGCCGCGGCTGCGCGCGGACAGCCATGCTCCGAGCATCGCATAGATGTTGCCGATGTGCATGCGGCCTGATGGGGTGGGGGCGAAACGACCTGGCACGGGGTTCCTTCCTGTCGTTGGCGGGCGGTTCGGTGTTGCCGATGCGGAGACCGGTTGCGCCGATGCTTGCAACTGTACCTGCATCGGCGGCCGGAACGGCGGGTTTCGTGGGACGCGATTGTGGAATGCGTTGCTGGACGTGCCGTGACGTGCCATGCCGAGGTTGCAGCGTGCTCCGAAAACGTGCCGTCGCTGTGAGATATCTCACAGTGTGAGAAGGATATTTAGCGCATGGTGATACGGGCCGCGCGTTTCGTTTGGGGTGTGCGTAAGGTGGTGTGCGTCATCCGGTATTCTGGGTGGTGATTTCGGCAATTCGGTCTATGCGTTATCGGTATGGCCGGTCAAAAGGGGATTTACAAGGGGCGAATATGACGAAGCGACAGTTCAGCAGAGCGGAAATCGAATACCTGCGTACATTGCCGTCGATCGACGCGGTGACGGACAGCAGAATCACGTATGCGAGGGAATTCCAAATCGACTGCATGAGGCGGTATCTGCAGGGGGAGAAGCCAACTGCGATCTTCATTTCCGCGGGATTGAGCCCATCGGTCATCGGGCACAAGCGCATCGAACGCAATATCGCACGCTGGAAGCGCGACGAGGACATCATGCGCAAGGCGGCCGAAGAGCCGGAACCGCATGATACGGCTGTGGACAGCCACAATGCGATGTCGGAAGTGCCGTTGGGCAAGATTCAATCGCTGGTATGCCAGGTGATGGTGTTGAGCGATCGCGTCGATAAATTGGAGCGTTTGGTGGAGGGGCTGCGCAAGGGGGATAAAATCTGAAAAAAAGTTTTCAGATTTATTGGTTTTTTCCGGCGGTTCGCGCGCATTTATCTGATACATTAAATGCGTAGACGGAGTCTTTGAAGTCCCCCTTCTACTGCCGTCTGGTTTTATAGCCCGCGCGAATTTATGACCGCTTTATCGCTTCACTTCAGGTCATCGCGCGGGCTTCTTTATACGTTGTCGGCGGTTTTCTGGTAACATTGGTATCGAAATATCAGCCGACATGCCGGAAACGGTGGTGCCGGCCGCGGACCGGCGGTCGAATGAACTTGCGAGAGGTGGACGATGACTGCATACATGGATCACAAGAACCTCGCCAACGAGGTGATCGACGATGCGCGCGCACGTGAGATCACGGACGGCGTGCATCGTGTGCTCGACCGCATCGCGGCAGCTGAGGAACAAGCCGGACGCGAAGCCGGCTCCGTGCGCCTGCTGGCCGCCACGAAGACGCGCGACATCGGCGAAATCATGGTTGCGATTGATGCCGGCGTGCGCATGATCGGCGAGAACCGTCCGCAGGAAGTGACGGCGAAGGCCAAAGGGCTGGCACGGCGATGCGCGGAACGCGGGTTTTCGCTGGGCGTCGCAGGCGTCGCGCCGGATGCTGCGGCGGAGCATATTCCATTCCACCTGATCGGCCAGCTGCAAAGCAATAAAATCGGCAAAGTGCTGCCGGTGGTCGACACTATCGAATCGGTCGATTCAATCGATTTGGCAGAAAAAATTTCACGTAGAGCCGTGGCTCGCGGTATTACTGTCGGCGTGCTGCTGGAAGTCAACGAATCCGGCGAGGAATCGAAATCCGGTTGCGATCCGGCGCACGCCATCCGCATCGCGCAGAAAATCGGCACGTTGGACGGCATCGAATTGCAGGGACTGATGACGATCGGCGCGCATGTGTACGACGAAACGGTGATTCGCCGCGGTTTCTCGCACCTGCGCAAGACCCGCGACCTCATCCTCGCATCCGGCGAACCGGGCACGGACCGTTGCCGGGAACTGTCGATGGGCATGACCGGCGACATGGAACTGGCCATCGCCGAAGGTTCCACCATCGTGCGCGTCGGCACTGCGATTTTCGGTGAGCGTGCGTTCATCTGAGCGCTTTCTTTGACTTTTTCTGTTTTTTTAAGGATTTGCGAGGCTCGTCCGCCTGGATTGCATTCGTCTGGCTTACATTCGTCTGACTTGCATTCCTCTGAAAAACGGCTTGTCTGAGCTGCGTTCCGCCGGTAGGTGGGGTGCTGCGCGGTTTGGTGCCAAAATTGCCGGTTTCGTGCCTGAAACCGTTGTCTTTCTAGGGGTAAGCCCTCCTATAGGGGGCAAGGGCTTTCGTATGGCGGGTGTGAACATGGGTGTGTTCGAAGGAGAAACCCATGTTTTGGTCTGCCTCTCGATTGATGAGTAAACCCGTCCGTCTGCTCGCCCGCAGGACGGATTCCTACGTGCATGCGCATGCGGTGCTGCGTTCGCCCATGCGGCTGTTCGGTGCCGTGGCGGGCGCCTCGGCTGATTCCTATGATGCCGGTGACGATAACGATGGCATCGGCAATGGCGCCGGAGTCGGATCTGATGCCGGTGCAGCTGCCGACAGTGGTCATGCCGGAACTGTTGCGTTCGCTGGAACGTCTGCTGGAACGTTCGCTGGAACGCCGTCGTTTTACGAGGCGATTGACATTGCCGATGTGGTTCGCGCGCGCAGGCTGCGGCGGATTCGTTTCATATTGGTGCGGTGCGTGTCCGTGCTGCTGATCGTGGGCGCGGTGGTGGTCGCGTCGTTGCCGTTCGCCATGCAGGCGCATTCCGCGCGGCGCTTGGCCGAGACATCCGATTCGGCGGCTCGCACGGTTGCCGGATGGCCGTATCCGATGGCGATGGAGGAGTTGGAACGGGCGCGCGCATACAATCGGCGGCTTGCCGTGGAAGGACAGCCGGTATTGGGCGAGGCGGCCGATCCGTTCACTACCAGACCGGCTGGCACTGCCGGAGATGCTGATACCGCCGACGATTCGGCGCCTTCCGGCGGTGCCGGGCTTTCCGCGGCGGACACGGACGCGAACTATCAGGGCCTGCTGGATTCCGGCGCAGGCATCATGGGCACGGTATTGGTGCCCAAAATCGGCGTGGAACTGCCGATTCGGCATGGTACGTCCGAACCGGTGCTCGCCGTCGGCGCAGGGCATCTGTACGGCACCAGCCTGCCGGTCGGCGGCACTGACTCGCATACGGTGGTCACTGGGCATCGCGGCCTGGTCAAATCGTTGATGTTCACACGGCTCGACGAACTGCACGACGGCGATTTCATGTACATCAAAGTGATGGACGAGACGCTGGGATACGAAGTGGACCGAATCAGCGTGATCGAACCGGACGACGTCTCACGGTTGAAAATCGTGCCCGGCGAAGACCGGCTGACGTTGATGACCTGCACGCCATACGGCATCAACACGCATCGGCTGCTAGTCTCCGGGCATCGCGTCGCAATACCGCTGCCCGCGCCAGATCCGGCCGACGTGCGCGACGAACGTGCGACCGAACTGGGCGCGCTCGCCATGACCATCGTTTGCACGATGGGCGGCATGCTGTTGTGCTGCATGGTCGTGCGGTCGATGCGGCCCCGACACCGAATCATGCGGCACGCTTCCGCCTGGCCGCGTAAAGGATAAGGGGGAAGGCCGCGATTTTCGCGGGTCCGTACGTTCCCCGAACCCATCAATGGAGGGGACGGGTTTCAAAACGTTCATCCATAAGGTTCAAGGCATGGAGGCGCATAGGCAATTCGCCGCAGCGCCATGAGAGATGGACATGTCATGAAGTGGATGAAGGACCCGCTTGCCGGCTTCATAAGCCGGTGTGGCGCGCGGATGGGAAAATTCACCGCATTGCTTGTCACGATTGCGATGCTGGCCGGCACCACGGGAGCCGGCGCGACCGCGTTCGCCGACGAAACGGTGACGGATGGCGGCAACGTGGCCGCCGAATCCGCAGCGAGCCAGCCGGAATCGACACAACAATCCGATGCTGAAAACGCAGTCGGATCGGACGTTGCCGACATTGCCGGGCAAGATGTTGCCGGACAGTCCGCAACGGACGATGACGACGCACAATGCCTTACGGACGACGGCGAATCGCAGCAGCCATCGAACGAACAAGCGCAATCGCAACTGCAGTCGCAATCGCAACCGGAACAACCGTCGGAGACGATGCCGGAACAGCGGCAGCCGTGCGATAAGACGGAACAGCCGAATGAGCAGAAGGAGCAGGAACGGCAGGCGGTTAGGCAGCCGACGGCTGAGAACGCTGACGTACCTGCAAATGGTGCTGCACCGGCTCAAGACGGCGATCGAAACGACCATGCCGGCGAAAATCGCACGGATGCTGTGGCGAATGGCGATGCGGGCGCGACAGCCGATGACGGCAAAACCGGCGATGCGGACGATGCTGACAACGATGGCAACACTGCTGAAGATGCCGACGATGCCGACAAGAACGGTAAGAATGACGCCGACAAGGATGCCGCGTCGGCTCAAAACGGCAACGATAACGACAAGAATGATGCTGCCAAAGACGATGCCGACGCCGACGAACACATCATGCGCGATCGCTTCACCTTCAATCGCAAAACCGTGATGCGTGCCGCGCGTAACGTCGCCGTGCCGCAGCCGGACCACACGAAAAGCATCACATACAACAACGGCGGCAAATACACGCTGAACCTCAACGTGGTGGGCAAGGATACCCGCGAAAGCCATGAGACCACGGAGAAAATCGAAGTGGTGCTCGTACTGGACACGTCCGGATCGATGAACTACTGCATGGACGGAAGCCAAAGAAGATGCAACAAATCGAATCCGGAGCGGTTGACGGCGCTGAAAGAAGCGGCGACCAGCTTCATCGACGCCACCGAGACCACCAACGACACCATCCAGGACGAAAACAGCAAAGTGCGAATCGCCATCGCTCAATTCGGGCAGACATCCGGCGTGGTGAGTTCCCTGACCAGCGATACCGCCGCTCTGAAATCATCGGTGAACAGGCTATCCGCCAATGGCGCGACCCCTGCGGACAAAGGCATGACCGCCGCGCAGACGGCATTACGGCAGGCAAGGCCAGGCGCGAAGAAAATCGTCATCTTCTTCGCGGACGGTGTGCCGACCACGCAAAGCGCTTTTAGCACAAGAGTCGCCAATAACGCCGTGCAAACCGCGCTCGCCATGAAATCGGCCGGCACGCTCATCTACAGCATCGGCATCTTCGAAGGCGCCAATCCGGAGCAGCAATCGTTCGGCAACAGGGAGAACGACCAAGCCAACCAGTTCATGCACGCCGTGTCCAGCAACTATCCGAACGCCACCGCGTACGACAAAGCCAATTGGGGTACGGGCGGCAACCTCGGCTACTACAAGGCCACCAACAGCGCGGACGATCTGACGAAGATCTTCGACGACATCCAGAAGGAAATCACCACGGGAAGCGCCTACAGCGGCGTCTCGATCGTCGACGAGCTGTCCGAATACGCGCAGGTCGATGGCGTTGTCTGGAACATGGCCAGCATGCGGAACTTCGGCGGAGCGACCTACTACCGGGTGACCGGCGGCGTGACGCTCAACGTGACGAATCTGTCTTCGGGGGCTACGCCTCCAGTGCTGGAACGTGATTACACATTGTGGTACAGCGACGCCGGCAACGGCAAGATCCGCGTCGAATTCGCCGGCGATTACGAGCTGCTGCACAACGCGACCTACACGCTCTCGTACGGCATAGTGCCAACCGACAGCGCCTACGCGCGGGTCAATATGGTCGACGGCGGCATCAACTACGACGCGACCGGCGACGCGGGCACCGGCACGACTTCCGCAGGAAAGCCGGGCTTCCGATCGAACGCGTCGGCGCAGGTCTGTTACACCTTCGACAAGCAGTCCGCCTGCGCGGCCTACCAGCATCCCGTATTGCAGGTGCCGTCCGCCAACGTGGTCGTGACGAAACATTGGGAAGGCGGAATGCCGGCGAGCGGAGCCACATTGCGCATCGATTTCATGCAGGGCGGCGCATCGAAGCTGGGCAAAGACCTTTCCGAAGATGACGAGCTGCCTACCGGCGAATGGCAGTACACATTCCGTGGCGTGATGGCAGGCGACTACACCGTCACGGAAGGCAACATCGCCGGCTATCACGCGAAAGGCAACGTCACCTCAGTGCCGATCAGCATCACCAGAGCCGACATGTGGAGCGCGTTCGACAAGGGACAGACCGCCACCTACGAAGCCTCGTTCACCAACGTGAAAGAGACGGTGGCCGTGCTGCCGCTATCCGGCGCATCGGAAGGACGGACCTGGCTGGTCGTGGCCGGCGTCACGGCACTGCTGCTGCTGCTGCTTGCGGGCATTGTCGGACTGGCTTTGATCGGGCGCGGACGGCCGTGACGGAACTGCCGGACGGCAATCGCAATTCTCTGATCGCAATCCGGCAATCGCAATTTTCAATCACAACCAAAGAACAACACAATATACGAAACTTCCCATAAAACCAACCAATCGGCTGCGGCAACAAGGCCGACCAAACCAAGGAAGAGAGGTCTCTCATCATGAAGACGAGAAGGCTTTGTGCAGTAATCGCCGCGGCGGCAACGTTGCTGGGCGGTATGGCGCTCGGCACCGCCGGAGCGTATGCGGCCGGCAGCGCATCGATCGAAGTGCGGCATTCGCAGAAGGGGCACACCTACTCCGCGTACAAGTTCGCCTCGCTGACGGTGGACGGCGACGCCGTGCAGGTCGACACCGACGCCGATTGGGTGACTGCTGTGACCGACGCGGTGGCCGCCGCCAACAACAACATGGACCCCGTTGTCAGCATGCCCTCCGAATATGACAGCAATCCGGCCGCGTTCGCCGCAACCAAGACCGGCGATAACGACGCCGCCTGGTTCCGCACATTCGCGGCCTCGTTGGCGGTTGGCGATGGCGTCGTTGCCGACAAAACCGTTGCAGGCAACGGCGGTACGGCTGCCATCGGTTCGCTTGAAGAAGGCTGGTATCTCATCACCGATGTGGACAAGGACGGCGGTCGGGGAACCAATGCCATCGTCGCCACCACGCTGAACGGCGTGGCCGCCACATTCAAAGTGAAGGGCGATCCGGCAACCGGCCAGGGCAAGATCAACGCTGTCGGCATGCTTGTGGCCAAGAACGAGAACGAGCCCGACCAGCCGGGCAAGACGGCCGATACGATTACCACCACTGAAGGCGTGAGCATTGGGCAGACCGTCGCCTACACCATCACGCTGGATATTCCGAACGCGGCCGAAGGCTACGACAAGTATCCGTACTTCGTGAAGGACGTGGCATCCAAGGGCCTGACGGTCAACAGGGACTTCAAGGCCGTTGTTCGAGCCGCGGATGGCACGGAAACGAATATGCCGTTCGCCTACGTGACCGTTCCGACCGTTGGGGCCGACGGCAAGACCACCACCGTGCTGGAATTCGACTTGGCCAACAAGAGCGGCCAGCTGGTCATCACCTACACCGCCGTGGTCAACAAGGACATCATCGACATGGGCAACAAGGTTACCAACAAGGCGGTCGTGTCCCGTGACACCGAGGTGTGGAATACGCCGGTCGAATTCGACTCCTATACCGGGGGCTTCTCCTTCCACAAGTACGGTGTCGGAAGCGATGCCAATGGTCTCGCAGGAGCGAAGTTCCACGTGTTCGAGGGAACCGAGGTTTCGCAGACCCCGCTCAAGTTCATCAAGATTGTGGATGGCGAATACCGCCTTGCCGAGGCGAACGAGAAGAATACTACCGAGAACGTGGTCTCCACCACCGGCAATGTGAGGATCATGGGCTTGAAGTCCGGCAAGTACACGCTGAAGGAAACCGGATTCGCGGACGGCTACGCGAAGAACTTCGTGCCGACCTTCACCGTCGAACTGACCGTGAATCAGGAGAACGGCGAATCGACCTTCAAGCTGGTCGGCGCCAACAACTTTGGTCTGGCAAGCGAGGTCGACAAGGCAATCCAGGTCAAGAACGTGAAGAACGTCACGCAGCTGCCGCTCACTGGCGCAATGGGCACCGCGTTGTTCACCATCGCGGCCCTGGTAATGGCCGGAGCCGGACTGGCGCTCGTGCTGCGCTTCCGCGAATCCGATACGCCGATGGCGGTCTGAGCGGGCCAGCAGACAGGCAACGGGACTTGTTCGGGCGGGTGAGTCGTTGAGCGATCAACGGTTCACCCGCTTTTGTTGTGACGAATACGGGTGATTTAGGGTTTAGTACCGCCTGAAATGGTTGGAAAAACGCCATTCGTACCGGTATGATGGAACACGAAGCGAACAACGAATCGGATTGCGGCCTTGCATCGCAAACACGTATCGCAAGCGCGCATCGCAAACCGAATCGCAAGCCGAACAGGGGAATGGCATGACGGAGGCCATTCGACTGCCGTGCGGTGGAAGGGAGCCGCCGCACGCCAAGCCGAAAGGGAACATCATGTGCAACGGTGGGGGAGCGTTCAGTCCGGAAGAAGTCGAATATCTGCGCTCGCTGCCGGTGGTGGCCGAAGCGACGTCGCGACGCATCACCTACACGGAATCGTTCAAACACAACTGCATGCGCCGGTACCATGCGGGCGAATCGCCGGTCGAACTGTTCCGCGAAGCCGGACTCGACCCATCGCTGATCGGCTATAAGCGCATCGAACGTTGTTTCGCGCGCTGGCGCAAGATTGCCTGCCGTATGGGCACGGACCGGCTGGTATCGGTTGATGGGAATGGTGGAGTGATGCCATCGGCGTCGGCGGGTGTGGTTCCGTCGGCGGACTCGGCGGAAGCTGCTCGATCTGCGGTATCGCAGCCGGTGCAGCCAACGCAAACGACGGAAACGCAAAGCAATGCGACGCTGCCCGCGCCGCGCAACGCAGCCGAAGCCCCGATTCTGTCGGGAGGTGACGTGCGCGACCTGCTCATCGCCCAGCAGGTGCGCCGCATCGACGAGCTGGAACGCGAGGTGGCGGCGTTGCGGGCGGAACTGCATTGCGAATAATCGCAAAAATCGTAAAAAATGCGAGCAATCGGCATCGTCCGCAAAGCGACGCATGTCGAGAACGGCGGGCGTGGCGAGCGGGTAGACTTGCGGGTATGAGAATCGCACGTTTTACGCATAATGATGTACCGCAGTACGCCTTCGTTCAGACCGACAAGAACGACGGCAAGGACTATCTCGTGGCCTTGAACGGCTATCCGCTGTCCGGCCAGGCCGTCGAGCCGACCGGCGAGCGCTATCCGGTGGATGGTGACGGCATTCGTCTGCTGGCTCCGGTGATTCCGTCGAAGGTGTACGGTTTGGCGAAGAATTATGAGGCGCATGCGCGGTTCATGCATGAGGCCGGTCATTCCGATATCAAGCATGCGCCGGAGGATATGGTGATTTTCACCAAGCCGAGCACGTCGGTGATTGGTCCGGATGATCCGATTGTGATTCCGCTGTGTTCGAATGATATGAATTTCGAGCCGGAGTTGGCTGTGGTGATGGGTCGTATCGCCAAGAATGTGCCGGTGGAGCAGGCCATGGATTATGTGCTGGGTTTCACGTGCGTGAATGATGTGACGTTGCGTGATCTGCAGGGTCTTGATCCGACGTGGACGCGTGCGAAGGGTTTTGATACGGCGTGCCCGTTGGGTCCGTGGATTGTGACGCGTGACGATGTGGATTGGAAGGATGCGAAGATTTCCTTCACGCTCAACGGTGAGGATGTGCCGATGGCGTCGGGTACCACGGCGAATCTGATTCACGGCATTCCTGAGCAGATCGCGGCGATTACGAGTTTCACCACGCTGCTGCCGGGCGATGTGATTATGACGGGTACGCCGAACGCGTCGGGTCATCTGGATCCGGGTGACGAGGCGATCGTGCACGTCGAGGGCATCGGCGATCTGCGCAACGTGGTGGTGCGCGGCTGATTTTCGGCTTGCTGGCGGACTTTGGATTAGGCGGGTTTGCAACGTTTCGTGATTTCGTTACGTTGCTGCCCGCCTTTTTCGTATGTATTGCGATTGCCGGTGAGCGCTGGTGATTGTCGGTGACTGCCGTCCTGTGTCGAAAGACGGTTTTGAGAAACGCAAAAAGTTGAGTGTGTGGGACTCAAGTTTTGGGAATATAATGGCGATGAAGTCGGTTGAGCATATCAGACAACGACATATGCGTCCGAACGCCGGCCCGGTAGCGAAGGCCGGGCGGCCGGGCGCGAACCATGGAGGATGATATGGAACAGAAGTTCACGCAGATGGCGCAGGAAGCGCTTTCGGACGCCGTTCAGAACGCGGCGGCGCTGGGCAATCCGCAGGTAGACACCCTGCACCTGCTGGACGCGATGCTGCGTCAGGAAAACAGCATGGCCCGCGCGCTCATCGAAGCGGCAGGCGGCAACGCGCAAAACGTGAGCGCCGAAGTGCATCGGGCGATGCAATCGCTGCCGAGCGCCAGCGGATCGACCACAACGCAGCCGGACGTCAGCAGGCAGCTGTCGGCGGTGCTATCGCAAGCCGAAAAAGAAATGCAACGGAGGGGAGACGAGTACGTCACCGTCGACCTCATGCTGGTCGCAATCGCGGCCGCGAAACCGAATCAAAGCGCGGACATCTTGGAAAAGAACGGTCTTACCGCGGATAAGCTGCGTAACGCCCTGACCGCCGCGCGCGGCAGCGACCGCAAGGTGACCAGCGCCGACGCGGAAGGCTCGTATAAAGCTTTGGAGAAGTACTCCACCGATTTGACGGCCGCCGCGAAGGAAGGCAAGCTCGACCCGGTGATCGGCCGCGACCAGGAAATCCGCCGCGTCATCCAGATCCTGTCCCGCCGTACCAAGAACAATCCTGTGCTGATCGGCGAGCCTGGCGTCGGCAAAACCGCCGTCGTCGAAGGCCTGGCGCAGCGCATCGTCGCCGGCGACGTGCCGACCACCCTGCAGAACAAGAGGCTTATCTCGCTTGACCTGGGCTCCATGGTGGCTGGTTCCAAGTACCGTGGCGAATTCGAGGAACGTCTGAAGAGCGTGCTTGAGGAGATCAAGAAGGCCGACGGGCAGATCATCACCTTCATCGACGAGATCCACACCATCGTCGGCGCGGGCGCGGCCGAAGGCTCCATGGACGCGGGCAATATGCTCAAGCCCATGCTGGCCCGTGGCGAACTGCGCCTGATCGGCGCCACCACACTGGACGAATACCGTGAGAACATCGAAAAGGATCCGGCGCTCGAACGTCGTTTCCAGCAGGTGTTCGTCGGCGAGCCGAGCGTGGAGGACACCGTCGCCATCCTGCGCGGCATCGCGCCGAAGTATGAGGCCCACCACAAGGTGACCATCGGCGACGACGCGCTGGTCGCGGCGGCAACCCTGTCGAACCGCTACATTTCCGGACGCCAGCTGCCGGACAAGGCCATCGATCTGGTGGACGAGGCCGCAGCGCACCTGCGCATGGAACTCGACTCCTCGCCTGAGGAAATCGACGAACTGCGCCGCCAGGTGGACCGTCTCAAGATGGAGAAGTCGTACCTGCTGGGCAATCCGAAGAACGACAAGGCCGCGGAAAAGGCCGAAGCGGAACTGGACGACAGCGCCAAGGACCGTCTCGCCGATTTGAACCAGGAAATCGCCGACAAAAGCGAAAAGCTCAACGGGCTGAAAGCGCGTTGGGACGCCGAAAAGAACGGCCACAACCGTATCGGCGACCTGCGCAAGAAGCTCGACGAGCTGCGTACGCAAGCCGAAAAGTACGAGCGCGAAGGCGACCTGGCGAAATCGTCAGCCATCAACTACGGCGAAATCCCGGCCATCCAGAAGGAAATCGCCCAAGCCGAGAAGAACGAGGCGGAATCGGGCGGAGCCGACAATGCCAACGCCGACGTGCCGATGGTCCCCGACCGCGTCGACGCCGACTCCATCGCCGAAATCGTCTCCGACTGGACCGGCATCCCCGTGGGCCGCCTTATGCAGGGCGAAAACGAGAAGCTCCTGCACATGGAGGACTACCTCGGCAAGCGCGTGATCGGACAGAGGGAAGCCATCAAGGCCGTGTCCGACGCCGTGCGGCGCTCGCGCGCAGGCATCTCCGACCCGAACCGCCCGACCGGCTCGTTCCTGTTCCTCGGCCCCACCGGCGTGGGCAAGACCGAACTGGCCAAGGCGCTCGCCGACTTCCTGTTCGATGACGAGAAGGCCATGGTGCGCATCGACATGAGCGAATACATGGAGAAGGCCTCCGTGTCCCGCCTGATCGGCGCCGCGCCGGGCTACATCGGCTACGAAGAGGGTGGCCAGCTTACCGAAGCCGTGCGTCGCCGTCCGTATTCGGTGGTGCTGTTCGACGAGGTGGAGAAGGCCAATCCGGAAGTCTTCGACGTGCTGCTGCAGGTGCTTGACGACGGTCGCCTGACCGACGGCCAGGGCAGGACCGTGGACTTCAAGAACACGATTCTGATCATGACCTCCAACCTGGGCTCGCAGTTCCTCGTCAATCCCGACATGGACGCGGACGCCAAGAAGAAGGCCGTGATGGACGCCGTGCACATGCAGTTCAAGCCGGAATTCATCAACCGTCTGGACGAACTGGTCATGTTCCACCCGCTGACCCGCGAGGAGCTCGGCGGCATCGTGGACATTCAGGTCGCGCAGGTGTCCGCACGTCTGACCGACCGCCGCATCACGCTCGACGTGACCGATTCGGCGCGCGAATGGCTTGCCAACACCGGTTACGATCCGGCGTACGGCGCACGTCCGCTGCGTCGCCTGGTGCAGACCGAAGTCGGCGACCAGCTTGCCCG
>ENA-ORUQ01002159-ORUQ01002159.1-human-gut-metagenome-genome-assembly--contig:-NODE-2159-length-16435-cov-3.060073_pt1 | contig 16435 bp, 20 predicted proteins | sample MGYA00242081_ERZ509211 | MGnify/ENA primary metagenome ERZ509211 (study PRJEB26280, sample SAMEA2338785) | human gut metagenome | biome: human gut; feature: human-associated habitat; material: faeces...
CGCGGATCCCATCCTCGTTGAAAAGCGGATTCTTCCGGCCTGGTATCATGAGCCGCTCCTGTCCTTTGAGGCGGAAGCTGAGGCGATTCCCATGCTTGATCTCATATCCCTTATGCTCCATAATGAGGAAGAAGTGGCCGATATCGTTGGCGTCCTCTATGGCCTCCCGGAGATCCGCCTCCAGCATGGCGCGGAAGGTGGGCTGGCCCTTGCTTTGCCGCAGCCACTCGATGTAACTGACCGCCTTTTCTCCCTTGCCCTCCATGATAACGGACAAGCCGTGTTCCCGGCACAGCCGGTCTGAGATGGCGCGGATCTGGCTGTAGTAACTGCGGGCATTGCTGTGGTATTTCTCGCCGGTATCCGCATTTACGGAGTTGAAAATGGTGTGCGCGTGGATATGCTCCTTGTCCACATGGACGCCGATGACCGCCTGGTAGCCGGAGAGATGCTCTGCGGCGAACTCCCTGGCGATCTCCAGCGCCAGTTCCGGGGTGACCTCGCCGGGCTTGAAGGATTGGATGAGGTGATAATACTGGACGCCGTCCATCTGACGATAGTGCCGCTTGGTTTTCATCATACGGCTGACGGCGTGCTCCGTGGAGCAGCCCTGGCTGGCGGTCAGGATCTGTTCCTCTGTTTTATCCCCATTGAGGACATACCGGACCCCCACGTCCAGCCGTCCCTTGCGGGCGAGGATCTTCGTAACCGCCATTACAGATCCGCGACCTTTTCCATGAGCAGGTACACCTGCCGCAGCAGGAACAGCGCCTCTTTTGCGTCTTGTCGGGTGGCGATGCCGGCGTTGACGCTCCGGGCGATTTGATTGATATTTACGCCGATTCGGTTGATCTCCCGATATAAGTCGTTGATCTCCGCCGGCTGGCGCTGGCGGATCTCCGTGCGGTTGATGCAGGAGCGGATGACGTTACTTAGAGACAGGCCAGACTCTCTGGCCAGTCGGTCCAGGTGTTCCCGTTCCTCTGCGGTCAGCCGCACAGAGAGAAATTTGCTTTTTTCCTGCACACGTCACCTCCTTTTTCCGCCGGCAGGCGGCATTGGGGCCAGGGGGATTCCCCCTGCAAGCGCATTTGTCATACAAATGCTATGCTTGCGCCATCGCCGCGCAGGGCGCGGCCATTTTCAAGCGGTAGGTGGATTTCAATTCCCTCTCCTGCGGAAAAGAAAAATGCTCACCGCTCACGGGCCTTGAGGTTCAGGTTATCCCGCGGGACGCCGGCCAGATCCAGTTCGCGCTTGTCCCGCACATACGCCGCATAGCGGGCGTAGGCGTAACCTTCGCTGTCAACGAGGATGCCGTCCTGCCGCTTGCGGGTAGAGACCAGCAGGCAGCGGAAGCGGCCGGACTTCTCACTGTACCCGGTAAGGTGGGTCCTGGCGGCGATGAAAGGGGTCTCGGCCAGCAGATCCGCTTGAAAGCGGCGGTATTTGGATTCCGACAGGATGATCTCCCGCACCACTGTAAAGGGGGCGGCCTTGATGATTGGGGTGGTATCTTGCAGAGCAGACACAGAAACCGGCTTTCTGAAAAATCGTGCATACTGTTCTTTTGCTATGGTGCAGACCTCCCTTCAAAAAAGGGTGTATCATTGGACGCCCTTATCATCTGAAACGGGAAAGCAAGGGCGTGTCATTGGACGTCCTCCAGCCCCTGTTCCAGCGCCTGACGGATCCGGCCTCTGGCCAGTGCGGCATAGGCGTCCGTGACTTCGATGCCGGTGGCGGAGTAGCCCTCCAGCACAGCGGCCAGCACCGTGGTGCCGCTGCCGGCAAAGGGGTCCAGGATCCGTCCGCCCGGCTCGGTGATCTTCACGATGTCCCGCATAAGCTGCAGGGGCTTTTCTGTCAGGTGGATGCGATCCTGCGGGTTCCCGTATTTGAATACACCGGGCAGGCAGGGCACGGGACGGCTAATGGGCATGTCCCCGTTGGATCCCCAGACGATGTACTCCGCCTGCTGGCGGAAGCGTCCCTTCTGGGGCCGGCTGTTGCCCTTGTCCCAGACGGCGGTGCCACGCCAGATCCAACCAGCCCACTGGAGGGCGTCCGTAGCTGCGGGGAGCTGCCGCCAGTCGATGAACATACACACCGGGGCGCCGGGCTTACAGATTTTTCTGGCGTCGTACAGCCACTCCGCCGCCCAGCGCGTCCAGGACCGCTGATCCTTGGCGTCGCCGTCAAAGGGCGGCGGGGCATGGTCGCCCATGTTGGAGTATTTCTTGGCCGTGGACTTGTTCTTTTCCGCCTGGGTGCGCCCGCCGGATGCGTAGGGCGGGTCTGTGATCACCGCGTCGAAGGTCCCAAGCGCAAAGCCGGACAGCACCTTCAGCGCGTCGCCTTGGATGATTTCCCACTGGGGGTTATCGCTCATAGGCAGGTTTCTCCTTCTTCTTATTCTTTTGGGGTGTTTGCAGTACAGGTTCCTGATATTCTTCCAAATGCACTGTTCCGCCTTTTTCCGTTATGATTGCAGGCCGGTGGACCCGCTGGCCGAGATCCAGCAGTGTTCCTTCGATGGCATCCGCTACTTCGCCTATATAATGCATATCCCAGGGAAATTCATCTTCCGTCTTGTTGAGGAAGGTGAGGATCGTTTGGTAAACGGCATTGTCGATGGCATCCAACTGCTCGATCTGCCTGCCTGATAATTCGATCTCCGGTTCTTCTGGCGGAATGTTGTCCACCATCACATCATCGCTCCTTCCCTTGCTTGGTTCGCCGGTGCGGGGGCTTTCCCAGCTCCTTCTGGTCTGTCAGGACAGGGATCCCCAGCCTCTCGGCGTGGTTGATCTCCGCCCACATGCCCTCCGTCCAGACGGGGCCGTAGACATTGACCTGCTGGCAGAACTCTACCAGCCGCAGGCCCATCTCCCGTGCCGCCTGATCCTGTGCCGGATTACCAGTGTCGGCAATAGGCGGAAATAAGAGGTGCGGGCAGACGGGCACGTTGCCCTCCGCGAACACCTCCCGCGCTTTTTCTCTGGCGAAGGCGATATTTTTCTCTACCTCGCCACGCAGCGGGGCGCAGATGTAAACGAGTTTCGGGCCGTCCTGCCGGCGCTCCGTCACACGATCCCGAAACACGTCCAGGTACTCGCTCACAGCCTGCCGCATGGCGGAATAGTCCGCCGCGGTTGGGCGGAAGGCATACCACTCCGCCTTTCCGCCATCTTCCCAGATATGCGGTGATACGCCATTACGGAAGTTGGGGTTGCCCGGCACCTGCTTGATGCCGAGGATATCCTTCAGCCGGAGGCGGAGCTTATCTACCACGCCGTCTGTGCGGTTCAGCACCGTAACGCTGATGGCGTCATAGTGGTCCGCATAGCCGGATGTCACAAACTGCACACGGACACGGAGATCCTTTCCCAGCGTTCCCAAACAGGCCCGGCCTGTAAACTTGGGGCTGCCGATCACCATGCCGTCCGCAAACAGTTTCCGAAGTTCCTGTTCGTAAAATGTCATCGCTCCGGCCCATCCTTTTGCGCAGGAGCACTTTTCCAGTGGATCTCATGGTGCGTATTGTCGATATGGTTTGGCATATGACCTCCTTTCGCCGCTATGCGGCGTTTTTCCATAGGCTGAGTTGTTCATCCTCTCACCGAAAACCTGCGTCAATTTCCGAAAATGTCATAGTCCGATTGAACTTCTCGCTGACCTTCCCCGGCAGGGCCTGCAGTTCCAGCATCCTGGCCCACAGATCCGGGTGGTGGTCATAGAGATGGCGGAGTTCCCGTCGCCTGGCGTTGGGGCAGAACCAGCAGCCGCCCCTGTCGGTGAAGTCATAGACAGGCGAAAGCAGCCCCGCCTCCCGGCAGAGCTGCTTTGCGTCCTGTTCCGTATAGCCATACTTGTCCAACAGGGAAACACGGCGTCCGTCCAGCCGGAGCAGCCGCTCCTGCTCATCCCTGGCGATGCCGATGTATTGGACCGTGTCCGGCGGGAGGCTTTTCTGGTACCGTAAAATCGGTTTCAGTTTGCAGTCCCGCTGGACGGCGCATCGCCCACAGATGGGAAAAGAGCGGAGCAGGCCCTTTTTCGGCCCACGGGTGATCCGCCCGGTGAACAGCCCCACATAGGTCTGCAGCCCACGAAGAATGCGGATCTTTACGCCCATGCGCTCCAGCGCGGGGATGGCCGTGCCATAGATGAAGTCCCGGTGTTCCGGCACCTCGCCGGAGATATGGCTGTCAAACATAACTTCGCAGTACACCGCCTCATCCAGCGGTTCCCCGTAGCGGAGCGCCAGCAGGATGGTGGCGATGCTGTCCTTACCAAAAGAACAGGATGCTATATATTTCAGCCGCCACCATCTCCGTGATCCAACTGCGCACACAGCTCCGCAAACTTTCCGGCCTGACCGGTCTGCTCCCACGGCAGGTTTGCCCTGGTAAAGTGGCCATAGTTGCAGGCGTCCGCAAAAATCGGCTGGTTCAACTGCAGGGTATGGATCATACCTGCGGGCGTGAGGTCAAAGAAACAGCGGACCGCCTGTTCCAGCAGTTCGTCCGGGTATGTGCCGGTGAGGTGGGTATCCACGTCGACGGCCACCGGATCGGCCCGCCCGATTGCATAGGCCAGAGCGACTGTGCATTTCTCCGCGAGGCCGGCGGCCACAATATTCTTGGCGATGCAGCGGGCCATGTAGGCGCCGCTGCGGTCCACTTTGGTCCCGTCCTTGCCGGACAGCGCGCCACCGCCGTGGGGCGCCAGCCCTCCATAGGTGTCCACCATCAGCTTGCGACCGGTCAGGCCGGTGTCCGCCTCGATCCCACCCAGCACAAAGCGGCCGGAGGGATTGATGAGAATCTGGGTATTCTCATCCGCTGGAAAGATACGAAGAGCGGGCTTGATGACAACCTTCAGCAGTTCCTCCCGCAGTTGTGACAGATCCTTATCTTCCGCATGCTGACAGGAGAGGACGATTGCGGCGATCCGCTGGGGAATGCCAAACTCATACTCCACAGACACCTGCGCCTTGCCGTCTGGCCGCAGGTCATTGATTTGGCCCGTGGTTCGTACATAGGAGAGCAGGGCGGTCAAGCGGTGGGCCAGCACCACCGGGAGGGGCAGGAATTGCTCCGTTTCGCCGCAGGCGTAGCCATACATAATGCCCTGGTCGCCGGCTCCAGTTTGGTCGCCGCTTGCTACGGCTCCTGCAATATCCGGGCTTTGGGGGTGGATGAGAACTTCTACATCGAAGTTTCTGCAATTGTATCCGGCCCGGCGCACCGTGTCGCGGACAATGGAGGGGATATCCGGCACAGCCAGAGCAGTGATTTCTCCGGCGACGACAATTTTGCCCGCGGTCGCCAGAACTTCGCAGGCAACGCGGGCGTTGGGATCGTGTTCCAGACAGCAGTCCAGCACGGTATCTGCTATGGTATCGCACAATTTGTCCGGGTGTCCCGCTGTGACAGACTCCGCTGTCAAGATGGTCTTATCGTTCATGCTCATCTGTTCTCTCTTTCTTTTTGGGGAATGGAAACAACATCTCACGGTTATACAGAGCACCATATCTTTGGAGTTGATCCTGTGTCAGAGACACAAAGGTTTCCCCACCGAGGCCAGCGAGGAAAAAGGTGCCGCATACAACATCATACGGATCTCCGTTTTCCAGCCGGAGCAGCCGGTTCGGCTGCAGGTCACTGAATTTTCCCTCGCTGTTGAATACAAGCGCCACGGGGTCCTCAAAGGGGTATGTGGCATCGATATTCCCACCAACAATCTCCTGCATGGCCTGCAAAGTGTCCGGGATTTGCTTAACATACGGCGGTTTCGCCGGCTCTACAACAAGGACCGTCAAAAGGTTATCGCTCATGGCGCTCCACCTTTTTTGCCGGACGGGTCCCTGAACATTTTCCCACGCTGCGGTCGGTATGCTGCCGCATGGAATCACGCTCCCGTTCCGCCTGGCGAAGCATTTCCACAGTTTCCCGGAAAGCCATATATCGCTGAATTTGCTCTGGATCCTCTGTGATGGTGCGGATGGTTTTCCAGAAAGGGCTTCCATGCAGACTGACATCTTCCTGTACAACCAGTGCCGGCCGCTCCCCATTCTCCAGTGTGACGCGGCAATCCCGCAGATCTTCCGCATGGTCATAAACACCATACGCGATACCAATGATTTTCAGCGTTTCCAGTGCCTCAACGGTTACGGAAAATCCTGTGGAATTCATGTGCAGTTCTCCCGTCAGGGAGATCATTTTACCTGACATATCACACCTCCCAAGCCTCATCGTTCATGATGATCTTTCTTCCTGCCCTGTTTTTTGCCAGAAAATAGATCCATCTCCTGTATCCGTTCAAAATGCCTGGCCTGCCGCACTTCATCATGGACATTCTTCAGCGCGGCCTCCAGTTCGGGTGCCGGCAAGCCGTTTTGTTTGTATCCTTCCAAAATACCGCCATAGTAGGAAGGAGAAGGGATAGCCGGGTCCCGCCACAGTTCACCGGTCATGATATAAGCCATGACGGTCACTTCTTTGCCGTCCATGGTGCGGACGATGATGTCCCCTTTCTCGTACAAGCGCGGGTATCCCTCGTAAATGTCAAGTGACTGTTCACACGCTGGCGTCAGGTTCCAAAGCAGGCCATGGACTTGGCTACCGTGCAGAGGTTCAATGGTGGCAACGCCAGTCCCACGCCGGTTGCCGCGGAACAGCAGTTCATAGCCATCCAGAACCGCAGGCCCCACCACCTGGGCGGCAGGACAGCGGACCGCCATCTGGTTCAGATTGATGTTGCTGCCATAGGCGAAGTACAATCGTTCCGTCATATCAGTCCTCCAGAATCGTCAGAGCACCGACTTTCGCCAGTTGGGCGAACAGGGTCTGCGCCTGCTGCTCCACATCTCCCTCCGGCAGCGGGAAGTCCAGCCCGGTGGCACGGATTACATTGCTCTGCAAAAACCAGATGTAACTCTCCGTATCAGGGAACTCCGTGGGATCAAACACACGCCCACGCAGCTGGTCCATGATCTCTGTCCCGGTCCCCTCCAGAACATCTTCTTCAATTCGGATCTTCATCTTGTCACCTCTCCATCTCTCGGCTCTTTTTCTTCTTTTTATTGACTTCATAACTGTCCCTGTCATAGCGCCAGGCGCGGTCGCCGTCCAGGTTGGCCAACAGGTGGTCGCGGGTGTTCTTGAACTCCTGCCCATTGAGGCCCAAACGCACCAGCCAGACACGGAAGGTGAACAGTTCGTTGTCGCTGTGGGTTTTCCGCATGACGGTACTGCGCTGGGCGATGGCCTGGGCAGATATGGCAAGACATAGGTTGATATAGGCCGCCGCCCGGCCGGCATGGAGGGTGGAGTTGAAGCAGCGCCATTCCACCGTGCCGCGATAAAACACCGAGTGCAGGTTTAAGGCATAATAGCGGGTCCAGTTATAATGCTCTCCGGCACTGACGTCCCCTTCATACCAGATGCGTTCCAACTGTGTCAGGTCACTGGTTTCCTCGGCGGAGAGCGTGCGCGCCTGCCGCAGCATAGGTTCCCGCACCTTCTTGCACCAACGGGCGGCACGGGCCTCATTCACCTGCAGGGCCTTGAACAAGATATCCTCCTTGGAGTACATGATGCTCAGAAGGTTTTTCAGGCTCTGGCGGTTGTGGTTGGCCGCGTCCACATGGATGTGCAGGCCGCAGGACTCATTGACTTTAGCGCCTGCACGGCGGACCTGCCGCACACACTCCTGGAACTTGGGCAGCTCCGCATAGGCCAATTTGGGCGAAACCATCTCTACCTTATATTGCCTGTTATTTGTCTGTTCGTAGCCATGTAATGTCTTTCGCTCTGCATGGATGCTCCCGTCGCTCATCAGTTTCCACTCTTTATTCTCTGCATCTCGGACTACCCAAGCATCATAAGTCCCGCCTTTGTACCGGGGTGTAGTTCCAAAATAGTTCGCGAGCGCCTGTGCGGCCTGTTCACGGGTGATGCCGGTCATTTCTACCTCGACACCGAAACACTGATCTTTCAAACCAATCATGCGGCCGCCTCCTTCCGCAGTTCTCCATCTATGATGTGAATGCAGATGATCCCGGCGAACATATCAAAATATCGTATCAGGTGATCTCATCTCCCTCCTGCAGCGCACGGAGAAAGCCGAGGACGTCCTCATCGACGGCCCCGGCCTGCTCCTGCTGCGTAGTGGTCTTTGGGAAGGAAACGCCTGCCAGTTCCTCCCGGATGATTCTACGGACAGCCTCCAGCAGTTCCTGCTGTTCCATGTAGCCGTTAATCATCCTGCACACGGCTTCCATACGCTGTCCAGGCGCAACGGCGGACAGGCGCTCCCATGCGTCCCGCTGCTCCCGCTGGGCCAGGGAGAAGGAAAGGCTGAGCCGTCGCTTTTCAGGCATGGGCGCCGCTCCCCGACATCTGCCGTACAAGCCGTTCATAGCCCTTGGCGTTCAGGGATACGTCATCGAGGATCACGGGCCGGCACAGGCCGTTTGTGGCCGAAACACGGCGTTTCAGGAGCGCCGCTCCGCCTCCCATAAAAATAGCGGGCATGGCGCGGGTGTCCAGGCCGCACTCCGTGATGGTGGAGAGCAGGTTCTGCACATACAGGTCCGCCTGGGCATGGATGATGCCTTTCGCCTCGTCCGGGAGGCTGCTGGCATCACCCCGCAGGACGCACTCGATCTGCGCCGTTGTCAGAGAAAGACCCAGGACGCGTCGCACCTGTTCGCTGATCTCATCGATGCAGCGGATCATGCCCCACTCCAAGCTGCGGCAGGTGGCGGCATTGGGGAGGCGGTTGTCCAAGCGCATCAGGTCCACTGTCCAGCCACCGATGTCCGCCACGATGACGGACGGTTCATCCAGCAGCTCCGTCTGGGTCAGCACAGCGGCATAGCCCTGGGGGAACAGTTTCACATCCCGGACGGTGACGGTATAGTCCCGGCCCTCATAGCGGAAGGGCACCGGTTTGCCGTCCCGCAGCAGATAGGCACGGAACTTCTTCTTGTCCCGGCCAAAACTGGTCAGGGGCAGGCCGGCAGCCAGAATGACGGAGCAGGTGCGCTCGGCATTGCGGCAGTCCAGTTCCCTGGCGATGGCCGCCAGGGTCAGCAGATAGTAGTCCTCCGTCCGGGTCTTGTCTTTCTGCAGAGGCTGCCTGCCGCTGCCTACCACATAGTACGTACCGCTGTATTCCAACACATTCTTCTGGGTGTACGGCTCATGCTCATAGGCCACCAGCCCCGACGGGAAGGAACCGTGGACAGTTTTCATGGCTGCGTAACCGTGGTCCACGCCGATGACGTATCCCTCGCTCACCGAGCGCCGCCCCCTTTCTCTTTTTTGGTAGCCATGTCCTGGACCTTGCCCTCGTCCAGCAGCCGGCGGATCTCATGGAGGTCGTAATTCCATGTGGATGGCGCCGCCAGGAAACGCTCCGGCCCGCCGTATTTCTCGCACAGCCGGGGTAGGAACCGCGGCAGGTCCTTCGGCTCCCTGGGGTATTGGATGCCGTTTTTGTAGACGATATCCTTTTTTAGCTCGTCCCGCATCTTCTCGATCCTGTCTGGTTCCATCTCGTCGTAGGCGCTGCGGCCGGTGAGCTGCTCATAGGCGTAATCGCCCACATAGGACAGGCACTCGAAACAGCAATCGCCATATGGCTCTATATCTGCCAGCGTGTCGGGATCCCGCAGCGCATTCATGTACACCTCTTTGCCCTGGGCGATCAGCCAGGCGCGGAAGTCGATAAAACCGTCATCCGAACAGCCATACTCCTTGATCACGCTGACGGCGTCCCACAGGCCGTATTGGTCCGCCAGATCCTCATAGGTTTGCAGAATGTCATGGAAATTTTTCGCCGCGGCAGGCCCCATAGACACAAGCTGCTCCTGCAGGTAGTACTCCATAGCGTTCAGATCCTGGCCGCAGGCGGTTTTTGCCTCCTGAATCAGCGCCCAGAAGGCATCCTTGCTCATCCCATTGTCAGGTTTCTGTTCTATCGCTCAGCACCTTCCTTCCATTTTTCTTTTTGTTTGCCCGTCTGACGCTCCTGCTTCTGGGGCAGAAGGTCCTGAAAGCCCAGGTCATGCAGTACCCGCGTATAGAGCTGCTTTTCAAAGGCCCGGTATTCCGGGGCAGCGGTATCCACATCCAGCAGGACAGCCTTTTCACAAGTCGTGCCGGGCACGACCTCCCACCGGACGGCGTGGAACCGCAGGGCGGTCAAGTACTGCAGGAGCTGGTGTCCGTCAGCATAGTCAAAAACACCGCGGTTGTCCTCATAGGGGAACTCGCCGGGAATGTTGGGATAGCCGGAGATCGCCAGGGCGGCGTCGTAGAGGCGGAAACCACCATCATCAAAATCCGGGGCGATGGTGTCATAGAACCGCCGGAGCTGCTCCGTGCTGTCCAGGGCCGGGCAAAAGGACGCAAGGGCTTTCTTCAGTGTTTCCACTTTCTGGCGCTCCTGATTGGCGGCATATTCCTTACCGCAGCTCTCCTGGTAGTATTCATCGACGAGCGGTTCCAGTTCATTGATCTTGCTCTGCAGCTGCGCGCATTCCATCCGGCTGAGGTCCAATTCAGTGTTGGATTCCTCCAACGCCTGCCGCAGAGCGGGGTAGTCCCGGACCGCGGCGATCAGATCCTTGATCTTCATGTCACGCCGCCTTTCTGAGACAGGCGATCAGGCGATCCAGCACAGCGATGCGGGCTCTCACCTTGCCGGCGGAAGCGTTCAGGCCATGCGCCTGATTTTGAATGCGGCGGCGGATGGCCGCAAGCTGTTGGCGATCCCGGCAGCACTCCAGCACAACATACCGCCCCCTCCCATTGGACAGGACCTCGCGCTCACCGGAGGCGTCCCGGAGGCTGGCCATGAGGCGCTGGCCCAGCTGCCTGCGGTAGCGGTCCTGCAGGACGTCGGCGTCGCAGGAGACATGGTGCTTTTTCAAAATGGCCGCGATCTCGTCGCCGCTGATCTCCATGTTGGCAAACAGCACATGGAGGATCTCATCCTTGGCGTCGGGCGGCAGCGCGGGGCGACCGTTGAATCTCCTGGTCATCGCGTCTGCTCCTTCCTGCGCTGTGCGCGCTGCACCACGTCGGCCCTGTCCAGGGCGGGCGCCTCGCTTGGGAAAACATAGAGCATGCAGTGATGTTCTGCAAGTTCTGCAGGAAAGCCCTGGGGGACATTCTCCGGAGAGTCCGAAACCGCGACAGTTCTGTATTTCCAGTCACGGGGGGATTGGTAGGCGAACAGGTGATCCCCCGCCCGCCGGATGCTGTAACTGCTTTTCCCCTCGTGCTGCCGGACATATTCGCCCACAGCCGCTTTCTCCAGCACGAAGCGAGGCTGGATCCCCTGCGCCAGCTCCGGCGCGATGGCATTGATGTATTTCACCATGTCACGGACATTGCCGCATTCAAATTCCGGCGCGTCATAGCCATACCGCTCTGTAACGAGCGCCCACTTCATATGCTCATGGGGGCTGTCCAAAGAAACGACAAAGTATTTCCCGTCGCGCTCCCCGGTGAGAGGCTCAAACCGGACGTCGTCATAAAGCGGTCCCTCCAGCGGGCAGTTGTTCTTGAACCACACATAGTAGTTGTCCAGAATGAAGGGATCCGTGATCCCCAGCACAACGCCGGAGATTTTTTTCAGGCGTCCGGCCAGGGCGTCGTCCCGGCAAAACCAGTCATACCAGCCGGCCTCGCACTGCACAGCACGATCCCGGCTGCTGAAGTCCCCTGCACGGAAGCGTTTCTGCCACTCCCGCACACTCATCTCATTCATAGCGTCCCCCTCTCCGGCAGGAGGCGTTCCACGAGGCCGGCAATGGCAGTGAACACGCCGGCCAGTTCACGGGACTCCCTGATGGTGTCCTCCATTTCCTCCCTGGTCATGCGGGTGCATTTGACCCAGATCCGCACATTTTCCTCTGTGGGCGTCAGCAGAACGGCCTTTTCATAAGCCTTGCAGAACACGCCGGCGATCTTGCTCTGGCGGTCGATTTCGGCGTCCTTCTCCCGAATCTCCTTTTTCGCTTTTTCCAGCTCCACCAGCTCCAATGCCGCCTGCCCCTGCTCGTCCTCCGGCAGATCCTGTATCTGCCGGGTGATCTGATACCCCTGGTTGATGGACAGTTCTTTTTTGTCCAGGGCTTCCTTCACGGCGGCGGGGGCGTGTTCGTCGATCTGCATCACCTTGCCCATCGTGCGCTCCCCGAGGCCAACGGATGCAGCCAATTCTTTGCGGGTGTCCACAGGTGCGGAACCTTCCGGCAATGTTGCCGAAAGGTCTGTACGGGCACCCTGGTTGGCCTTTGCCCTGGCCTCGATCTCCGGCCGCAGTTTCAGGGCGATCTTGCCCAACTCCCATTTGTCCAGGTTGCGGCGGCCCTTCTGGGTGTCCAGCGCCCACTGCTTGGCCTCCAGCAGATCGTCAAAGGCAAACACCGCCATCTTGTAGGGCAGGTCGTGCCGGGTGCAAATCTGTTGGCGGTTGTGGCCATCTACGACAACGAGATCCTCATTGACGATGATGGGCGCATAGCAGCCGTTTTGCAGGATGTCCTTCTCCAGCGCGGCAAGCTGCTCCCCGCTGAGAGGAGGGAGCAGCTCCGCCAGATCCGGCAGGATGGTGGGGGTGCGTTCCGCGCTGGTGTATTCAATGCCTGTATTCCGCATGGCGCTCAGGCCGCAGCCTCATCCATGCCGTCCGCGGGCATGGACGCGGCGCTTTCCTCCACCCGGCGGGGAGACAGGAACTCCACCTCCGTGGCTTTGATGAGGAAACCGGGCTGACGCTCCGGCTCGTCCGCGAAAGTGATAGTTTCAAAGTCGCCGGAGGCGGCCAACTTGCAGCCCTTCCAGGCAAACTCTGCGCAGCGTTCCGCCAGCGGGCCGCGGACCTTGATGGAGATGAAATCCGTCAGGCGGTTGCCCTCCTTGTCCCGGTAGCGGCGGTCCGAGGCGATCCGCAGGATGGCATAGGGCTTGCCGGTGGCCTCATGGACCTTCAGTTCCACGTCGTTGGTCAGGTTTCCGATTGCTACGATCTTCAGCATAGGTGCATTTCTCCTTCTTTCATTTCATGTAGGGTGGGTTGTGGTATAAAAGCGCCGCGGCCCACAGCGGGGCCGCGGCACGCGGATGAATCACTTGTCCCAGGTTTCGGGGTCGGTAAGGATGGCGGTGTGGGCGTTGGCGGCCTCCAGCACCTGGTAGTAGGCCCAGTGACGGGAGGACACGTCGGGGAACATCACCAGCTGGCGGCGGTTGTCCGCAATATAGTCCTCGTCAGCCTCGCGGCCCAGCAGGCGGTTGACAATGGTGACGACTTCCGCCCGGTCAATGGGATCGTCGGCCCGGAAGGTGCCGTCGCCGTAGCCCTCTACCCAGCCGTGGATGGCGGCGTCCTTGATATACTCCGCAGCCCAATAGCCGTCGCTCACATCGTCAAAGCCCTCGTACTGCTCCATGATTTCCTCGTCGCCATCGCCGTACACATCAAAGAACCGCGCCGCCATAGCGGTGAACTCGGCGCGGGTGATGGCCTTATCACCCCGGTAGGTGCGGTCATTGTAGCCCACGGCCACGCCGTAGCCAGTGAGATATTCCACATAGCCCGCATACCACATATCCGGGTCAATATCCTTGAACTTCACATTATTTCCGCTGGGGATGCGCTCATCCAACTTGTCAGAGAGCAGGCGGGCGAAGATGGCCGCCGCCTCGCTCCGGCTCATGCTGCGCTCCGGGCCGAAGGTGCCGTCTGTGTAGCCGACAATATAGGCCCCGTGATATTCGGTTTCGGTGACGGCGGGAACCGTGAGTTTCCCGTCCTCGTCTGTTTCGCCGGTTTCCCGCTGGCCGAGGTCGCCCTTGACGATGACGGTCACGTCCTCCTGCGGGTCGCGCTCATTGTCTGTGACCGTGACGGTGATGCGGTTGTCCTCGTCCATATCGGTGCCGTCCGGCAGGGTGACGGTAATATTGCCGCCCTTACCGATGGACACCTCTGCGTCCTCGATGGGGCGTCCGGTTTCGTAGTCCTCCACGGTGACAGTCAGGGTCCAGCGGTCGCCGTCCTCGTCCTCCCAGCCTACGGTGGCGTCGCCGTCCTCATTGGTCGTGCCGGTGGTGCCGGGAACAGTGAGCTGCCCGTTGCTGCCAGTGTTACCGGCACAGTAGTTGTCGTGCTTATCCGTCACGGCGATGAACATATCTTCCACGGGGGACTTATCTTTCACCAGTTGGACGGTGATCGTGGTCTGGTCGGCATAGTCCAGCAGGCGGGAATTGGGCAGACGGATGGACAGGGTATCGTCCGCGTGGAGGGTCACGGTGGCATTGGCAACGGGGTCCTTGGTGTCGGTATCCGTGACGATCACCAGATAACCGCCCACAACGGCCTCTCCCTTGCTGTCCGTGGTGGCCTGATTGTAGATTTTCTCGATTTCCTCGGTTTCCAGCGTTTCACCGCAGACCTCGCACTCCTTGTGCTTGCTGCCCTCGCTGTCGGTGGTAGGCTCCTTGTCGATGATCCAGTCACCGGGCTTGTGGCCTGCCGCCTCGGTGTAGTCGCCCTTGTAGGCGTCGCCGCAGCGGGTGCAGGTATAGGTGGTGTAGCCCATCTCGGTGCAGGTCGGCTCGGTCACTTCCTCGGCATAGTCATGCCCCAAAGCGTTCTCAATGACGGCGCCGCAGCGGATGCAGAGTTGAGGATCGGTGCAGGTGGCCGGATCGCCGGGGATATGACCCGCGGCCTCGTCACCCTCCAGCCGGGTGGCTCCACAGCGGATGCAGGTGTACTCGGTCATGCCCTCGCCGGTGCAGGTGGCCCCGGTGATCTCCTTGCCCTCATCCCAACTATGCCCCAGCGGGTCGGTGTAGTCGGTGATGAACGAACTGCCGCAGCCCTCGCAGATATGGAGGGTGCGCCCGCCGCCCTCACAGGTGGCCGGGGTGGTCTTGCTTACATAGTTGTGAGGCAGCGCGGCGGTGATGTCCTCGATGTGGCGCTCCCCACAGACGGTACACTCCCGCAGGGTGTAGCCAGGGCTGGTACAGGTTGCCGGAATGACGGTGGTGGAGAACTTATGCTCGGTCTGGGGCAGGTCGGTTTCTTTCACATTGCCGCACCGCTCACAAATATCAATGGTCTTGCCGGGGACTTCACAGGTGGCGTCCCGGATGGCCACACTCTGATAGGCGTGGCCCAGCGCGGCCTCATAGTCCCGCTTTTCAATCATGCCGCAGTCCACGCACAGGTAACGGTCATAGCCGAGGGTCAGGCAGGTGGGGTCTACGCTATCCAGCAATGTCCAGTTGTGGTTCTCGCCGCAGCCCTTGTCGTCACAACAGCAGCCGTCGCAGTCCGGGTCCTGGCAGCCACAGTCGGGATTGCCGCAGCCGCAGGTACAGGAACCATCCTCGGTAGTGGTTTCATCCCTGAGATGGACATACGCCACGCCGTCCTCCACCATGTCGGTGTCGTGGTAGGTGTAGGTGATCTCGTAGTACACGGGATAGTCCCCGGCCTCGGTGTAGTTGGGGGCGCTGGTCAGGGTGCAGGCGTCCGCACTGTGGCCGTAGCGGATGGCAGTGGTCACACCGGCCTCGGACAAGTCCGACACGGTGACGGTGTGGGGCTGGCCGTCCACCACGCCGAAGTAGTCCGCAATGACGGCCTTGGCGGCGGTGTAGGAAGTTTCAGCATAGCCGCAGTCGGCGCAGGTATCCATCTCCACAAAGCGGTCATGGGCCAACTCGGGCCGGATGGCATTCTCCATGTGGTGACGCTCCAACGTGGAATTTTCCTCCTTGAATGTGCCGTAGCAGAACCCGCAGTATTCGCCGCTGGTGGTGATGACGCGGTGATACTCGCTGTCCGCTTGCTCAATGGTCTGTGTTTCCGGCAGTTCCTCGAAAAAATTGTTCGCGCAATCGTAGAGCCAATAGACGTTCTTCAGGTAGCCGTAGTCCGTCTTGGCCATGTTGGTGTTGATGCTGCCGCAGGTTTCACACACGGCTTTGGTCCAGTGATAAGCCGTGTAATAGGCGTCCTGTCCCGGTACGCCGTCCAGAATGGAACCCTTGCCGGAACCATCTACAAAGGTGCCGTCCGAGTATTTCACATTCCGGCTCATGGCCGTCTGGCCATCCCTGGTATATTCCGGGGTGCGGAACACGATAAAGGAAGTCTGCTGCTTGCAGACTTTGCAGTTAAAGGTTTCGTGGGTCACGGTGGCGTTGGCGTCCAGTTCGTTGGTGCGGTTGTTGGCCTCCTGCCAGTTCTCAGCGGGGTCGTGGTAACTGTCCTGCTGGGCGGCAAAGGCGCTGGGCATCATACCCATGCACAGCACCAGGGCCAGCAGCAGGGCTGTCATGCGTTTCAGGCCATGCCTGGTTGTCTTGCTTTTCAAGTGGTCTTTCCT
>ENA-ORUQ01002171-ORUQ01002171.1-human-gut-metagenome-genome-assembly--contig:-NODE-2171-length-16347-cov-6.673766_pt1 | contig 16347 bp, 18 predicted proteins | sample MGYA00242081_ERZ509211 | MGnify/ENA primary metagenome ERZ509211 (study PRJEB26280, sample SAMEA2338785) | human gut metagenome | biome: human gut; feature: human-associated habitat; material: faeces...
CCCGCAGGGGCATTTCCGCAATATCGCTCACCGCGCCGCCCAGGATGGACAGGGTCTCCGGGGTGTCAAAGTCATAGACATGGGCGAAATCCTCGCCGCTAAAATAGTCCATGGGGTCGATGCCGCACCGGGTCAGCATGATAAAGGCCACGCTGTTCTCCACCAGGCCCTTAAACCATGTTTCAGTGCTGAGATCGTCCAGTTCTTCCAGCAGGCTGCCCGCCTTGACACCCCGCAGTTCCGTGTAGTAGTCGCCAAGGTTATCTTCCACGATGACCTTGGCCGTTTCCAGCAGGCAGGCGGCAAGACCAGGGCGGTCCGGGAACTCGCCATAGCTGTTCTCCAGCGCCTCGATCACCGTGTCCTCATACCGCGGCTCCATCTTCCAGATGGGGATGGTGCGCCCCTGACGGCTATTGGTATCGGACATATCAAAGACATACCGCAGCTTATAACCCCGGTCCGTGTCCACCAGCAGGGCGATCCCCCTGGTGCCACGGTTGACATAGCGGCCATGCTTATTCCAGAAGTCGATCTGGGCGCAGGCGGTGGCGTCCGGCTTCTGTGCGTAGATCAAAAGCTGGTCACGGAAATCGTACTTGAAGTTGTGGGCGGCGGTGGTCAGAAAGGCCATGTAATTCCCGCTGTTGGCGGAAATTTCACGGGTCTTTTGCGCCGCAAGCTCTACAATGGAGTCCAGTTTTTTCGCCACGCTCTATCCCTCCGTTTCCTCATAAGATTGCAGCAGGCCCTTTGCTGCCGCGGCGATTTTAGAGATGCGCCCGGTGAGCTGGGCGACGGTTGCCCTGACCTCTAATCGCCGCGCCGCGTAGAAGTAGCCTGAATCGGCGCTGCAAATGGGGTGGCCGTCACAGCGCCGGCGGTTGACCACCCGCCGCAGTTCCGTCCCGCCGACATGAAACGCGGCCTCCAGCTCCTTGCTGGAAGCCGCGTTCTCCTGCCCCTTGTGGTATTTCTTCAGGTACGCGCACAGGGACTCGTCGATGGGTACGCCCTTCATTGGGGATCACTCCTGCTTTCCACCTTCAACTTTTTGTGATATTCCTCGCTCACATCATAGTTGAGGGCTGCGGTTAAAAGGAGCTGCCAAATCATTTCTTCCGCTTCATTTTCGTACGTACGCAGACTGGCGTATTGTTCGCCGCCCTTACCCATATAGAGCCGGGTAAAGCGCATACGTTTCTCCATCAAGTCCTTCGCACCGCTTCGGACGCTCTCCACGGGGGCGTTAGCGGCGTTGTATGCCAGGACAGTCATCAACAGGTCAAACATAGAGGGGTGCAGTTCTAATTTGATGTTGGGTATTTGTGCCATCATCGTCCTACCTTTCCACGGAAACGGCCTGCCAGTGCTTGGGAAAATCCCAGCCGTACACCTTGCCGATCTCGTCTCCCAGCCTGCGGGTAATGCGGGTTATATCGGTGCGGACGGCCTTTCCGTAATATAGTTTTTCTTTCAGCAAGTCAATTTGTGAGTCCCGCGCTCCGGGCTTATATGTGCGGTAAAGAAGATGGTTCGTACCGTCGTGGTGTATGGCGTCGCAGCGCAGGTCGCCCAGCTTATCCACATACCATGTGGCGTATTCAATATCCCGGCCACTGTAAAGGCAGTCCCGGATATTGCCGCTGGAGATTTCCTGATAGCCTGTACGCCGCCCATTCCAAAGTCCCAGGTCAGCAATCACAAGGATGGGCTGGTCAAGCTGGATGTTCAGATTGACGCGCTCATCGTCCAGATAGCGGTTATTGATCTCATACATCAGGGCCATGCGCTCGTCCTCGGTCAGCTCCGGATGATCTTCCTCCAGATCGTCCCTCCAGTCCTCATAGTCCAGATCGTAGTTGCTCCATATTAAGTGCCTTTGCTCTGTCATCGTGAACCGCCCCTTTCGTGGCGGCGGGGCTTAACAGGCCGTCCTCGCTCGTTGTAGCGGTTCGGGTCAGCGGCAGGGGAAGTCCAGCCCTGTGTCACCCCGGCCAGCATCGCCGCTGCCTGCGCCCTGGTCACGCCCATATTACTATTGAGCACATCCGCCGTCTGCTGGGGCGTTTTCCCTTTGAAATGGGCCATGGGGGACACCTGATACCCAGGCTTATACCGCTCTATGACGATCAGCTCACCGGACGACGGCTGAACGGTAAAGCACTTCTCCGGCAGGGGCGGCGTCAGGGGGATCACCTCGTTGTGGCACCGCTCCATCTGCTCGGCAAACTGGCAGATGTGGAACAGGCTGTCCCAGCCATTCCCCACCTCCACATGGCAGTCATCAATATAGCGGCAGGTCCGGTCGATGGACGCGCAGCCCTCCCGTAGAATACGGATCTGCCCGCCGTCCGGGATGCGGAACAGCTCCTTGTAGTGCGGGCCGATGAACCGGATGCCCTTTTCAGCCTGTTCCATGTGCCGCTCCAGCCAGTCATGGCGGTAGCAGTAGATAAACAGGTTTTCCTCCGCCTTGTAGGGGTTCAGCTGGATCAGGCAGGCATACTGCGCCGTGTCCGCCCGGAAGCCGAATGAAAAAAAGCCGTGGTCAAGCGCGCTCTCCGGGTGTTCCCGGCAGAAGTCCCGCATGGCGTCACGGCTTTTCAGAAACCCGCCGTACTGCTCGTCGCCCACCAGGGCCTCCATGACACACTCCAGCTCCTGCTGAAATTCCTCGGTGTCCAGGTTTTCCCGGTGGCTGGTCCATTGGGGAAAGAACCCCTTGCCGTCCTCACCCATATCCACTCTAAGGTGCCCGACACTCCCGGTCTGGCCCTCGATCTGTGTGCTTTGCCTGGCGATATAAAGCCGCTCCCCTGGGGCAGCGGCACGAAAAGTCAGTTCCATTATCGATCACGCTCCCTTATCTTCGTCTGCTGGGTTGGCTGTGTCAGTCCGGCCTCATGCGCCCGCCAGTAGTCGGGATGGCATACCCGGATAGTATCATCAATACATTTGCTGTATTCTCCGGGGCCGAAGTATTCATTGACCGGCGCGGTGTAAAGCCCTCTGTCCATCAACTCCCGAAGGACGATCTGCGCGTCGCTGTCCTCCTCAAAGCACAGATAGCCGCCTTCCCAGAACCCGTACCGCTGGGCGGCAGGTGATAAATTCCCGGCCACAAATTCCCGCGCCACCATGATCCCGCCGTGGCTGGCTGTGGAAACATCAAAGAAACCGGGGCAGAGGGTCTTGCGGGTCTGGATAAGCCCCCAGGGGGAATAGGCCGGCTCATAGCTCATTCCCGCTCACGCTCCTTCCCCGATTTCTCCGGCTGTTCGCCGGAGCGTTCCTGCTTTGTCATCTGGTACTCCAGTTCCGCCCCGGCCCGTTCCAGAAGGTCCTTTTTAGCGGCCAGGAGATTGGAGTGATAATGGCCCCAGTAGTAGTAATCACTTCCCTGGCAGGCCCATGTCACAAACGTGGGCCGTTCCGTTATGCTCACACCCAGCACAAACTCGGTGGTCCCGATGTGGATGGAGTCGGTGATAAGATAACCGGCGTTCATACGGCTGCCCATATCAGCGGCCCTCCCTGTCACGAGAGTTTCGTTCCTTTTCAGCCTGTCGCAGCTCCAGGTAATGCTTTGCCCATTTGGGCAGGTCCTCCGGGGCGATGACGCCGAGAATGTCGCTGCGCTCAAACCGCGCCCTCTGCCCGGAATACAGCTCTGTGCAGTAACAGGCAGTGCCGCGGCTGTTGGGGTATGCGCCGGAGCCGCTGGTACACAACTGAAGCTGGCAGGTGGCGTGGCGGTATTCCCGGCGCAGCACCTCCGGGCGGATCACCACGACTTTGCCCCGGATGTCCTCCTGGTAACTGACCTGTTCACAGTCCTCGGCGGTGATGGCCGAATTGGGGATGCCCTGAATTTTCGGGCCGTTCAAGGCGATACGGGTCTTTTCCGCCTGTTCCGCCACACGCTCCCCAAACAGCTTTACCAGTTCCGGGTAGTCATCGCTGACCATGACCTCGGTATAGTTTGCGAATATCTCATGCTGCTGGCAGAACGCGCATACATACCGCTCATCCTCCGGCGCTGATGGGTTTTCCCCCAGCACGATCTCCCGGTCGCCAATGTGAAGCGCATGGATGATCTCATAGTCCCCGGCCATACGCTTTTCCTGATCTATGTCCATTTGAAGTCCTCCTTCCAAAAATTTACGCCGCTCTTCTCTGGCAATCAAATAGTTGCGGAATAACTCCCAGCCCATGCCCTCCGGCTGTGTTTCCCGGTTCGGAGTCTGCACGATGCTCCAATGGGTACAGGGCGAACCGCCCATCAGAAGTTTCGTTTGTATCAGACCCTCTTAAGTAAACAGCGGCCTCCAGTTTATTCACTGAAAGCCGCTGTTGCGCATGTGGTTTCAACTGTTCTTTTACCTGGTATCAGATAGACTCCTTTTCAGAGTGCGTTCCCGCTGAATGACCTGCAAGCGGTCCTTTGCCCACTGCGGTAGACACTCTGGCCTGACCTCGCCTAAAATATCACCACGTTCCCACTGGCTAGCCCTGCGGCCTGTGAATACGTTGATACCATAGACCGCAGTGCCGCGGGGGTTGCTCCGTGCCCCGCTTTCTCCTGTCACTAAAATCAACTGGCAGTCCGCTCTTTGATATTCATAGCGCAGGGAAGCCGGGTTGATCGCCACTACCTTATTGGCGATGTCATCGCCGTCCAGCAGCGGGAAACAATGCTCACGGCCCAGCATATCCAGCGGGATATGGAGGGTATTGCGCTGGGCCTGAACTGCCGCTATCTGTCCTTTCAGCCTGTCCGCGTAAAGCTCCATGATCTCCAGATACTCGCTGCTGCTCATGGCCTCGGAATAATACTCAGCAATATCATCCTGTGTGCAGAAGCAGCACATAAACTCCAGCTCCGGGCTGACGCCTACTACAAGCTCCCGCGCCCCGATTTGGATTGAGTGGATGATTTCAAAGTTCTCAATCATTCGTTTTTTACCCAACATTTCCGTCACCTCTCCCGGTCATGACGCGGTCTACGTTTCTTCTGGGTGGACTTTTTCTGCTGTTCTTTCAGATCCGCCAGGGATTTGGCGGGTTTATCATCGAAGGCGATTAGAATGTTTTGCGGCGGAACACCTCGCAGCATACCTGACAATTCCTCGCTTATGTCTTTTCCTTTGCCCATGACTATCGCTCCTCTCTAACAGAAACGGAGATCTGCCTGTCCTCGTTGGCAAATCTCCGCTCTAACTGCTCTACTGTCCAATTTTTTGTAAATTGTCCCAAAGCGTTGTGCCCAAACTGCTCAATGGCCCGCCGGTCCATCTCCCGGAGCTGCGCCCACAATTCAGGGTGATGGGTGCGTAACTTTTTCAGCGCCCCGATCCGTTGGAGAGGGCAGCACCAACAGGAACAGCGGTTATATATCTGATACAAACCGCCCCAGTCAAACCCCCGGTCATAGCATATCCTCAGTGCTTCGGCTTCTGTGATACCCTGATCCACCAGAGGATATTGTTCCCCCTTGATACGGTTTGGTTCATCTGCGGCGATCCCGACATAGTGCATGGCGTTCCGCTCTTTTTTCAGACGGTTCACTTCTTTGCGGATAAGGTGCGTTTTTAACTGGCCCGTACACCAGCGCACACGGGGGCCAGGCCAACCGTTGCCATAGAGAGATACCCCAAGCCGTTGCCGGTTCTCAATGCTGGATTGCTTCATCTTTGGTTCCTCAAACATGAGCCATTCAAAGCCTTTGGGGTGCCGCAGGGTAGTGATATGGATGCCACGCTCACGGCAGAGCAGATCGTCCAGTTTTTGAAGATGCTCATACATCTCTGGGAACTCCATGCCGGTATCGGCGGTCAGCACCACATCGATGGGCATATCCTGTTCGATCATCAACAGAAGCATGGCTGTACTGTCCTTGCCTCCTGAAAGGGAGACAGCATGGAAATTGCCCTCTATGTGCTTCTCTCCGTCAGCGTTCATACTTCCGCCCCCTTTCAGGGTCGGGCCTTTCATTGTAGTGTCGCAAGCCGTCCCCGCTGGGGACATACAACTGCCCATCCTCCACACAGCGGAATATGTCGCAGTCTTTTACCATAGACGCTTTATAAAAGCCGCTGTGGGAGTAGGCGAACTTGCTGGGGAATAGGTTGGCGTCCGCAGCCTTCCCCATACGGGATAGCGGTATTCGGCGGTGGCATTGGCCCTGCGGTTCAAACCGCCGTTCCGGGATAAAGTGCAGACCGCCGTACTCAAAGGGTGTATGGTCCATTCACTGGTTCCTCCTGTTCAAAAATTTACACCGCCCTGTGTCCAGCGGACCGAGAGCGGTGTATGTACGGTATTGCAGGAGGAATATGCTTTGATTATGTCATCAGCTTTATCAATAAGTCATTGACTGGCCCGGCGTCCCGGCCCTGGGCGGTCAGCTTGTTCCGCCAGCCCATCAGATACATCCGCACAAGGCGGCGCTCCGCATCCGTCAGTTCCAGATACACTTTCTTCTCCCGTTTGAACATTTGAAACAACTCCCTTCTCTCTGCCTATATCGTACAGGAAAAGGCAAATGGTTTCAAATGTGCGAATGGGTATGTAAGCGGCCCGCTGTGCGGGCCGCGGGGGATGCGCTTAATAACCCGTCCGGGGCAGGGGCTTGGAGGGGGCATAGACCTTCGTCACCCATCGGGAGGTAGCCATAATCCACTGACCGTCATAGACGCCGCCCACATTCGCCTGATTGACGAATTGGCTGCCGCCTTTGACCCAGGACACCACGGAGCAGTCGATTATGGGCGTTTCCACCTGCCGGAAGTTGGAGGGCACGACGCCAAACACGAACATAACTTCCGTGACATACTCGTTGGACCCCAGCCGCAGGGCCACAGGCGAGGCGTCCAGCACATAGTTCTGCTGCGTGTTCAGGCTGTCCGCCAGCACACGATACTCGCTCCCACTGAGGTTGGTCTTGTAGACGATCTTGTAGTTTCCGGGAGCATTGTAGGTGCCAGTGGTGATCTTCGCCAGCCGCACCGCCTCCACGGGCAGGGCATCGCGCCAGTAGAACGATGTGAGAGAAGTCGTGGAGTTGTTGGCGATGCCGGAGATGGTGTAGCGGATATTCTGGCCGGGCATGACCTCGGCATAGCCGGTTTTCTGGATGGCTACATTGGTATAGAGGCTCTTGTTGGTCATGGCCGCCCGGACGATCTGGCCCTCATGCTCGATCTCCACCTCGATGGGTGTATTGTCCAAAGCATAGAAGTCCGCCGCCTGTGCTTCCACGATTTTGTACCGGCCCAAAGGCAGGGGCTTGGACACCGCCACACCGTTCTTATCGGTGCGGATGGTGTCCACCAGATTGCCGGTGCGGTAGTGGTAGACCTCGAATACGGTGCCGGGGATAGGGGTGCCGGCGGGCCAGCCGTTCATGCTGTTGTAGTCGGCGCTGGTCTTGGTCACCTGGATCTGCCCTGTGATGGGGGTATTCTCCCATTCAACCTCCGTCACCTCGCCCGCCTTGACATAGACGGTGCGCTCCTGGGTGTCCGGGATATATCCCTCATTCTCCAGCTCCCGCAGGTAGAAGCGGCCAGAGGCGGGCAGGTCCTCAAACCAAGCATAGCCCCGGTCGTCCGTGGTCTGCTGGTCAATGGGGTTATGGCCGCTGCCATACAGGATGAACGACACGCCGGGGATGCCCTCTCCGTCCGCGGTGGAAATTTTATGGAGCAGGATGCCGGAGAGGGGTGCGTTAGTCACGGTCTTGCGGGTGATCTGCCCATCTTTTACAGTAAAGTAAATGGGCGCATCGTCCAATTTGAAGCCCTTTGCGCTCTCGGTTTCCAATGCGTAGTAATCGCCATCCTCCAGAGGGAGATAGGCCCGGCCATCCCGCCCGGTGGTCACAGTGTCCACCAGAGCGTCGTCCGATACCCGCCGTATCTCAAAGGTCACGCCGGAAAGCCGCTCCGCCTTGTCCGCTGAACTGACCTTTATCAACTCCACGCCGCCCACAGCGTTGTTGTAAAACCGCAGCGTCTGCGTGTCGTTGGGATTGATGGTGACGGTCTGGCTCTGACTGTCCGGGTCAATGGTGTACCCCTCCACACTCTCCAATTCAGTTACTACCACTGTGCCGGTGATCTCGGACAGAATGACCTTGCCTGTGGAGTCAGAATAATAGATGCCGTTGCTGGACAGGGCGCCCCCAGCGGCGTCCACATACTGGCCGTTGGCGTATTTGACCTCGAACTTGACGCCCTCCAAGGGGACCGTCTCGGAGCCGTTTCGGCCCCATTTCTCAATCACCAAATTTCCCAGGGGCTGATTGCGGAACTCCACGGTGACGGTCTGGCCCTCCTTGACCTGGACCGTCTGAGGGGCGTCATCCAGTAGGTAGCCGTCCTTTGCCCTGGTTTCCCGGATGACCAGTGTAGTGCCGGGCTCCACATTCTCTACCAGGAAGCAGCCGGCGGAGTCCGTCACAAACTTGCCGTTGGCATCGCCCACCACAGCGCCGTCCGAAGTGGTCACAAAAAATTCAACGTCGCTCAGCGGGATGTTATCGCTGGCCGATACCTTTTTCACCAAAACGGCCCCCTTGGGTGCGTTGGAGAAATAGAGGGTCACAATGTCCTGGTCCTCACCGGAAACATAGAAAGACTGGGGCGCGCTGTCAACGACATGGGCCCCGTCACTCTCCAGCTCCTCGCAGATGTAGTAACCCTTTTTGAGCCCGGTTACGGTAAAGGAGCCGTTGGCAGAGGTCATATAGGTCCCAACCACGGTGCCGTCCACGCCGCTGGTTTCACCGCCCAGGTATCTCAGTTGGAAGCGGCAGCCCTCCAGACCGGCTCCGGTCACGCTGTCCCGTTTGTAGACCACCAAGGCCGACAGGGGCGTATTGGATATGGTGACAGTCTTGTTCTCGCCGCCCTTGACATAGACCTCCGTAACCGGGTCCTCCGGGGCCTGGAATCCGGGGGCGGGCTTGGTCTCCTCGATTTTCAGCCAGCCGTCCTCGATGCCCTCCAGGATGATCTGACCCGCTTCATCCGTCTGGAAGGTCCCCAGGTCCCGCAGCTCTCCGGTGTCCGTTTTGTTGCTGGCCCAGGTGATATGGAACTCGGCATACTGGATCGGGTCATGGGTGGCGAAATTTTCCTTCTGTACGGTGACGGTGGGCCGCTTGTGGTTTTCAAAATACACCGTCCTGTCCCGGTTGGGATAGAGGGTGACAAGCTGGCTGGGGGCGTCTGGGAGGTAAGGAGACGGGACCGACTTCTCAATCACCTCATAGACCGCGGGCAGGAGGTTGGGGACGGTGGCAGAGCCGTCCGGCCCGGTGGTCACTTCCGCCACACTATGTCCGTCCGCGCCTTTCACCAGAAACATAGTCCCCTCGATGGGGGTCCCGGTGTCGGCGTCCCGTTTTACCACCGTCAAATTCGGGCGGCGGTCATTTTGCAGGCAAATTGTGCTGTCTTTGCCGGGAAACAGCTCCACATGGTACTCCTTGGGGTCCAGGATATGGTCCGATACCGTGGACACCTCTTGCAGAGAATAGACGCCAGGCTCCAGGCCCTCCCAACAGATTTCACCTGTGCTGGAAGAAGTGCGGTCCAGATACCGGGAGCCGTCCTCAATTTTCGCCAGCCGGTAGGTCACGCCGCCCAGGGGTGTCCCGTCCGCGCTTTCCTTATATAGATGCAGAGAGGGCAGCTTGGAATTGGTAAAAACAAATTGCGCCTGGTCACCGCCGTCCAGGTGGATGATGCGTTGGGCGTCATCCACGATATAGCCTGGGCACTCCAATTCCGTTACAACGTAAGCGGTATCGGCGGGGAGTTTACTCAGGTCGATGGTCCCGTCTTCCAGAGTGGTGTATTCCACCGGGCCGAAGCTGCCGTCCACCGCCTCGAAACGGAAACGGGCGTTGGCAATCGGCTGGGAGAGGTCGGCACTGTCTACCTTGATTAAATGGATTCCGGGCAGACGCTCATTGAAAAAAACCAGCTCCTTGATGCCGTCCCCGGCTTTCAACTCCACCTCCTGGGGGGTAGTGTCCAGCACATGGCCGTCCCCACCTGTGTCCCGTTCCTCGGCCCGGTAGGTGCCGGGCTCACAGTTTGTCAGGAGTATCTGACCGAACTCGTCCGTCTGGAAGATGCCCAGACTCTCGCTGTCCCGGAAAATCTCAAAGGACACCTTGGGCATGAGGGTCATGGTCCCACGCTCATATTTCGTGATCCGCAGTCCGGGCAGCTCCTTGTTGATGATGCTGGCGCTGGATTCTTCCCCGGCTGCCACGGCCACAGTCTGCACCGTGTCCGTGTCCGCGATCCAGCCCTCAATGCCTGCCACCTCCTGGACCTCCCAGCCGCCAGGGGCCAACTGGTCAAAGAACGCCACGCCGTTGCGGGTCTGGTCCGTCCGAGTTTCCCCGGTTTCGATGTGCTTGATCTGGATGGTGGCGCCGGAGAGGGCGTCGCCGGTGTCGCTCCGCTTCTCCACCCGCAGGGAGCCGTAGGGCGCGTCCCAGAAAGTCAAAGTAGCGGTCTTGTTATACTCCACATCGGCGTGCTGGGTGGCTTCCTCCGGGAGCAGGTGATACCGGGGCGGGATCTCCTCCGTCACGGTATAATGGCCCTCCAGGGTCAGGGGGATGGTCACGGTCCCGTCCGGTCCGGTGGAGTAGGAGCCGACTTTCTTCCCCTCTGGGTCATACACAGAAAACACAGCCCCCTCCAGCGGGGTCTCCGTCCCCTCCTCCAGTTTTACGATTTTCAAAAGGGTCTCGCCCGGCACATCCTCTGCGTTGTCCGTGTAACTACTGACAGCGGCCAGGTCTAACCGCGCATTGTTGTCCAAATCGCAGATGTAATTCTGCAAATTGCCGTACTGGTCCTTCTCCTGGCACACGGCATACATGGCTGCATACTGGGCCACAGACGCGGAGAGGGAAAGTTGGACATTTCCACTCTGACCACGGATGCTGTCTATTGGGTACAATACCTTGAACTGTCCGGCGTAGCCGTCGCTGGTTCCCTCGGTGGTAACAGCGGTGATCTCATTGTTGTCCATGTCCACAATCTTCGTGCCCTCTGGCACGGAGCCGGGGTCGGAGAAGGACACGGCCACGTCATAGTCATATACCCAGGTTTCGCTCCAGACGGTGAACACCTGCTGCTTATACTCCTCGCCGTCAATGGTCACGGGGTAGGCAACGGAGGTCTCCGCCGTGGCGGTCATGCGGGGGGTGAGCATATAGTTATAGGTAGTGCCCCGCTTGTAAATATCCTTGGCGGCGGCCAGGATGCGGTTGCCAATGTCCAGCTCGGAGCCGGTGAGTCCAGGGGCCACCTTCAGGTTGGCGATGTTCCAGTCTGGCAATAGATAACACCACAGCGCCATTTTCGTGGCATAATACGCTTGGTATTTGTTGTCCAGATTTAACTCTCCCAGGGAGCGGTGAGGATAGCCGTTGGAGATGATGCCCACCACCTTGGGGTCGCTGGCCGTTTCATCAGCCAGATATTTGATGCTCTCGCCGGGGCCTACGGTCTGGGGGACGCCGGGGGTAGTCGGGTTGACGCAGTACGCCGGAGATTCTTTTTGAATACCGTTGTTGGACTCATAGAGAAAATAGGTATAGACCTGTTTTTTGACCGCGCCGTTGATGGAAAGATAGTCCAGTTCATGTTCGCCGTTGTAGATGTTCACCTCGCCCAGGGCGGCCTCCGGTGTGTCTGCGGCAAAGGCGGCGGTAGAAAACAGGCCAAAAAGGGTCAGCAAAGCCAGAAAAAACGATAAAATTCTCTGTTTCATATCGTGCGTATGCCTCCTATTACAATAAAATAAGCGGCCCTTGATGTGCTTGGACACCAGGACCGCTTGCGGCTTTATTCAGTTTTCGTTCAAGTTTCTTTACAGTGTTTGAAGATACTCCAGATAGTCCAGCGAACCATCCAGCAGGATCGCCATATCTCCCCGTGTGATCATGTCGCTTTCCAGGGTGCTGGCTAAGGCCAGCACCAGCTCCACGACCTTCTCGCAGGCGGTATCGCAGTCCCAGCCGTCCCGTTCCAGGTAGCGGAGCATAACGGTACATGCCATCTACGGGCTGACTAGATTGCCGGGGCCAAACCGCCCGTCCCCATGTCTGGCCATCATTCCCATGGAGGCGCATACGCCAACAGCCACCTGAGCCCACTCCGGCACATCGGAAAAGTTGGTAGTACACATCCGGGTGTACCGATCCTTCTCCCAGGCTACGTGTTCCAGGTTCAGGACGATGGGACTAATCAGGCAGGTCAGTTCTGCCCGTGTCAGCGCCTTGTCCAAATTCAGGTCGCCGTGCTCATCGCCCGACATCAGCCCTGAAGCTGAAGCCGGGCGGCGGCCTCCTCTTGGTCCGTGGAAACCTCCAAAGCATGAGCAGGCAGGGACAGCGCCAGTGTCAATGCGGCGCAGAAATTGTGTATTTCATACTGTTTTCCATCCTGGAATGGGGTGTTGCTATCCCAACCGTACCATAGGGAGGCAAAAACTATCTAAGGTGCGATCTTCTTTTCAGCGGGTGAGTTATGGCACCTCCACGGCCCGGACCGCCCAGCGGTAGGCGCTCTGGTTGCGGACACAGGTAAAGAGGGTGATGCAGTTCTCCGCAGTGGGGGACAGCAGGGAATTTTCCATCTCGCTGATCTTGTTCACGCTGGTCACGGCGTAGGTACGCTTGCCCAGCTTGGTGGTCAGGATGATCTCATCTCCCACATCCAGCGTGTGGATCTCCCCAAAGTGGGCGTTCACGCCCCTGTTATGGGCAGCCACGCAGATGTTTCCGGCCCAAATGCTGGTGTCCTCAAAATGGCCTGCGCCCTTTCTCAGCACGGAGCTTCCCGTCCCCTCATAGACCTTCACATTGACATCAATGCTGGGGATTTTCAGGGTCGCCAGGTAGCCGCCCTGATAGTAGAGGTCCGATGTGACCTCCGTGAAGCCGGTGGTTGGGAGGACGCTGGATGTGCCGCCGCTGGGGAAGCCGGAATAATCGGGCGGAGCGACGGTGGTGCCGGCGCTGCCGTTGATAACGGCACCATCGCCCAGCATATAGCCGGGGGCCAAATTGGGGGTCAGCGGAGTGCCGGTATTCAGGGTGTAGGCGGTGGGGCTGCCAAAGGCGGGCGGGACCAGAGCCGCGTTTTTGCTCACATCCACATTGGAAAGCTCACCACGGTCCGCCGTGGCAACAGGCTCCACCGAAGTAGGCTTGCCATACTCCGGGTCGCCGGGGGCGGCGATGTCATACTCTAACGCGCTGGCGGGAACAGCCAGGGCCGCAGTTAGGCACAGCAGAGACAAAAGCATGGTCAGTTTCTCCATATCGTATTACCTCCGTCGCTTGATGAAGTAGAACGCCCCGCCGCCAAGCAGTACCGCCGCGACAACGGCCACAACCGGCAGAATGCTGTTCTTCTCTCCGGTCTGGGCCTCCTGCCCGGTGGGATCAGTCTGGTCAGGCGGGGCGCTGGAGTCGGAAATATCTCCGGTGTTCTCACCGGGGGCGGGGTCCAGGACCGTGCCCTCGAAAATCGCCACATAGCGGATTTTGTTCAGGTTGATACGGCTCACGGTGCCCGCGTAGTCGGCGGTGACGGTATAGCCCTTCACATAGGAGCTGGTGGCGGAGCCGGAGTAGGAGGCCATAGCGGTAAAGTGACCGTCCCCCTCGGTCTGCCAGTCCACAGCCTGGAGGGTCATGGAATTTCCGCCGTCCTGAATAGTCTTGGGGATATACTGCGTGTCCTGGTTGGCAAGGCCGGGGTAGGTGCGGGTGGCGGTCACGGTTTTGGTGGAGCTGCCATACCCGGCCGCCTCCACCTTCACCGTATCCAGTTTCAGGGTCAGCACCCCGGACAGGCCATCCTCTGTGATAAACTCCTTTGTCTGCGGCAGCAGGGCCAGCACCGCGCCCATGTCCTTGCTCTTGCTGTTCACGGACACGGTTTCTGTATGCTGGCGGCTCTCGTTGGCGGGGAGTTCCTGTTTCAGCAGGTCCGTGAGGGTGTAGTGGTAGCCGTCCTGTTCAAAATCGGACCGGGGGATGCCGCCGGGGTCATCCTCCGGCCCCAGGTCGTACATTTTCCTGATCTCAGTACCATCCTCGCTCCGGGTGACGGTGGTGGGATAGCAGGGTGACGGCTGGGTGGGTTCAGACGGGTCGGCGGCAAGGGCGGCAGGGGCCAGACACATGGAAAGCGCCAGGACGTACATGAGCCGGGCCGCGTGGGCCAGGGGTTTCCGCTTCATAAAAAACTACCTCCATGTTTTTGATTTTAGGCACAAAAAATCCTCATGGCACGCCATGAGGTCCGACAATACCTGTGTTCGGTTTTCTTGCGCGCTGTTCTCCAAAGGTTTTTACCGGCTGAAAAAGGATAGACAAAGCCTTTCTTTTCAGCTGGAACAGCAGGTTTCGGGGAGAGAGTGTGAGAGGGGGGAGAGCGGCAGGCATACTGTGGCCGCAAAAGGGCAGACTTTCCCCTGGGCGTAAGGTTCATCGCTCCATCTCCCTCTGCCGCTTGCGGTACAGCTCCAAAGCCTTTACGATAGTATCCTCAATTTTCTGCGCAGGCGTCCCCGGCTTGAAAAACTTGTCGATCCGTTCCCTGGGAATTTTGAATTGCTCCACCTGATTGGGCTTTTCCTCCTGCATGATGGAGAGGATCACATCAGGGTTCAACTTGCCTTGCTCGGAAAAGCTCCGCATTTTGATGGCCTGGGCATGGGATGGGGTGCGGATTTCTCCCTCCATGACCTCCAACAAGGCAGTCTGCTCGGCCTCCGGCAGATAGGACAGCTCCACGGCGGGGCGCAGGGCCATTTGCAACTTGCCGGCTTCTTTCAGCACAGAATTGTCCACCATGTCCAGCAATTCCGGGATAAGGTTGGTTAAGCGGATATAGCGTTGGATTTGCCTTGAACTATCTGGAACTTCTGTTGCCAAGGTATCCCTTGTATTGATGGCAGACTTTTGGCCCAATGGGCCAAAAGTTAAATCCGTCCGCATACCTTGCCGCTTCATGGCTTCCAGCTTCATCTTATAGGCAACCGCCTTTTCTGACGGCAATATCTGTTCCCGCTGAAGGTTACTGTCCACCATGACAATGATGGCCTCATCGTCCGTCAGTTCCCGGATGATACAGGGCACCGTGGGCAGGCCCGCCAACTCCGCCGCCCGCTTGCGCCGGTGGCCGGACACCATCTGATAGCTGCCGTCCGGCATGGGACGGACCAGCGATGGGACCAGGACGCCATATTGCTTTACACTGTCCGCCAGTTCCACCATACTTTGATCCATCCGCACCTTGAATGGGTGATTGGGAAAGTCGCTGATCTCCGCGGCAGGCAGGTCGGTCACATAGCTGCGCTGGGCGTTGTCCCGGTCTTCCTGGGTAGAGAATAGGTCGTTATAAGCCTCGTTCAGCCCCAGGTCGATTGCGGTTCCTTTGTTCAAGGGCGATCACCTCCTTTACCAGCGCGGTGTATGCCGCAGCTACCTTCCCTTTGCTGTCATGGGCGAAAATGCTCTTACCCTCTACGCTACACTCTGCCGCCCGGACAGAGAAAGGCACCTCCGTATTCAATACCCGGAGATCACGTCCGGTCTGCCGCAGGGCCGCGATGATGCTTTTTGCATTGTTGGTACGGCTATCCACCATGGTCAGCAGGATGCCATCGATTTTCAGCAATGGGTTGATCTGTCGCCGTACCTTGGCCACCGATCCCAACAACAGCTTCAAGCCCTTGGTGGACAGGTAGTTAGCCTGACATGGGATAAGAACACTGTCCGCCGCTGCCAGAGCGTTGATGGTCAGCATACCCAGCGAGGGCATACAATCGATCAGAACGTAATCATAATCCCGCTTGACCGTGCCCAGGTAGCTACGCAACACAAATTCCCGGCTCATGGTGTTCACAAGACTTACCTCAAAACTGGACAGGCCGATGTTGGAGGGCACCAGATCGACACCCTCAATATTCTTCAAAATGCCCCTGTCTTGTGGTGAGAGGATACCATTGTCCACAACGATTTGCATCAGGTCAGAGATGGTCGTTTCCAACTCGTCCGGGTTCTTCACACCCAGGCTCACTGTAAGACTTCCCTGGGGATCTGCGTCCACCAACAACACCTTTTTCCCCTGCCGCGCCAGTCCCACACCTAAATTGACCGCCGTGGTCGTCTTACCAACACCGCCCTTTTGATTGGTAACAGCAATCACTTTGCACTTGTCCATGGGCTACTACCTCCTCTATTACAATGTATTTACGGTTGAAGGCACGGCAGCCAGCCGTGTCTTTTTCCGC
>ENA-ORUQ01002177-ORUQ01002177.1-human-gut-metagenome-genome-assembly--contig:-NODE-2177-length-16314-cov-5.041085_pt1 | contig 16314 bp, 10 predicted proteins | sample MGYA00242081_ERZ509211 | MGnify/ENA primary metagenome ERZ509211 (study PRJEB26280, sample SAMEA2338785) | human gut metagenome | biome: human gut; feature: human-associated habitat; material: faeces...
CATTTACTACTGCATTGTACATATGTACAGGATCCCACATAATATATGCCAGGAAACTTACAGTATATTCATGGAAGCGTTTCGCAGATAAGATCACTACATTTCCTGTCTCTTCTTCATATGACCACTGATCTGTCGGTACCGGCTCTCCTGTGGTACGATCCATTACTTCCCACCATCTGCGGATATCATCTCTTGTGTTGACTGCAAGCATATCCGGATAGAGGTGATCCATCAGATGAATCTCCAGTGTATCTGCAACCGCTGTGTGGAAAGATGTCATAATATACATCTGCTGGATTTCTTCCGGATGTGCTTTCGCCCACGCATTGTCTTTACGGGTTGTATAGTAGGTTGCATAAATTTTGGCACCTGCGTCTTTTAATTTCTGCGGAAATTCTGTTCCGTCACAGTCACGTATAGCATCAGCGCCCCACTCTTCTATCATTTCCAGTGTCTGTGGAACTACATCCAGGTCAGTTGGTATGGTTACACGACCTTTTCCCATTTTCTGTTACCTCCTTCATTTTGCTGACAAGCGGATAATTACTGTCCGTTCGCTTCTGTAATCACATTATTTTCAGTCTATCTGTTTATAAAATACTTTCTTTCAAAATTTTTTTCAATTCACTTTTTGCTTTGTTTTTTAGAAATCTTGCTCTTACAAAAAAATTATGGTATTATAGAAAATATGTTATCAGCTATCTGAAAAGCCTTCTATTTTTTACCTTAATAACTGATGTTGATTTTATTTTTATCATTTTTTATGCACTTATTCTAATTATCCTGAAGAATCTCAGTTATATCTTTTGCGATATAAAATACTATCATTCAGAATCCGCCAACAAAATTGCTACAAATATACTCATCTGCCGTAAACAGAAGAAAGGAGAATCTGCCATGAGCTCACAATCATTTCGTTTCAGCCCCGAACACCCAACAGCTCAGAATATTACGCTTTTAAATACCTCTTCTTCCCGCTACGAGGGTGACTGGCCCAGTATTCCTCACTCTCATGCCTTTACAGAATTGTTCTATGTACGTGACGGTCAGGGGGATTTTCTGATCGAGGATCAGATTTTCCCAATCTCAAAGGACGATCTGGTCATCATTAATCCACATATCAATCACACTGAAATCTCCAAAGGGAGTCCTCCTCTGAGTTATTTTACTGTAGGTGTGGATGGACTATGTTTTTCCTTTAACGGTCATAAAGAGTATCGCATTTTTAACTGTCGTGAAAAGAAAACAGATTTGTTATTTTACTTTAATTCTCTGTTTCAGGAGCTGGACAGACAGTCTGAAGGATATGAAACCATCTGCAGTCATATGCTGGATATTCTGATCCTGCAGCTTCGGCGCATTACGGATTCACCATTTGAACTGATCACCGCCCAGCATCCAAGTAAAGAATGCGCTCATATTAAGCGTTATCTTGACTCCAATTACGGGGAAAATATTACTCTGGATCACCTCTCAGAACTCAGTCATCTTAATAAGTATTATCTGAGTCATGAATTTACAAAATATTATGGGATTTCTCCTATCAATTATCTGAACCGGAAACGCATCGAAGTGTGCAAGGAACTTCTGGAAAATACTGATTATGGGATTTCAGATATTGCGCATCTCACAGGATTCTCCTCTCAGAGTTATCTCTCCCAGAGTTTTCGCAAATCCTGTGGCATGACTGCAGGAACTTACCGTAAACTTAAGAAAAAAAGAAAGGATCCTATTTAATATCATGCAATACACATTTCCAAACTACTATAAAGAATTTTCCTGCATTGCAGGAGCCTGTCCGGATACCTGCTGCGCAGGATGGCAGATCGTGATTGACGATCAGACACTGAAGAAGTACCAGCACTTTAAAGGTCCGTTCCGCAATCGCCTACACAATGATATTGACTGGAAACAACATGTTTTCCGCCAGTATAACAGACGCTGTGCTTTTCTCAACGAAGAGAACCTGTGTGATATCTACACAGAAGCAGGACCGGAAATGTTCTGCAGAACCTGCAGAAATTATCCTAGACATATTGAAGAATTTGAAGGTCTGCGTGAGATTTCCCTGTCGCTCTCCTGTCCGGAGGCAGCAAGGATTTTACTTTCCCAAAAAGAAAAGGTACACTTTATCACAAAAGAAAAAAAGACAAAAGAAGAAGTCTATGATGACTTTGATTATTTCCTGTTCACTGCACTTATGGACACCCGTGATATGCTTATAGATATCATCCAGGACAGAGCTGTACCCATGCAGAAACGTCTGTGGAAACTTCTGGCTGCTGCACATGATTTCCAGTTATGTGTAAATAAAAATGAACTCTTTAAATGGGAAGAAATGCGAAAACGACATGAAGATTCCGGATACGGAGATAGATTTTGCAACAAAATTTACTCTCGTATAAATGCAGATAACATAGAAAACAGTTCTGCTGCATCTGCCTGCGCAAATACACCAGAACAATTATTTAAAAAAATGTGGAAAACTGTTGTCCCGGAAATGGAGGTTCTGCGCCCGGGATGGCAGGAATACTTAAAGAATTGTCTGACTCCACTGTATAATGGAAATACAGATCCGCAGTCTGACTCCGGAAATCTTTATTCCTGGCAGAAAAGTGAATTTGATTTCTCCTATCCTGACTGGCAGATTCAGGAGGAACAGCTTCTTGTTTACTGGATCTATACCTATTTCTGTGGTGCAGTTTATGATAATGAGATCTTCGCCAAGGTGAAAATGGCAGTTGTGTGCACCCTGTTCATCCATGAATTAAATGTGGGAACCTATCTGAAAAACAACCGGCAGTTTAAGCTGGATGATCAGATCCGTATCTGTTATCAGTTTTCAAGAGAACTGGAACACTCAGATCTTAACCTGAACAGATTTGAAGAATTAATGACTGAAAAAGAGATCTTCTCCTTTGAAAATCTGCTGAAGATCTGCTGATGCAAATAAAAAATCCAGTTATTATGAGCACTAAATCAATCGGAAGGCCTCTGATGGTCTTCCGATTGATTTTAATAATTAATATTGTCCTCTCATTACTGTGTTTTCAGCATATGCCAGAATTCTATCTGTTTTCATTTAGAGCGTGTTTGAAAAATCATTTCAACAATCTGTACTCTCTAATCTACGGATCATAGATACCAGATGTCCGGCACAATTTCGGATTTCTTCTTCTGTAAGTTTACCTTCTTTATATGCCTGGCGAATATTCTTATCATCATCCGGATTTCCAGGCATGATAATGTCATTGCCTGCTGCCACACATTTCCATGGAACGCTTCCATCTTCCGGAACTGTTGTGTTCCAGTCTGACATAATTGCTCCGTCAAATCCCCATTCTTTTCTGGCAACTGTCATGCACAGATCTTTGCTGTTCGCCGCATGAATACCGTTGATAAGATTATAGGAAGTCATAATAGAAACAGGATTTCCTTCTTTTACTGCAATTTCAAATCCGCGGAGATAGATTTCTCTGAGCGCACGTTCGGATACACAGGAGTTAACACCCATGCGGTTATCTTCCTGATTATTGCATGCAAAATGCTTGATTGTTACGCCACATCCTGACTTGCTCTGAACACCCCGGATCACTGCTGCTGCCAGCATCCCTGACAGATATGGATCTTCTGAATAATATTCAAAATTTCTTCCACATAATGGGTTTCTGTGAATATTCATACCCGGTGCAAGCCACAGATTTACATGAAATTCTTCCATTTCTTCTGCGATTGCTTTTCCAAACTCTGTCATGAGATCTGTATCCCAGGTCTGTGCCAGTGCTGTTCCTACCGGAAAAGCAGTACAGTACTGATAATAAGTGTCTGCATTCTCATGATGCACACCAGGTTCCAGAATTCCATTTTCCAGTGAACCAAGAACTCCCATTTCATAGATGCTGTCTGTCTCTTTATCTACCTCATACCACTGTCTGAGGCGGATACCTGCCGGACCGTCCGCCATAACAAGAGAGGGGATTCCATACTCTTCCAAAGTACCGCAGGTTTCACCTGCTGATCCCGGCACTCGAATTCCTGCTGCACCAAGAGTACTGATATTCTCTGAAATCTTTCCATAAAGCAGAGGAATCAGCTCTTCTGTAGTTCTGTCTTCCAGAACAGAAACAAATCTTTTTTCTTCCTCTGTCAGATTTTCCTGATTTTTTCCGGCATTTTCCGATTTTGCCGGTATCATCGCAGGTTTAAAATAATATTCCGGAACCTGCGCTGTTATCAGTTTTTCCTGTCTCTGCACAGATTTTTCTTTCAATTCTTTTGTCAGATAAATCTGTTCCAGTTCTTCCTGAAGCGGACAGATTTTATCCATCTGTTCCAGTACTGTATCATCTGAAACTACCAGAACTGCTTCCAGTTTCAGTTTGTCTGAACTGTTTCCGATCAGAATGCCATATTTGCCTTTTTCCACTATCCATGTATGTGTTTCCTCATTGAAAGACGCCAGTTGTTTCTGTGGAATCTCAACAGTAAGTGTTTGTGTTTCTCCCGGCTTCAGAAGTCTGGTTTTTGCAAAACCTGCCAGTCTCTTATACTCTTTTTCCAGTTCTGTCTGCGGAAGCGTAACATAAATCTGTACCACTTCTTTACCAGCATATTCATTTCCTGTATTTGTAACCTGAACCTCTGCTCTGATCTTACTTTCTTCCATATTTATGCTACAACACTTCATCTCAAACATAGTATAAGAAAGACCAAACCCAAACGGAAACATCACCTTTTTGTCAAAGCTGTCAAAATATCTGTAACCTACATAAATACCTTCTTTGTATTTTTCCTTTTCCAGATTGCCATTCAGATACCCATACTCTTCTGAAGCCGGATAATCCTCGTATCGCCTTGCCCAGGTTGTTGTCAGTTTACCGCCCGGCACTTCTTTTCCCAGAAGTACATCAGCCAGTGCATCTCCCCCTTCCTGACCAAGCTGAGAAATATTTAAGATTCCTTTTATATTGTCTGTCTGTTCCAGAATATCTGTCAGCTCCACAGGACCACCTGCATTAAGAATAAGGATCACAGGTTTGTTCATTTCTGCAAGATAACGTAAATCTTCCTCTTCTCTCTCGCTTAAATAATAATCCCCCTTTACTTTGCGGCGGTCTTTTCCTTCTCCTGAAATACGACTGATCACATAAATCACTACATCTGCTTCACAGATATCTTCCTCTGCCACCTTACGTCCCAGCGGCATTGCAAAAGGATTCTCTGCATAGGCATCAAAAGGATTATCTACTTTCTTAGCTTCTTCCAGAACTTTTTCTTTCCACGCCTCTCTCGCCTGCTCATAGCGATTGTGATAATCGCTGATCCAGTCTTCGCTTACAATTTTTACACCTGCTTCTTTCAGTCCCTGATAAATAGAAATATTCTTTCTGTTGTTAACATCTCCAGAACCAATTCCACCCTTTACGGTTTTCTCTGCTCCATACCCAAGAAGTGCAGCAACTGTATCTTTCTTTAATGGAAGAATTCCTTCATTTTTCAGCAGAACAATGCCTTCTGACGCCGCTTTTCTGGCAAGCTTTCCATGCGTCAGTTCTCTCTCTGATGGCTGTTCTTCTCTAGTTCCACTGTAAATCCATTTCTTCATATAATTATACTCCTGTTTTTAATATTATAATTCTCATGAAAAGAACCTCCATAGCATTCTCTCTATGGGGGTTCTTAATTCTCATTATTCTTTTACACCACCAAGTGTTACACCTGCAATAATGTATTTGGATAAAAGCAGATATACAATAATGATTGGCACGATCGCAACAGTGATCATCATGTAAATTTTACCCATATCAAAGTTCATATAATCAGCACCACGCAGAGTTGCAATCAGGATCGGCACTGTCATTTTGCTCTTTGACTGAATGATCAGGGCAGGAACGAAGTAATTGTTCCAAGATCCTACGAAAGTAAAGATTGCCTGTACTGCTACTGCCGGTTTCATAATCGGAAGTACAATACTGTTAAAGGTTCTGAATTCTCCGGAGCCATCAATTCTTGCCGCTTCCACAAGGGATAAAGGAAGGGAAGACTGAAGGTAACTGTACATAAAGTAAAAGACTGCCGGAGATGCAATGGATGGAATGATCAGCGGAAGTAAAGAGTCATACATTCCCATCTTTGTGATCAGTCGTAAAAATCCCATTGCTGTTACCTGTGTAGGCATAACAAGAATTGCCATAATAAAGGTAAAAGCTGCTTTCTTCATTTTAAAATCATAAGCATATAGACCATAAGCTGTCAAAGAAGAAAAATATGTACAAAGTGCAGCACTGCAGGAAGATACAACAACACTGTTAAGAATACCGCGGAACATCGGGAAACTTCCGTCATTTGCCACATTCTTCAGATTCTCAAGAAAATATTTTCCGGGAAGTGCTGAAAATCCTTTCTGCAGATCCGCATGGGAACGTGTTGCATTTACAATCAGAATGTAAAAGAAAAACAGACACAGGAAGGATAAAAAGATCAGCACAAGATGAACAAAAATACTGCGCACACGACCTGATGTATTTGATTTCATAGTTTATCTCCTCCTTCTTTCTTCTTTTGCTTTTTTCTTTGCAGCTTTCTTAGATCCGTCCGGGTCTGTGTCATTTGTCATCTTATATACGATCATACATAAAATACCGCTGACAATAAACAGATATACGGACAGTGCACCTGCCATACCATAGTTCTTGCTCTTTAAGTGGCTGTTCAGGAACATGATCAGAGTCATAGATGTACGGTCCGGATTTCCCTGTCCATTTGTAAGAATCTGAGGAACATCGAACATCTGAAGACCACCGATGATAGATGTGATCAGTGTATAAGCAAGGATCGGACGGATCAGCGGCAGTGTGATATAGAAAAATCTCTTGATACTGTTACAGCCATCCAGTTCAGATGCTTCAAAAATATCCATACTGATACCCATAACAGCAGCCATCAGCATAATTGTTGTATTACCAAACCACATCAGGAAGTTCATAAATCCGACCAGAGATCTGGTTCCGATTACAGAACCCAGGAAATCTATAGGATTTTTAACCCATCCCAGAGACATCAGAATAGAGTTAATCGGTCCGTTGGTAGAGAACATGGTAAAGAACAATAATGCAAATGCAGAAGCCATGATCAGGTTAGGAAGATAAATAACAACCTTGAAAAACTGCTGTCCATGGATCTTCAGACGCGCATCTGTAAACCAGCATGCCAGAACCAGTGCGATCACGATCTGCGGTACAAATCCGATTACCCACAGAATCAGTGTATTAGCACTGTATTTGAGCATATCTGACTTCAACAGACTCAGATAGTTTGCAATTCCAATAAAATTCGGTCCGATTTCTTTAATTCCTGAACGATAATATTCATAGAAACTATAACGTACAGTATCTACCAGCGGAATCAAAGAAAAGATTAAAAAAGTTATAAAAAATGGAAGGATAAAGATGTATCCCCATTTTGCATAGCTGATGCTTTTCTTTTTTTTCATAGTTCAGCATTCCTTCCTTTACATATTAGCGCCAGACACACATCGCGTTCATGTGTGTCTGGCAAATACAAATGCATCTGTACAGGTTATTTACACCTGAAACTTTTTAACTGTCAATTCAAAAGCGTTTATTATTCAGCCCAGTTAACTTCCTGGATTTCCGGATAACGTTCTTTGATTGCTGTTTCAAAGTTTGATTTTGCTTTGTCATAGTCTACCTGACCCTGGAAGTAATCGCTGAAAGCGTTCTGGATCAGTTCTACACATCCCTGGTCATAAGCAGAAAGTGGTGCAATCTTGATGTTCTCTGCAACCGGTGAGAAATATGTAAATGGATTCTGTCCGCCAAGGAAGTCAGATGCGAAAGTATCATCTTTTGCAACTTCCTGCATACCACTCTTTGTATTTGTAAAGTCAGAATAATCTTTGGAAATCTTTAATAAATTGTCCTTATTTCCTGTCAGTGCAAGAATGATATCTTTTGCATGTTCCGGATTATCTGTTCCTGTTGCTGCATGGATGTAAGAACCGCCCCAATTGTATTCCTGTGGTGGATTTGTAACAGCCCATTCTCCGTCTTCTCCATCCCAGTTTGGTTTCAATGTAAAGTCAATTCCCCATGCCGGGAAGAGGAATGCAAATACTTTGGATTCAGATCCCATAGCTTTGTTCCAGTCATCATTCCACTGACCTTTTACAGTTTTGTTCAGGTATCCTGCATCCAGCCATTCTTTGGAATCTTTGATCCAGTTCATTACCTGCTGGTCTACGTTAACAGTTGTTGCACCGTCTTCTACCCATGGCTGGGAAATGCTGTTTCCATACAGTCTGAATGTATCAGCATAAGAAGCAAATGTGTAATATCCTTTTGCTTTCAGTTCTTCAGCTGTAGCTTTTGCTGTATCCCAGTCTTTCATTTTCTTGCCTACTTCTTCAGGATCGTCGGTTCCGAACACATCTTTGGCAATATCACGACGATATACAAGAAGTCCAGGGCAGCACTGCCATGTAGATCCTCTCTGTACTCCATCTGCATCAGATGCAGTTGTTTTTGTAAAGTCATACTGATCTGCAAGATCTTTGTCAGGATCAATTCCAAGATCTGTCAGAGGCATTGCCACATCCGCTGCTGCATCTGTATATTTGTATACATAATCTGTTTCTGATAAGAAGATATCTACCTTATCATCTGCTGATGCATCAGCCTGATTCATAAGAGCTTCATCAAGTTTCTGCTGATAAACACCATCCTGATTTGGATTTATGATCCAGTGAATTTCTGTTCCATCGTTTAATGTTGTTACTGTTCCGTCTTTGGATGTTTCTTTTACTTCAGGATATACTGCTTCCAGACGCTGACGGAATTCATCATTCCAGGAATAAATATTGATTACTTTTCCTTCTTCATCTGCATGTACGATTGTAGCGGTTCCACCCATTGTACCTGCAATTACGGATGCTGTAAGTAAAACAGCTAATGCTTTCTTTTTCATTAAAAAAGCCCTCCTTTTTCTTTTTTTCTCTTTGTGAGTTTCTTGCCTCACTTGATGTATCAGATTATAGCTTAAGCTGCTTTTCGGGTATATTATAATTTCCACCAAAATGTCAGATTCATGACCTCATTGTGTTCTTTTTATATACAGACAGATTTTGTCATTTAATAAGGAAATCTTTCCTAAAATCATGATCTTTCTGTTTTTTTATTAGTATTTTTGTATAAAAAGTACCATTTTTCTATAAATCAGCCAGATGAATATTCGCAATCTGATTCATTACCTGCTCATATATTTTTCTGAAATTGTGTTATTTTATGTCATGATTCTGATACTTACTTCATGTTTCTTATTTCCGAAAGATCTCATTTCCGATATAATTTCCATACAATATTTATGGAAGGAGAAAAATGTTGAAACATATTAAGTTTATTGATAATCATGGAAGCTTTTGTGTGAACAGACCGGAAAATACCAGTTATCTTTATTTTCCTCTTGCATCAGAAGCAGGTCTGAAAAGTTCCGTCACACCAGTGCTTGGAGGTGACAGCAAAATTGATCAGGATACCTTCCTGCTGGAACCGGTCAGTTCCGAGAATCTTCATAACAATCGTTCTTCCAGAAATTTCTGGATCGTAAAAGAAGGACACATTCCTTATTCAGTAACAGGTTCCTCTGCTCAGCAGGAAGCCGACCGTTTTACTGACAGGCAGGAAGACAGTGAACTAACCGCCGGATTCATGTGGCAGACTTTGAAAAGGACTTCCAGAGAACTTGGGCTCATCTCCACAGTTACTTCTTTTATCCCCAAAAGTGATAATGTGGAGATTATGTATGTGACGGTTGAAAACCAGACAGATACTGTACAGAAATTTACTGCATATGGTGCAATTCCTGTTTACGGAAGAAGTGCGGATAACATTCGTGATCATCGAAATGTCACTTCCATGCTCCATCGTATCGAGACAACAGAACATGGAATCAACGTCTGCCCCACCATGTCATTTGACGAGCGGGGACATCAGCCAAATCATAAAATCTATTATGTAAATGGCTGTTCCGGAAAGGGAGAAAATCCGATTTCCTATTATCCGACTGTAGAAGATTTTATCGGAGAAGGTGGTACCTATACACATCCACGCACAGTATATGAAGGATATAAAGGAGTTCCCGCACACAGTCTGGCAGCAGGAAAGGAAGCAATGGGTGCTTTCTGTTTCTCATCTTTCACACTGGCTCCCGGTGAAAAAACAGACTTTATTTTATTATCAGGTATTGCCGACAGTAAAGAAGAAATTGAAAATATTTTTGAAAAATACAATACTTCCGATAAAGTAAAAAATGCACTGGAAGAAACCAGAATTTACTGGAAAAAACAGGTAAACGTTGACTTCCACACACAGGATCCTGACTTTGACAGTTATATGAAATGGGTAAGTTTCCAGCCATTCCTGCGCCGTTTATTTGGCTGTTCTTTCCTTCCTCATCATGATTACGGACGTGGTGGACGCGGATGGCGTGATCTGTGGCAGGATTGTCTTTCTCTTCTGCTGATGAATCCTCAGAATGTAGGTGCCATGATTGAAAAGAATTATGGCGGCGTACGTATTGATGGTACAAATGCTACTATTATCGGAGACGGTGACGGCAATTTTATCGCTGACAGAAACGGAATCGCACGTGTATGGATGGATCATGCACTCTGGCCGCTAATCACGACCAGTCTTTATATTAATCAGACCGGAGATATAGAGATTCTTAAGAAACAGGTTCCTTATTTTAAAGATGCACAAACCATGCGCGGCACAGAAATTGATACTCTCTGGAATGACGCATATGGAAATAAACAGCGCACCGAAGACGGTCAGGTATATACCGGAAGTGTTCTGGAGCACATTCTGATCCAGCAGCTTGCCGCTTTTTATGATGTAGGTGTTCATAATATTTACCGTCTCCGCGGAGCTGACTGGAACGATGCCCTGGATATGGCAGCAGAAAATGGTGAAAGTGTTGCCTTTACCTGTGCTTATGCGGGCAATCTCCACACTCTTGCTTCCATATTACGCCTTATGGAATCTGCAGGCGAAACCAGTATCCCGCTGTCAGAGGAAATTGAAATCCTGCTGAACGACCAGACAGATATGTTTGACAGTGTATCTGAAAAGAAAAAGGTTCTTACTGAATATGCCAAAAGCTGCAGGCATAACCTGAGCGGCAGAAAGAAAAACTTCTCTCTCTCCACACTTGCTGCCAACCTGATCCAGAAATCCAACTGGCTGACAAATCATATCCGTTCACAGGAATGGATTGATGGCAAAGACAGCGAAGAAGGATGGTATAACAGCTATTACGATAATCATGGAGAGGCAGTGGAAGGTTTCCACCATGAACAGGTGCGTATGATGCTCACGGGCCAGGTTTTCTCTATTATGGGAAATGTTGCCACTGATGCGCAGATCAGAAAAATCGTAAAAAGCGCAGATCATTATCTTTACAGAAAAGAAATTGGCGGTTACCGCCTGAACACAGATTTTCAGGAGCTGAAGTTTGATATGGGACGTATGTTCGGTTTCGCTTATGGCGAAAAAGAAAACGGTGCTGTTTTCTCTCATATGGCAGTTATGTATGCAAATGCCTTATATCAGAGAGGCTTTGCAAAAGAAGGCTGGAAAGCATTGCGTTCTCTGTCTGATACAGCTCTCGACTTTGATACCAGCCATATTTACCCGGGAATTCCTGAATATTTCCGTTCAGACGGACGTGGCATGTATCATTATCTGACAGGTGCTGCAAGCTGGTATCTTTTTACCATGATCACAGAGGTCTTTGGTGTCCGTGGAGTTTTCGGAAACCTTCTGGTTCATCCAAAACTTCTGGCAGAACAGTTCGATGAAGCAGGAACTGCTTCTGTCTCTGTTACTTTTGCAGGAAAACAGTTCCATGTTACCTACCGAAACACAGACAGAAAAGATTATGGTTCTTATCATATCGCCGCTGCGGACTGCGACAAAACAGCAATAGAAATCGTAGAAGATTCCCATATTATGATCTCCAGAGAATTTATTAACAACCTCTCTTCTGATCTTCATGAAATTACAGTGACACTTGCCTGAAAACAATAGCTGCTCAGCCTCCATAAAAGCAGTCGACAGGCAGTTATAAATATTGTTCTAACAGAAAGGATTTACTATATGAAATACGGATATTTTGACAATGAAAACCGAGAATATGTGATTACTAATCCGGCAACACCTGCACCATGGGTAAACTATCTGGGTTCCCCGGAGTACGGTGCAATCATTTCCAATAATGCAGGGGGCTACAGTTTTGCAAAATCCGGTGCAAACGGACGTATCCTGCGCTATGTTTTTAATAACTTTGACCAGCCGGGACGTTACATTTACATTCGCGATGACAGATCATCAGACTTCTGGTCTGCATCCTGGCAGCCTGCAGGCAAAGATCTGGCTCAGTATAAGAGCGAATGCCGTCACGGAATCGGTTATACAAAAATTTCTGCCGACTACAGCGATATTCACTCAGAAGCCCTTTACTATGTTCCTCTTGGAAAAAGTTATGAAGTATGGGCATTATCTGTGACCAATCATTCTGATCACGAAAGGAACCTGACTCTCAGCGGATATGCAGAGTTTACCAACCACAGCAATTACGAACAGGATCAGGTTAATTTACAGTACTCTCTTTTTATTTCTCGTACACTGTTCGAAGGAAACAGAATTACTCAGCAGATTCATGGAAATCTTGATGCAATTCCTGAAAATGAGAATGTAGATGAGAAAAATGTGACAGAACGTTTCTTTGGACTTGCAGGTGCTGAGGTTTCTTCTTACTGTGGGGACAAAAATGAATTTCTCGGAAGTTACCATGGATATGGAAACCCTGAAGGTATTGTCTGTGGTGATCTTGGTAATAAGACAAGCTATAATGAAAACTCCTGTGGTGCTCTCTCCTGCAAAATAACTCTTAAAGCAGGTGAAACCAGAACAATTGCTTTTCTTCTTGGAATGAAACCGTCATCTGAAGCTGCTGAAGTAATCAGATGTTACGAAAATCCGGCTCCAACTGTAGCAGAAGAACTGGAAGCATTAAAAGCTGACTGGAACAGTAAGCTTGATAATCTTAAAGTCAGCACTCCAAGTCCGGAATTTGATACTATGATTAATACCTGGAACGCATACAACTGTTTTATGACTTTCATCTGGTCCCGTGCAGCTTCCTTCATTTACTGTGGACTCAGAAATGGATACGGATACAGAGATACTGTACAGGATATTCAGGGAATCATCCATCTGGCACCGGAAATGGCACTGGAAAAGATTCGTTTCATGCTGTCTGCGCAGGTAAATAACGGTGGCGGACTCCCTCTTGTCAAGTTTACTCACACACCAGGAAAAGAAGATACTCCGGATGATGCTTCTTATGTACAGGAAACCGGCCATCCGGCTTACCGTGCAGATGATGCATTATGGCTTTTCCCAACTGTATATAAATATATTTCAGAAACCGGAAACACTGCTTTTCTTGATGAAGTGATTCCTTTTGCCAACAAAGATGAAGCTACTGTATATGAACATCTGAAACGTGCGGTTGCTTTCTCTCTTAATCACCTTGGACCTCATGGAATGCCCGCCGGACTTTATGCAGACTGGAATGACTGTCTCCGTCTGGGTGCAAACGGAGAATCTTCTTTTGTTGCTTTACAGTTCTATTATGCAATGACAATCCTGAAAATCTTTGCCGAATATAAAAAAGATACAGAATATGTACAGTATCTTGAAGAAACTCAGAAAGCATTTGGCGAAAAAGTTCAGGAACTGTGCTGGGATAACGACCGCTTCGTACGTGGTTATACAGAATCAGGAGAAAGAATCGGTGAAGCTGCTGCTCCTGAAGCAAATATGTGGCTGAATCCTCAGAGCTGGGCAGTCATCAGTGGTCTTGCTACCCCGGAACAGGGAGACGCAGCACTAAATAATGTATATGAACGTCTGAATACGGAATATGGCGCAATCCTTATGGATCCTCCTTACCATGCACATGCTTTCGATGGTGCACTGGCAGTTATCTATAATCAGGGTACCAAAGAAAACTCCGGTATTTTCTCCCAATCCCAGGGCTGGCTGATTCTTGCTGAAGCACTCCGCGGTCATGGAGAACGTGCTTTTACCTATTTTATGGAAAATTCTCCTGCTGCGCAGAATGACTGTGCCGAAATCCGTCGTCTTGAGCCATACTGCTATGGTCAGTTCACAGAGGGAAAAGCAAGCAAACACTTTGGACGCTCTCATGTTCACTGGCTGACAGGAACTGCTTCTACTGTAATGGTAGGATGTGTGGAAGGTATCCTCGGGCTTCGCCCTGATCTTGAAGGACTTCGACTGTCTCCTTCTGTGCCAAAAAGCTGGAAACACTTTGAGATTGAGAAAGTTTTCCGTGGAAAACAGCTTCATATCTCTGTAGAAAATCCAGACGAAAAAGAATCTGGCTGCTGCAGTCTGGTTCTTAACGGACAGAAATTAGCAGATAATTATATCCCTGAAAACCTTCTTCAGGATAAGAACGAAGTCATATTAACTCTTTAATCCCCCGATATTACCAGATGAAAATAAGCGGCCGGCTTACAGAAAATTTATATTTCCTGTAAGCTAGCCGCCTGTTTTACTTATCTTAATATTTTGATTAAACCTGAACTTTTTTCAGTTCCGACTCTGATGCGACACAAAGTTCTTTTTCTATATCCCAGTGTATCATATAATGTTCATCCCTGTATTTACCCGGTGTCATTCCCGTAACTTCCCTAAACTGCTGGATGAAATGACTCTGGGAAGAAAAGGAAAGACGGTTTGCAATCTCAATGATCGGATAATCACTGTACTGCAAAAGATTTTTCGCCATTTCTATCTTCTGTCTGCGGATATAGGCACTGACCGATATTCCTGTTTCTTTTTTAAATAATCTGGAGAGATAGCTCGCAGATACTCCAAGTGAATCTGCAAGATCTTCTATTGTAATTCGTTCTTTGATATGAGAATAAATGTATTCTTTACTTGCGTTGATATGTTTAGAATAAGTGTTGTCTCTGAAATATCTGCGCATTTTTTCAGTATAATCCATCACCATCTCATCATGAAGGCTCTGAACCTCTTCTACTGTATGAATGCCATCCAGCTTTTGAATATAAAAATCACTCAAGCGAAATGCCTGTTCCATCTCCATTCCATTTTGTTTACAGAGTCTGGTTATCATTGCGGTAGTGATAACAAAATGATATTTCATATTTGTGACCGCATTCTTTGACAGTACTCCCACACCATCACACTCTGTAAATCTCTGCCGTTCACAATTCTTCTTAACAGTTTTTATATCTCCACTTGCAACTGCACGATAGAACAATAATTCCTCTGTCGGTTCTCTGTGCTTAATTTCATCAAACTCATCTTCTGCCTCAAAAAGAAGCCATTCGTTCTGATAACTCATATGTCTCTCCTACGCCAGTGCCAGCAATTCTTTTCCTTCTTTCAGTCTCTCATAAAACTGTATGTAGAAATCCTGATTTTGATCATATGGTTTGAGATAGAATCTGTTCACCACAAAAAGGTTCAGATTTCTGATCAGATCTGGATCCTCAGCATTGTACAGTACTTCCTGCACATCCAGCAGAAAATAATGCCAGTCATTGACAAATTTCTCATAATTTTTCAGATCCGGTGTGTCCACCCACTTCTTTACCTTGATCTTACTGCGGTTTGTTTTAGGACATTCGTGAATCTGAAGAATATATTTAAAACTGCCATTCTCGTAGAATCTTCCCAGCGGGAATAATCTGCAGAATCCCGGCCGAATAGAGTGGATGTGACAGCGTCCTTCACTGTTAAGGAATATACACTGTTCCTTAACTCCTGTCATCCGAAGATGCGGAAGGATATTTCCATCTGTCACTCCCAGTTCCAGATATTCCTGTAAAAGCTGCTCTGCTGATTTCTGTAATCCTGCCGACAATCTGTATACATCATATGGATCCAGAAGCACAGAATCTCCCATTCCCTGACAACAGTCACAGCAGCCTTCACAGTCATGGCAGTCTGCCTTTACCATATCATTAGAATCATATAATTTACCATCCGAAATCTCTTCCAGTGTCTGTTCTCTGCGCATATGCTATGCTTTTTCCTTTCTCTCAAAAAGCCTCTAATCCTGTAACACCCCAGTCTGAAGCAAGATCTTTCATACCTTCCAAAACTTCCTCCCTTGAATATCCGTTATCATCCAGGAAATCTCCATCCATATCATTCAGATACAGATAAA